>FWWL01000086.1_pt1 | contig 33597 bp, 24 predicted proteins | sample 2228331 | NCBI WGS metagenome assembly FWWL01 (sample SAMEA103939775, study PRJEB20133) | metagenome
CATTAAACTTGTAAGAGTCGGTAAGAGATTAAACTTTAAAGCATGCCGGGACGAGGACTCGAAAGAGGCAATAGCCAACGGCATACAAGAAGAGGAAGAGCATGCCGGACGAGGACTCGAAGAGGCAACAGCCAACGGCACTCAAGAAAAGGAAAAGCATGCCGGGACGAGGACTCGAAGAGGCGACAGCCAACTGCATTCAAGAAGAGGAAGAGCATGGGGGACGAGGACTCAAGAGGCAACAGCCAACGGCACTTATTTTTGTAGTAAATTCAAAGATGTCTGAAGCAACGCATAACACCGTTTTCCCGCTGCGGGGCATTCGCCCCTTGGTCTGCAGATGCTATTCGAGGAAGCCAATTCAGCAGACACACCTGCACCACCCTAGTCCGCAAGCGGACCCGCCAGTCCAGCTGGCTTAGGGCGGTGAGGCGTCGGGAACACACGAGACGTTAGGTGAAATCCCTGCAAAAATTATAAGGAATAAGAAAATGAAAACAATAAATTACTTACAAACTAGACCTTCAAATCGATATGATGAACTTGATCCTGACCAAGATGGAAATAAAAACACCAAATTTGCAGATCTAATTATTGATGGTACTTCGCTTTACCAAATGCTCAGGAAATATAATTTGATTCCTTCCTTCGGCTGGGGCAGCGAAGAGCATCAAAAACAAATAATTGATTGTTTTTTACTGAAACAACAACACGAGTATTTGTATTACAGGTATCCAATTCTAGTTTGCCCTTGGTGTGGGGATGAAGAATGTGGTTTTATTTCAGTTAATATTGAGAGGGAAGAAGATCTTGTAGTATGGAAGGACTTTAAGCAGGAGAATGAGAAAAAACCAATTAATGTTGGGCCTTTTTATTTCAAGTGGGATAATTACGAAAGAGCTATAAGTGATACTTTTGGAACCGCAGGGATTCAATAACAATTTATTGAGTATTTCGAAGAAGGCAAGGACATCACCTAACACCATGTTCCCACTGCGGCCGGCTGCGCCGACCTTGGTCTGCAAGAGGAATATCGAGGAAGCGTATTCAGCAGACACACCTGCACCGACTAACCGCGTCGCGGCCGCCCTTCGGGCTTAAGTCGGTGAGGCGTCAGGAACACAACAACGTTAGAGGAAATGGCTGTAAACCCTATAAACCAAGTAAAACTTATCTAAATCGAATAAGAACACTTGTACGTCAATCGAAATAAAGATAAAATGGAAGTACAATTGAATCTTGGGTGGGCATGGTTTCCCTTCGAAAGGGGGTGAAGCCATGGAAGTAAAAGATGCATTAACGATTATGTTCCTATTTGGAATGTTTATCCTTGCTCTTTTAACATACATTAGTTTGAACAACAAGAGAAAGTAAAAACCCACCCCAAGGTTAGCGCCATAGGTGGGTTCATTTCCGGAAAAGACTTTGAAGGGAATACCCCACTCAAGCCAATTGTATTGACCAGGTGTTGCTGCACCTGGTCTTTATTATTAATATGATACCACACTAGATTGTTTACTTCAAACATATAAAATGATAAAGAATTAAATGATTAAAAATTAACAAAATGATAAGAAAGTATTATCGGAAAAGATGTTTTTAAGGATTTCGAGGAAGATAACTCAGCAGACAACCCTGCACTGGCTAACCACGTCGCGGCCGGCCTTCGGCCTTAAGCCAGTGAGGGTTCGGGAACACAACAACTTTAGAAGAAATCGGCTTAGTACAGTAACAAATGTGACTAATCGAGATTGATGTTTTTAGTATCTTTAAGGAGAACTGATTCCATTGACCATCTATAGTTCTAGAATAGTTGCTTTTATTGATATTTTGGGTTTTTCAAATTTAGTTCATGAAAGTGAAATGGATACTGATAAAGCAAACCTACTTTTGGGTGTACTAAAGGATATTGAATCATTTATAGACAAGGAAAATAGACTGGTTAAATTTTCTGAAGAATTTAATACTAAAAATATAAAAATTGATTATACACAATTCTCGGATAGTATCGTCTTAAGCACAGAAATAGTCTTTCCAATGATCTATGATATTGAAGTTCCTAACTATAACAATTTAATGTACATTTGTAGTTTAATTTCTTTTTTACAAGCAAAATATATGAATGACGGAATACTTATGAGAGGTGGGGTTACTTGGGGATCAATTTATCATGAGAATAATATATGTTTTGGACCCGCATTTATTAGGGCTTATCAAATCGAAAGTAAAATGGCTAAATACCCTAGGGTTGTAATAGACCCTGAGTTAATAGATCTGAATTTAATACCGACTCCATATAAAAATAATGATCATTATCCATATATGATTAACTCTCTAAAAGAATATTTATTTGTTTTAGACAACGTGGACAACAATTATTTTATCAACTTCATGTTACTTAATACATTCAAACAAAATGTGGATCCGATAGTGGAGATCCTAAATCAAAAGTTGAGTAATTTAATTACAACTAATGAAGATGATAAAAAAGTAATTGATAAGCTTAATTGGTTGAGAGATAAGATATCAGTTTTTAAAAAATGGTAAAAATTCTAGAAGAGCCGACATCATCTATCACTGCATTCACGCCGAGGGGCTTACGCCCCTTGGTTGTCAGATGTATAATCATGGAAGATGACTCAGACAACACACGACCCTGCCTAAGATAAGAGTTATCTAAGGCCGGGTTGCGTCGTGAATGCGGGAATGTTAGAGGAAATGGCTGTAAACCTTATCAACACAGCCATGGAAGTGAAAGATGCTATAACAATCATGTTCCTTTTTGGAATGTTTATTATCGCACTTTTAACATACATTGGAAATAACAACAAGAGAAAGTAAAAACCCACCCTAAAATTAGACGCCGAAGGTGGTTTTTTGTTTCCTGATTGACTTTGAAGGGAAATATACCATCCAAGCCAATTGTATGGACCAAGTGTTGGAGCACTTGGTCTTTTATTAATATTATGATACCACACTAAATTATTCACTTCAAACACATTAATGATTATATTATATGATTAAAATATTGAGTTAAGTTACAGGTCAAGGGTTGATATTCGCAATGCGAGCGGATTCCACGCACGTTGTGCGCTTACTCTTGATCTCGTTTTGTTTAGGAATGCAGGCCGCACAATACTCAGTACAGTCGCTTCGTGTAGCTTTCCTGCAGCATGGCAGCTACTTCATCCACGGACACAGTCATATTATCGCTCACATGCGCTACCAGCATCTTAGCAACTGAAGGGCGCGTTTCCCTTGGGAGCCAGCTTTCAGCCTGCCACAAGCCTGACCGTTTGAATGCTTTGGCGCAGTGCACATAACATTCCTGGATCTCAACGCCAATGCCCATCACAGGCTGCTTGCCATTCACAGCTGTCAATCGCAGCAGCTCGGGGTCTCGTGTAATACATGCGTTACCGTTTACTCGAAAGGTTTCTTCCAGACCCGGGATAACAAATAGGAGACCAATTCTGCCATTTTGTAAGATGTTCTGTATAGAATCCATCCTTTTGTTGCCCGGTCTTTCTGGCAGGAATAAATGCTTGTCATCAATAATATGAACGAAACCAGCGGCGTCTCCGCGAGGCGACACATCACAATGACCTTCTGAGTCTGCAGTAGCTATCATTACAAAGGGGGACTTGTTAATAAATTGTTTGCTGTGGGCATCCAACTCGGTTCTCACCTTACTGGCCGCCAGCTTACTCGGATAGCCAAGCTCCTCCCGTAGTTCCTTGAACTGCTCAATTGAAGTCATCTGCTCTTGAAATATATAGGCCATTCTCTGTCCTCCCCTGCTTTCTATCGTACATATAAATTTTACATGTAGGATACAATAATTCCAAATTGAATTTGGGGGTATGATCTATGAACATATTTGAAGCGGTACTAGATACGATAAAACCTTTTGCTGATGGAGAGAAACCGCCGCTCCATGTCGGCGAAGTCATGAATCTATGGTTTTATTTAACTGGTGTGGAGCAGACGCTTCGAGCCGACCAGATCTCTTTCAATATTGTTCAGGACGAGGAGCTCAAAGAAAAGATTGAAGATATTATAGACAATGTGCATAAACCCATGATCCAACAATTAACCCAATTTTTTCAAAACGAGGGGATCCCGTTGCCGAAAACGACACCTCAGAAATCGGTCGGAGATTATCGCGATATTCCCGAAGGTGCTAAGCTTACTGACGAAGAGATCGCTAATCTTATTTCATATAACCTCGTAGTGGGCATTATGGCCGCTTGTAGAGGGATTACTGAAGCAGTGCGCCCTGATGTATCTATGATGTTCGTCAAATACCAGGCAATGAAAGTAACATTCGGCGTAACGTTCAAGGATATGATGATTAGAAAAGGGTGGTTAACGGTTCCCCCTTATTACCACTCTACCTAGCCTGCCATTTTATGATTCAAAAACCGACTAGACACCTGATGGAACAAAAAAGGGGCCCTTTATTTCAAAGGAGACCCTTTTTGCTTGTTTCAACAGTTCATTATGCGGGACTATATATGGCAACGCCGTCGTTTCCAATGGTCATCTTATACCGCATCCCGTTCGGACTGTGTAAGTAAATTCCGTCAAAGTTCGTTGAACCTTGAACGGACACGGCGGCTGTCATGCCTTCGGCTATATTGTCCGCAACCTGCACATCGCTGCATGTGCTTGTAACGCTAATGCCATATTGGTTTTGATTGCCAGTCAAAGCTTTTGTAATCCGATTACTTGCCACCTTCCCTTTTTTAGCCGAGTTCGCTACAAGGATCCCGCTTCGCGTATTGTTGGTTTCGGTTGCCGGGGAATGAATGATATTTCCTATGACCTGAAACTTCTCCATACTCTGGATATAAATACCGGTTCTGCCGCAGCGATCGATCTGATTATGGAGCACCTGAATGTCACCCGTGAGTCCACGGTTTTTGTAATCAGCGTCTGGTTCTTCGGTGAACATAGCCTCCACCGTTATATCCTTAAAAACGTTATGACTGATCGTTGCTTTGGTTACGTAAGAGATCCAGATTCCCCGATACTGATTGCGGAACAAGTTGCCGGTAATGCTCACATGATGCACCCATCGCAGGTTGATGCAATTTTTGCTCGACGATCCCTGATCAAATACATTGTTGGCGATAATAACCGACTCCACTTTGGCATACACGAGAGCCGTTTTGGGCCATCCTACGCAATAAATCGTGTCGGACAGCGTCCCCTTGAATATATTGCCGGAAATTACAATATTTTTACTGGACTGCGGCAGACCTGTCTGGTTACCCGCCGCATCCTTGGATGAATTGGTATTCCCCGCGGGATTAGACAGCATAACACCTCTATTGCAGTTCAGGAACAAGTTGTTCGAGATGAACAGCTCTGCGAACTTGAAGCTTCGCACCCCGGCAAACGTCATCCCTTCAAAAGTATTGTCAACGACTTTGATATTCGAGTTGTAAAGGTCATATACAGCGTAATGATTGCCTACACCCGAAGGCCATGCTTGAGTGCCTGGTGTTCCACTGGCCCCGAAGTAGCAGTTGCGGACCGTAATGTTGCGGCATGGCGTTCCATCGAACACCCCCATTTGGCTGAAACCTTCCGCCGTATGATTGGCTAATTGAATCGCTTCCGCATAATCTCTGGATTGATCCGGCGTACTATCCCGATAACCAAGGAAACGACAATTCTCGATGACGACGTTCTCGCAGGCGTTCATATCGACACCGTGAGCGGAAACGACGTCTCGCATTTCGATGTTGCGGATCGTGATATTCCTGCCTCTAGCCAACCCGAATCCATTATACATATCAGGATACTGGAGGATGTTCCCTTCCCAAACACCTCCTTCAATCCATAAATTCCCATGCCCTTCGTAGCCTGGGAAGCCAGGGCCGTTATCCCCATTTACTAGAAACGAATGATCATGACAGCGTAAAATTTTGGCATCTGCATCTAAGGTCAGACGTGTATGGCGGGAAATCCGCAGCGTATCGGTGACTTTATAGGTGCCTTGAGGGATATGTACATGCGAACCCGACGCCTGGAGCGCTTGATTCAATGCGTTCTGAATGGCTGCCGTATCATTGGTTGAGCCATCTCCGACGGCGCCGTAGTCACGAACGTTGTTCACTGAGGATGTTTCCGTGGAAAAGACAGGATGGTCTTTCGGGCCGTATACATCTTTAGTTACCGAATTGGCAAAAACACCGAAAGGTGATTGAAATAAGCTGGTGCCGGCCGCCAGGGCCACACTGGTCATACCCAGTGAAGCGAGCAGTTTTCTTCTGCTAATAGGACGTGTTGCTTGTGCCTCATGTTCCTGTTCCAGTTCATGTTCATGTTTCGACATTATTGTTTCCTCCCTAACCAATCTTTTTCCGTCGTTACGTTCATGGTCTTACCGTCGGAGCGAAGCATAATATTGCCATGCATGCCTGTGGAGTAAACCTTCGCGCCTTTTTTCTCCAGACGCTCCAGCAGGTTCGGGCTTTGAAACAGGTTCTGGCTCATGATGACGATCTGCGGGGAAACGGCCTGCAAGAACTGTTCCGATGAGGAGGTCGATTCGCTGCCATGATGAGGAATATCCATCATGTCTGACTTCAGCTTCTCTTTCCAAGGAGAAGAGGCAAGCTCAATTTCCCGGTGTTTGTAGATGTCAGCGGTAAACAAGTACGAGCGTTCGCCATAAGTCATCCTGAGCACCATCGAATAATCGTTAATTTCCTGGGCTGAAAACGTCTTCACCGCTTCAGGCAAAGCATCCTTTGGCGGACTGAGCACCTCGAATCGCACATGCTCGCCCAGTTGGAACACATCTCCCTCCTCAAGCGTTTTTATAGGGACTTTCTTCGCTTCCATAGGGGCAATCGCATTGTTGTATGCGGACGATTGCGTATACGGCAAATTCACCATATAAAACGACTTGATCAGCTTTTCCTTCGCCACGGTGGCGAATCCCCCAATATGATCAATATGAGGGTGTGTATTCAGAGCAATGTCCAGAGAATCGATCCCCAGCTTGTTTAAGTACTCCACCACTTGCGGTCCGACTTGCGGCAGTCCAGCGTCTACTAGCATCGTTTTGCCATCCGGAGAAACAATCAGGAAGCTGTCCCCCATCAAATTATCCCCATCCAAATAAAAGTAACGGATGGTCAGCTGTCCTTTACCAGCTTCCTTGTCGAATATTTGCTCCGTACGTACGGTTGGCACGATCTGCGGACTCGGATCTGACAATGCGACCGGCGCCGGCGTAGCCTGTGGCTGGTTATCCGTGCATGCCATAAGCAGCAAGGACAGAGCGATCGCGATGCACATTAGCTTCGCAATGGCGATCCAGCGATTGAAGAACATGATGGATCCCCCTTTCTATGCCGAAGAAAAGCAGGAGGGCGACTATGCCGCCCTCCTGGAATCGGCAAGCTTCGCCTTATTTGCTCTTATAGCGATCGTAAGCTTGCTTGTAGCCTTTTATATATTCATCCACACCCATTTTATCAACCGTTGCGACATACTTATCCCAATCCGACATCGGTGCAGAGCCGGAAATAAACTTCGCTTCCATCTCACCGATATAACTCTGGATATCGTTTCCTACTGTCGATCTGAACTCTGTTTCTTGCTCTGTAAAGTTGAATGCATTCCACAGCTCTTTGACTTTATGCTGTTCCGCTTTTTTCCCTACAGCAATCGATTCCGGCAATGTCTCGGAGCCTTTGAAATACTTTTCCTGCACATAGCCCGGATAGCTTCCGCCGAGCCAAGTGATATACTTCGCCAACGCCTGGTCCATGGTCAGTCCGTTCGGATTCTTCGTGATTTCTTCCACAAATTCCAGCTTGCCGTCTGCCGCTTTTCTATAGGTTTGTCCTTCAACACCCATGAAATAGAACGTTGCTCCTTCGTCGCCGTATAAGTGGTCGATCCAACGAATCGTCGCTTCAGGGTTCTTGTTTTTGTCTGTGATTACGAATGATCCAGGCCATACGATTGGCACCTTAATATGAGTATATAGCTGATCGCCGTACGGCCCCTTTAAGGCTCCGAGTCCAAAATACCCCGGCTGGGCCATCTGTGTCATCGGATTCGGATTGATCGTCGAGCCAAAGACTCCCTTCTGACCTTTTGCGTACAGGGCGGCTGTCTTAACCGTGAAAATTTCCTTATCGATTAAGCCTTCTGTGTATAGCTTACGCACGTACTCGATGACTTCTTTGTATTTCGGATCCGTCCGGAAGAAGCGCAGCTCATTCGTTTTGGGATCGACATCGACGAATTTGTGACCCAACCCGCGGTTCCCGAAGCCCCATGCCCCTCTTATTTGTTCAATAAATGGATTAATGCCTTCTCCAGCGTAAGGAATTTCGTCCGCCTGACCATTCCCGTTCAAATCGGTATTTTTGACTGCCTTCAAATATTGATACAATTCCTCGGTTGTCGTTGGTTCCTTCATTTTGAGCTTCTCCAGCCATTCCTGCTTGACCCATAGCGGAGTTCCGATGAGCATCGGAAGGAAGTCCGGACTGTAAAAGGACGGGAATGAATAGATACCGCCGTCAGGCATGGTCAGCCCTTTTTTCAAGTCTGGGTATTTCTCCATCAGCTTCTTGAAATTGGGCGCATAATTGTTGATCAGGTCGTTCAGCTTGACGAAGGTTCCCTGAGCGCCGTATTTCGCTAAATCCGCAGAAGATACTCTAGAGGAGTAAAAAGCGTCCGGATAATCCCCGCCTGCGAGTGCCAGATTGCGTTTCTCGGTTAAATTCTCAAAAGGCACGAGCTGGAATTTGACGTTAACATTCGTCATTTTCGCGTATTCTTTCCATACTAGCGTTTCTTCGAAGTTGTTACCATTGGTCGCAGCTTTACCCGTGAAAAAGGTGAGTGAAATGGGCTCTTTCACGATCGGCATACCCGTTTTGTTTAAGTTGGCAACTTCCTTGGTATCGGCTGGCTTGGTTGGATTCTCCGATGCACCTCCCGATCCACCACTACAAGCCGACAATAGACTTCCTGTCATGGCAGCCACCACTGTCAGAGACACCCAGCTTTTTCTTTTCATAGACTTTTTCTTCCTCCCTTATTTCCCTTGTATCTATTGGCTAAAAGGCGTACCTTCATAGCTTAGCTCATAAATTGCAGGCTTCCAGGCTCTTGTTCACGAGAGCTCTTCACCCCTTGACCGCACCGATCATAACGCCCTTGACAAAATATTTCTGAAGGAATGGATAGAGCAGGAATACCGGCAAATTAGCTACGATTACGACTGCGTACTTGATGGCTTCGCCTTCCATCATAACCCTGGCATTCGTGTCGTCACCAACACCCAGCATCTCCTGCATTTGTCCCTGAATCAGAATTTCACGCAAGAACAGCTGCAACGGGTATAGCTCGCGGTCCGTCAAATAAATGAGAGCGCTGAAGTAAGCGTTCCAATGCCCAACACTGTAGAACAGGATCATGACTGCTATAATGGGCATCGACAGCGGCAGCACAATTCTCACAAGCGTACCCAAATTCGAACAACCATCGATAGAAGCGGCTTCTTGCATCTCGTGCGGAATGCCGGTTTGAAAAAAAGTACGCATAATTAATATATTAAATACGGAAACAGCTCCCGGAATAATAAGCGCCCACATCGAGTTAAGCATCCCTAAATCTTTGACCAACAGGTAGGTCGGAACCATGCCTCCGCTGAAAAACATCGTAAATACCATAAAAGCGGCAATAAGATTGCGGCCATAAAAATCTCTTCGAGAAAGAGGATACGCAGCTGCGATCGACATAGCCAGATTAATGGCGGTCCCGACTATGGTATAAACAATCGTGTTCATATAACCGGTTAAGATTTCGCTATTTTGAAAAACTTTATAGTACCCGACTAACGTAAGTTGTTTTGGCCAAAGCCAAACCTCGCCAAGCATGACCATTTCGGGACTGCTAATAGATGCCGCCAGTACGAACACTAACGGATATAATACAATGATGCAAATAACCGCCAATATCGCATGGACCATCCAGTCAAATACTTTTTCGCTGTTGCTATGATGCTTCATGCTGCCCCTGACCTCCTACCATAAACTTGTATCATTTACTTTACGGGCAATTCGATTGACGATTACAAGTAAAGTGAAATTGATGACTGAATTGAACAACCCTACGGCTGCGGAGTAACTGTATTGGCCATCGATGATCCCTTTGCGGTATACATGAGTCGATATAATATCAGATGCAGACATATTAAGCGAATTCTGCATCAAGAACACCTTCTCGAAGCCAACACTGAGCAAGGAACCCATATTCAAGATGAGCAGGATCGTTATCGTAGGCATAATGCCCGGCAAATTGATATGCCAAATGCGTTGCCAGCGACTCGCTCCGTCGACCCTTGCCGCTTCATGAAGCTGCTGATCGATGCCAGTTAATGCGGCCAGATAGATGATGGAGCTCCATCCCATTTGCTGCCATACACCCGATCCAACATATATGCTTTTGAACCAAGCCGGCTCCGTAAGAAAATTTATTGGAGCTCCCCACAACCAGGTGATCAGTCCATTCAATATTCCGGTTTGAGGCGAGAGGAAAATGAAGATCATCCCTACCATAACTACTGTGGACAAAAAGTGCGGCGCATAAGTAACGGTTTGTACGAAACGGCTAAACCTCTTTGAACGCACCTCGTTGATTAGGAGGGCAAGTGCAATGGGTACCGGGAAGCCAACCAACAATTGGTATACTCCAATGCCGAGTGTATTTTTGATCAATCTCCAGAAATAGTAGCTTTCAAAAAAGCGCTCAAAGTGTTTGAAGCCGACCCATGGACTTCCCGAAATCCCCTTCGTTGCGATAAAATCTTTGAAGGCGATCTGCACACCGTACATTGGGAAATATTCGAATATAACAAAGAAGGCAATGACCGGTAAGATTAGCAAGTACAAATCCCAGTTCTTTTTAATTCGCCTCACGGTTGCCGAACGTTTTGTTCTGGGGCTGATATTCGGTTCTGCTGTGGACATAGAAGATAAGTTCGACATTTCTCACCCGCTTTCGTTTTCTTTTCAGATCGTAGCATGGCGGTGTAGAAATGGATATTTACAGTTCTTGTGTTCATTGGCTAATCATTGCCCCACCCAAAATAATGATAACTACATAAAAAAAAGCAACTTTGTTAATAGGGTCATGTTAATGTAGAATAAGTGAAATCAGTATAGGCACAACGTCACCAGAAAGAGGGGCATCCTTCATTGAAATGGCCTACCTTAAACCGGCAAATGTTATTTTTCAAAATATTCATCAGCTTTCTAATTATCATTTTGCTGTTATCCACTTTTAATTTGCTGTCCATCCATTTATTCGGCAAGGGCATACAAAAAGAAATCATTCAGTATAACCGCCTGATGCTGACCAATACAGCGGAACGGTATCAAACCCACTTCGAGCGGATGAAGACCTTGCTGTTTGATCTTTATTCGGATGAGTACGTCGTGGCGTTCAACAGTCAAATTCTAAGAAAGAACCAAGCAGATATAGCGTACTCGACCGCGGCGGATCTGATGAAAAATCTTCGTTCCGAAGCGTACAATCCGATGTTTTACCTCCATAATCTGTTGATTTATTTCGACTCGCCTTCCATCGTATTTGAAAAAGAAGGAAGCGTCGATGCGGACATGATGTTTTCCCGATTCTATGTAAGCGAGGACTACCCTCTCTCATTCTGGAAGGAAAATCTTCGTCAACCTAACAATTACAAGCTGCACCCTGAACAAACATTTAAAGTATCGACTTTGAATTCTTCATTGGATGTTCAGCTCATCCCTTTCTCGTTCCGGATGCCTGCTTCCAATTATCAGGTGATTGCTTTGCTTGATGCTGATCGGCTTCGGGAAGCTTATTATGGCAAGGAGGACGATCGGCAGTTCATGATTCTGAAAGAAGATGGCTCGCTGTTGTATCGTTCGTCCAGCCTGATGTCTGCAGCAGATATTCCTATATTTAATGAAGGAACCAATCATATCTTGTCCGGTGATTATTACTTTTTCAAGGAAACGGCTTCCGATACAAGTCTTACCTACGTAACAGCCGTCCCTTATTCCGACATCGAATCGAGGGTCAGGAACACTACACTTACACTGCTTCTGATTTCTGCTTTATCGATTATCATTGGCATCATTGCTTCTTTATTCTTTAGCCGCCACATCAATCGGCCTGTCAAAGATATGGTATCTTTGCTTTTACGCAGAGATTCGGGCAAGCTGAAAAGCACCATTCACGAGTTCGACGTAATCCATCAGAACATTCGGGATTTGATGCTGGAGAAGGAGGCCATTCACAAGGATCTGATCGACAAACGATCCCTTCTGACCAACTTTGGTTATATCAATAAATTGAAAGCTATTATGTCCAACATTAACGACTGGAAAGATATCGATGAAATGGACGAACCGTTCTTCATCGTGCTGTATCAGCTGCATTTCAAGACTCTATCGATTGAGAACAATCAGATGAACACCGACCGAATGGCTTATTATATTCTGGAGTATATCAATACCGTCATGAACGAGTATATTCCTAACACCCATACGTTTCAAATCGAAAATAACCAAATTTTGTCCCTGATCCGCGGTAGAAAAATCGGCTTAGACCTGGAACAGGCGCTCGAGATGCTAAAAAAGGTGTTAGACCGCGATAATCCTTATTTCCTTGTGACGATCGCAATCAGCCCTGATCATGAGCATTCTTCTGAATTTAACGATGCCTATCGTGAAGTTCTGGAGATGGCGCAGCGAGCAAGGCCTATAAATGAAATACAAGTGATTCGGGAACGACGCAATATCCCCCCTCAGCTGGTGTTCACCGTGTTGCAGGAGCAGGAGCTATATGCGAATTTACAAGCGGGAAACCATGCTTTCTGCACTTTATTCTTGAATCGGATGCTCGATCAGTTCGACAAAAAGGAAGCAAGCATCCAACAGCTGCGGCAGTTGGCCATTGGAATCATTGCAAGGGTAGTGAAAATATTGGTTCCATACGGAGTCGACGCGGAGTCAACGATGCAGCAGCGCTATATGGAGCTCATGGAAGAATGCTATATGTTGGATCAGTTCAAACAGTTCTATGCACATCTGTTCTCCACCGCTGCCACAATCATCATAACGATCAAAGAAGAACAAGATCCAACGATTTCGTTCATCTTGCACTATTTAGAAAACCGTTATGCGGACGATCTGTCTCTTGACCTGCTTGCCAATAAGCTGAATTTATCCGTTGCCTACTTGTCTGTTTACATTAAAGAGAAAACCGGCACCAACTTCAGCGAGCACTTGAATGCCATCCGAATTCGCAAAGCGAAGGAGCTGCTTGCGGACGACAATCTCAATGTGCAAGAAATCAGTCTCCAGATCGGTTACCAGAACGTGACTTCTTTTATACGAATGTTCAAGAAAATAACCGGCGTCCCGCCAGGTGAGTATCGGAAAACAAAACGTTTGTAAACAACATTAAAAAGTGTCTATTGCCAGTCGCCTTGTTCAGAAGTAGGATAATCATGTTTTATACAATCTCGTATATCGCATGCCAAGAATGGGGGACGTTTCAATGGAGTGGACGATCAGTTACTCAGATTTGTTGTTATTAGGCAAGCCAGTGGAAGAAAATGTGGAAACCCTAATTAGTGAAGGAGCGAAGCATATCGAGCTTCTGCTGGACGGGGAGGCATGGGACGATTCGCAAGGCACTATGGACAGATTAATCCCCTACCTCCTGAATGCCGGCGTCTCTTATTCCGTGCATCCACCGGCATGGGATACGAATCTGTCAAGTGAAAATCAAGCCATACGCGATGCTTCATTCGATGAATACCGCAAATCGATTCTGTTTGCCCACCGCATAGGTGCCAAGCATGTCGTGATTCATCCCGGCTTTTGCTTCTCGCCGGCTTTTAGTAAACAAACAGCGATCGCTCGTGCCGAGGATGCCGTAAACAGGTTATGCCGGATCGCTTCTCCGCTTGGGATTCAATTGGCTGTGGAGAATGTAGGTTATCACGGCAATTCGCTTTTTACGGAGGATGAATATGTACGTTTCGTCCAGCAGTTGGACGATGCGGCTGTCTATTTGGTAGACACGGGTCATGCTCACCTTAATGGTTGGAATATTCCAGCTCTGCTTCAGAAGGTAGCCCCCAGGCTTGGATCCGTACACCTGCATGATAATTTTGGAAGCTCCGACGAGCATCTGCCCATCGGTAACGGCTCTATAGAATGGGGACCGATTTATGAAGTCCTGAGTTCGATGCGCGATTGCCAGATGATTCTGGAATACGCCCCTGGAACGGATCCTTCCAGGCTTCGATCTGATGCGGCTCTTCTTCTGCAGCAGCTCAATCGAGTTACACCTTCACATTCGATGGCACAAGTAAGACAGCAGCCCTAGACGAATTTCATGGGTACTGAATAAGAAAACCGTCCTTGCGGACGGCCTCTGGCGAAGGAGTTCAGTTAGGCGTGTGGGGAGGGCAGAAAGGTAGGCTACGATTGCCTCTTGAACTTGTGTTATTTGATTATATTTTTATCGGTATCAACACAAGATTCAAATGGCAACCGCTGACGCTTCTCCGCTCCACCTTTCTGCCCTCTTGGTTCTACTCTTGGCTAGGGAGTTACGTTCTCTTCCTGTTGTTTTGCTGGACGCACATCTTCGATCCTGTACTCATGTCCATGCACACCTTTGTAGTATTCCGGGTACATCGCTCCGCCACAGCTTTCACAGCCGAATTTTGGCGGTACACTCGGATCTCCGCCATCCATTCGATCAAAGTCTCTCACTACTCCAAGCGGAATGGCCTCCTCTTCCTCACACTGCAAAATTGTTCGTCTGGAATATGCCGAATCAACCGAGAAATATAATTCTTCCACGGTTAGTGTTTCTGTTTTTTCTTGTTCATCGGTTTTGTCTTGGTACCGAAAGGTCACACATTCACCGTCATAAGCCTCGATCCGATCCATGGCAATTGCGGGTCGACGAATATATCGGCCAATATACGCTAGTAATACTTTGATTTCTTTTCCTCTTTGTTTGGGTCCGTGAATATAGAATCCTTTCTCGTTTGATGCATAGGCTTTCTGAAGCAGTGGCTGCACCTTCTTTTTGTCCTCATCCTTTAACTCCCGCCGTATACGGAATCCACATGGCCAAGCTTAAGCATTTCCTGAAACTGCTTCTTATCAAAACGTGCTCCAATCGGCGCTATTGCTTCGGAGGTGTGAAAATCAAGATGCACCTGGCGAAATCGCATGTGTTCTCTTCCTTTCCATTCCATAATATCCATATATTTAACTTCCCTCTTGATTAAACGGGTTCAGTGTATACAGCATGACATGACTAACCTACACGTATACGCTTGGGCCAACTGCCCGGTGTGAAGATGTAATCGATATACCTTCAATGGATGGGTATCACGACTTGGTATCTCTACTGTTTCCACATGCGCCGACAGCTTTGACGGTTCAAATCGTAAAAGGACGTTCCCCTTCTCTCCCAGCCAGGTTACCTCGCCACCGCTGATATCTGGTTTATGGAAACTAATGAAATGCTCCGTTAAGCTCCGCTCTGTCTCAACTGTCCCCTCCTCAAATACGAAATGATCCGTTAACGTTAGCTCCCCTCTGGCTTCATCTTGGCAGACCTTCCACTCGAAGGATCGCTGGAAAAAGCGGATTTTCGCCTCCGGTCTATAGGCATGCGTCAAATCCAGTTCAAACCTGACAGCGCCGTTATCTGTATCGTTTCTCGTGACGATTGCCCTGTATGCTTCACCGGCTGCCTGTTGCTCTCCATTGATGATAGGAACCGAGTGGCCCCCAGATGATGCGTGCAGGTGGGCATAGCGTTCTATCCCGAAGTATTCGCGCGTGTACACCCCCATTCCGAGATCCGCCAACAGCGTATCGCCCTCGGTATGGAGAATAAAATGCCCGAGGTCGTTATGATTGTGAGGCTCGTTGTTATGACCTCCTTTGGCCGAAAAAGCAAGCAAGCCCTTCGAGGTTTCGCGCTTATCCACCAGCCAATCCGTACTGGCAAAGAAAAAGGTCCCCTCCACTCCCGGAGCATGCAGCCATTCGGGCTCTGTCCACATTATGTTGCGGAACATGAACGGCCAGCGGTAGCAATGATCTTCATGGAACGAGGGTACACACGTCATTTTCGGCGGAGCGATGCCTAGTCTGCGGCACAAACGGCTGATCAGTCCAGTAGCCGGCCTGAAGGTTGGCCTGCAATCCGAATAATTGATGCAAGAGGAATCGCTGAGTGAAACGGCTGCCGGGAATTCTGCAATCTTCTTGATTTTGTCCTGCTTTAACAAATCTATCGACCCGCTAGTAAACTCGTAAAGCATCTCAACCCAATAAACAAAATAACCAAAACCATACCTCCAGTATCCGAGCCCCTCAGGACAGCAGCCGTCATTTCCATATCCCGCAAGAAAGCTATCCATGGCGCTCACAACCCGGTCCTGCATGCCAGCAAGCCGTTCCCGGTCATCGATCAGCAAGAGCGCCGCCATGCCGACAGCACCGCTGCATACGGCAGACCAGTTGTTCGTCTTTGAAGTCCAGATGAAATGGTGAGCACTTTCGAACACAGGCTGGAACACACGTTGCTCGATTTCTTGTTTCACCCGGTGCGTCACCAAATCATTTAAGCGGTTCCCTACGAGATACAGCACTTCTGCCAAAGCATGAGCCGTTTCAGCAGCGAACAAGTCAACATAGCGGTTCGGAGGAACACGCGCCGTCAACACTTTTTCTATCGTATCCGGTAGATGCGCCGGTACGGCCCAAGCATACTCATTACAAATTTCCCAGATAAGATTTTCCAACGTCTCCTTATATGTATCGCTATCATCAAGAGCTATCGTCAATGCAAGGGCAAGCAAGCGTCCTCTGCGTTCAAAATACGGCTTTTCGAATTCCTTGCGAGTTCCTGACGAATGAAATGCCTGGAAATCTGCGAAAGACAGAAGAGGAACAGGCTCACGCCTGGCCCTCTCCGCTTCCTCATGTATTTCCTTCATCAATCCTGCTAGATGCGGCGCTTCCAGCAGCTCCCTTCTTTTCACCGGTGTCAAAGTCCCGCTCATCAGCGTTGTCGGCCTTTCTTGAACGGCTATTATTGCTGCTCTTAATTCATGGAACGAAATCATGGAATTCTCCTTCTTGGCTCAACGTCATCTGCAAGTCACTCGCAACCCTGAGGAGTATCTGCGCAGCAGCTGATGTGATATGCTTGCCCCTTTGTGCTTCCACTTCGTGAATAAACGCATCCAATTTGCTATGCTGCAGCTTTTCTACCAGACTGTTCGCGATTCCCTTATTATCAATCCATGACATGGCCGTAAACTGTCTAATTAGCGACTGCAGCGAATGGATGTCAGCATAGGTTTGGAACGTGACGGTGAGACTCCCTTCGTTCCCGACTGCATCAACCCCCGTCACGAGGAGCGCATGCATCCCAAGAGGGAGCGCATACAGTGGAATCTGATCCCCCTCATACACTTGCTGATCGTCAAGCCATAACATCGTCTTTGACTGATCTACACCGGACAAGGAATCGGTAAGAGTAAATTGAGGTATAAGCACTTCACTGGCATTCATCGCCTGATTCGCCCTCGGCGTGAAAACGGTGATAATCGGAGCCGACATATCTAGCTGAACACCTACCGTTTGAACGGCCTCCTCGTTCCCTGCTTGATCTATAGAACGATAAGAAACAGAGTGGATGCCCTCCGTATTGATTACAATCGGAGTCCGATAGGGCTGCCAAGTCGCTCCTCCATCTTCACTATACACAGTACTCGTCACACCGGAAGTCGTATCAGACCCTGTCAGCGTCACGGTAACCGGATGGACGTACCATCCGTTCGGTCCGTCCGGCTGCGCCGGTGATAGTAAAGACGTTGTTATTGGCGCAACCTGGTCAAGATGAAGCGTGATCGCCTTCACTGTCTCCTTATTTTCTGCCAGATCGGTTGAACGGTAACGGAAGTCAATCGCTCCGTTATCCTGGCCGAGCGTGATCGGCGATGTATACACGCTCCAATTCGCTCCGCCGTCCAGACTGTAGTTGGTTTGTGCCAGAGTGGACGAACGTTCGCCCCGACTTAACTGAATCGTAATCGGATGCAAGTACCAGTTATTTACTCCATCCGGCTGGGCAGGAGTGATGGATGCTTCCGTTATCGGTTGGCGAAGCTGCGTGACCACGATGTCGTCAAACTGCAGATTATCGAAGCCGCCTGCATAGAACCCAATCGTTCCGGTCAGATTGTGCGCAGGATCGGAAGCTTTTAACTTAAGCGCCCCATTGACAAATAGGGAGATATCTGCGCCGTTCACGATCAGTTCAATGGTATACTCCGTATTCGGAGCCAAATCCTCATAGTTCAGGCTGGACTGTTTCACAGTCGCCCATGAACCGTTATAAAGAATCCATTGAGACGCTCCGTCCACCGTCTTCCGGTACCCGATTCGGTCGCCGCTGCCGGAAACCAAGCGATCAAATATATAAAACGTCGCTGCGCTCGGGATCGTGGCCGGTGTCTTCAGTTTGAACGTCAAATCGTAGTTCGTGAACGAACGCGGAGATGTGGCTGACGCCCCTTTCAAAAGCCGGTACTTATGGTTGCCATTCACCGTGATGATGCTCCGATTCGGATCCACCGGCCAGCCACCTCCGCCGGATTCAAAATCCGTCTTCAGCAGAACATCCGACACGATGATGTGGCTGGTTGCTGACGCTTCAGGTGTCTCGACCGACGTCACGGTAATGTCCGTCTCACCTGATCCGACGGCGGTAACCAAGCCGTTTCCATCAACAACGGCTACGCCTGGATTGCTCGATGTCCAAGTAACATCGTGATTAACGCTATCTGATGGATCAAAGCTCACCTGAAGCTTCAGCTGTTCATCCGCCCCGAGATTCGCGCTAGTTCGATCTAGCAGCAGCCCGGCAACCTTCGTGGTCGGCACCGACAACTTGATGTCATCGAACAGCAGGTAGTCGAAGCCGCCTGCATAAAAGCCGACCGTACCGGACGGATTATAAGTCGAATCCGTCGCCTTCAGCTTCGCCGCGCCATTGACATAGAGGCTGAGGTCAGCACCTTTTACCAGTAGCTTAACACTGTATTCGGTATTCGGCGCCAAATCCGAGTAAGGCAGGTTCACTTCCTTAACGGTCGTCCAGGCCTTATTATAAAGAAGCCATTTGGACGTTCCGTCCTCAACCTTGCGGTAGCCGATGCGGCCACCCCCGTTCGAACCTAGCCTGTCGAAGAAATAAATCGTGCCTAGACTCGGCATGGTTGGCGGCGTCCTCATCTTGAATGTCAGTTCGTAATTAGCATATTCGTTCGACGAAACCGCCGTCGCGCCTTTCAGCACTTTATACATATGATTGCCACCCATATCTATGACGGACCGATTCGGATCCACCGGCCAGCTGTTTCGCCCCGTCTCAAAATCGGTATATTCATAAATACCGTCTCCGATCTCTACGTCAATCAATACGATGTCCTGAAGCTGTGGATTTTCTGCTGAAGTGACTGTGATAACTGCTTGGCCGATTTTGACCCCCTTAATCGTTCCTTCGCTGTCCACTTTGACCACGCTCGGATCGCTAGACGTATATAGCAGCTTTGGATTCGTCGCGTCCCATGGTAACACTGCCGTATGCAGCTCATATGCTTTGCCGATTCCAATCGTTACGTTTGCGTCGTAGGCCCGAACACCTTGTACTGGAATTGTATCTGGCGCCAGATACGGCCCTGCTTTTCCGATAATCCCTATTTCGTTAAATGGAATCGGGTGGAAGCCGGGAATTTGCTGGAAAACTTCGGCGTCGCTTTTCAGATTGAGATCGCCAGCCGCTAGATTTACAAAACCAGGATCGCTATTCGTCACCCAGTTGTTCGCATACTGCAGCAAATTAAACTTATCGTACGCCCCTTGTGCGTTAGTGATGCTGCTGCGTGCCCTGGTAGGGTTATATATCACATTATTCTGTAAGGTATTCGTTGTCGGATAATACCGGTCTTCCGTAAAGAAGTCCGCCAGCTCCGGATATTTGACCAAATACGGCGTCCCTACAAAATTATTGTTTTGGGCAAACAACAACTGCCATTTCGGCATGTAGTTCTTCGGGATCTGCTTGTCTGGGGCGCTGCCCAGATAGATGTCGGCATAATCATAAGGTACTTCGCTATCGATAAACAGATTATTCCGGGTTTTGATGTGCGCCCCACCGTTATTTTTAACCGCGGAATTGCCCATTTTGTAGAAAATATTATCTTCAATCGTCAGCCCCATCGTAAAATTGTCTGGATAAACGCCTTCTACCCCAGCTTTGGATTCACCAATATTATGGAAATAATTCCTTCGAATGACCGTCCCCCGCTGTTGCGGTGTCTCGCCTGCGTTCATATAGATGGCTCCGAGGTCGGAGAACATTTTACATACATCATAAATGTTGTTGTACTCCACTAAGTGGTCGTTGCCAAAGATCAGAATGCCGGGATGCGGCGCATCGTGTATTTCGTTGTGTGACACACGGTTGCCGACACCGGTCAGAATGACGCTCGGATTGTACGCCTTGTGATAATAAGCGAAATCGTGGATATGAGAATTTTCCACATAGTTGTTGCCGGGCTCCAGCGTAACACGGTTGCCTCCGTTCAAAGTGACAGCCGTCCCGCCGATATGATGGATGTGGCTGCTATTTATTCCGTGATTTACCCCCGTTGCTGTCGCAAAATCATTGTATAACCACCGGCTTTGCGTATTAATCTGCACGCCGCCGTTTGTAAAGTTGCGGATTTCGCAGTGGGATAACAGCACATGATCGCCACCCATAATCACTACAGCCGAATCGCGCCCATTCTCCAAAGTCAGATCCTCGAACGTGACATAGGAAGCCCCGACCGAATTAATGATCGGCGTTTTCAGCATCGTAACGGTAATCTCGGGATGTTCCGCTTCAAACGATGCTGTTGGCATGAAATACAAGACGCCTTGCGTACGGTCAATGTAATATTCGCCGGGCATATCGATCTCCTCGAGCAAATTTTGCGCGAAATGGAAATCCGGATACCAGTTCTTGAACAAGCCGCTCATTTCGCCATAGCGCAATGTAATCCGCTTATTCAACGTATCAATCGAAGCGATTTTGTTGTACGACCATTCCCAACTGTATCCAAAAATGCCATCCAGCCAAATGTCGTCGGCATTCGTCCAGTATTGCGGCCTGTCGTAAGTGTAACTGAACGTCCCTCCTCGATTCTGCAGATCAGTATCCTTACGAGTCGGACCAGCATCGATGATGTCGCCCATTTGCACCGTACCGTTATTCGGCCAGCGCGCAAGCGTCATACCCTCGCCTGCCACGTACAGCTCCATGGGGGGAACCTGACTGACATCGTTCGCCTTATAGTAACCGTGTCGGCTCATCACGCCGTAATCCGAAATACCGTGACTACTTAGATCAACCTGCAGCACCTTTGTACGGGCGTCGGCACTAATGATCCGCTGCAGAATCGCCAGGTCCGTAACTTGCGTGAACCAATTCTTGTCAAGCGATTGGCCGCCGGATAGACTTACATTCTCGTTAGGATAGGCTTTGTACGTGATCGGACTGTCAGCCGTACCAGAATCCTGCTGCTCTATCTGGAAGCTGGCTGTTCTATTATACGTGCCGCCACGCAAATAAACGGTCACACCGCCAGCCGGCAAGCCGGAAGCGCTCTTCAACTGACGAACCGCATCGCGTGCCTTCTCCAGCGTTCGAAAAGGCTCATCGATCCCACCTGAATTGGAATCGTTTCCATCTGTTGCCACATAGAAGGCCGTTTCCGGTAATCCGGATTCGGCCTGAGCGGCAGGTAAAACAAACAGATTCAACAAAATTGCAGTGATCACGAGAATGATTGCTCTATTTCTAAGCATATCTCTACATCCCTTCGCAAAAAAAATTTTACTTGTCACTGGAGAGGCGTATTCAGGACTGCGCTACCCCTTCACCGAACCAATCATTGTACCTTTCTCGAAATAACGAAGCAGGAATGGATAAATCACCAGCACCGGAAGCGCGGAAACGATTACCGCTGCCATCTTCAAGCTCTCTGGCGCAGGCGGAATCTCATTCACAGCCGTCGTAAACGGATCAAGCCTGTTCTCAATCAGAATTTGCCGGACAATTTGCTGTAACACGAATTTGGATTGATCTGTCACATACAGCAAATTGTCCATAAAAGCATTAATGTGATACACAAGCGACCAGAGGCCGATCGTAACCAAAACGGGGACCGACAGCGGCAAAATGATGCGAGTGAGAATACGCAGATCACGTGCTCCGTCAATCCGCGCAGCCTCGATTAGCGCATCCGGAATCGAGCGGAAGAACGAAATCATCACCAACACCTGGAACGCGTTTGCCGCATTCGGCAGCACGTAAACCCACCGCGTATTCAGCAGATGCAACTCTTTCATAAGCAGATAGTGCGGCACGATCCCACCGTCGAAGATCATTGTGAAAAGCAGGAGCATTACCAATACCCGCTTCCATGGCATTTCATTGCGAGACAGCGGATAGGCTGCGCATACGGTAACGATTAGTGTAATCGCTGTCCCGACGACCATACGGAACAGCGTATTGCTGTACCCTTTCCAGATGAACGGATATGTCAGCATTTCCTTGTATGGCGTCAAGGTCAGATCCCTCGGAATCCAGTGAAATCCGCTGCGGAGCGCCTCTCCCCTTCCGCTTAGCGAAACCGACAGCACGTGAATAAAAGGGTAGACGACAATAAGGGCGAGTACGCCAAGTACGATATAAATGAAGCCGACGCTTAATCGATCCTGCCAGTTTCCAGTTCTCATGTTTGTGAATCCTCCTACCATAAGCCGCTCTCTCCCTTGCTCATTCTGCGCACAGTGAAGTTAGCCCCCAGAATCAGCAGCAACCCTACCAGCGACTTGAACAAGCCGATCGCAGCCGTATAACTGTATTGAAATTGCTGAAGTCCTACGCGATAGACGTAAGTGTCAATCACATCTCCAGTTTCAAAGGTGACAGGATTGAGCAAGTTGATAATTTGTTCAAAGTTCGCGCTCAAGAAGCCACCTAGGCTGAGAATGAACATAATCGCAATGGTTGGCATAATCGACGGAATATTAATATGAAACAAACGTTGCCAGCGATTCGCTCCATCAATAGTGGCCGATTCATGCAGTTCCGGATTAATGCCCGACAGCGCAGCAAAATAAATAATCGAGCCCCAGCCAATATCCTTCAATATGGCCGAACCAACCACAATGGAGCGAAAATATTCCTTATGACCCATGTAAAATACCGGTTTCCCTCCGAACCAGCCGACGATCTCAGCCACGATGCCCGTGGTCGGCGACAGGAAATAGATGACGAGACCTGACATGATGACCCACGAAACGAAATGCGGCAGATACATTGTCATCTGCACGAAGCGCTGAAAAAAGCGGGATCTGATCTCATTAAGCAGAAGCGCCAGCACGATCGGTGCGGGAAAGGCGAACAGCAGCAAGTACAGATTCAGCAGCAGCGTATTACTCAGCAACCGATAGAAATCGGCCGAATGAAACAGCGCCTCGAAATGCTTAAAGCCCACCCAAGGACTGCCCCATATGCCGTCGATAACGCGAAAATCCTTGAAAGCAATCAGTACCCCGTAGATCGGGCCATATTTGAATACGAGAAAAAAGGCAAAAGCAAACAGATAGAGTGCAAATAGCTCCCTATTCTTCAAGATCGTCTTCATTTCATGTGCACTTCCTCAGGGCCAGTTGCGTCTCCTCCCCCGGCAGCAGCAAACGGCTTGCGGCCGAGGGCGCGGATTCGCTTCTCAAGCTGATTATTTTTTAAACTGCTTCTGGTACATCTCATTGGCTTCCTTGGTCAGCTCGTCTCCGCCCTTAGCTTTCCACTCCGCCACGTACTTGTCGAAATCGCTAAGCGGCAATTCTCCGCTGATGATTTGAGCAAAATATTTTTGCGTCAGCGCCGTCAAATCCTTTTTATACTTGCCATCCGACGGAAGCGCAGCGAACAGCAGCGAATCCGTCTGGTTCGGTGCGGAAGAATAGGTGCGAACAGCTTCGTTCAACTTTGGATTTGAATATTTATCCCGATAGGTCCGAGTCGTGATATTGCCCAGCGAGAACAATCGAATGCCAACCGCATCACGTTGTTCCTGCTTTTCGAAGCCAGTTAAGGCTTTCGTCGCACCAGAAGTCGCTCCGCTGGCTACAAAATCCCATTGCGTTCCTTTTACACCCAAGCTCGTCATATTGATCGTTTCTTCGTCACTGCTCTCTGCCCTCAAAATTTCAAAAATTTTATTCAGCTTTGCTGGGTCATTCTTCACCTTGTTGCCAAGCACAATAAAATTACTCTTGATTCCCCAATCCCAGCTGCCGCTGCCGCCAGGACCCTTCGGATTTTTACCAAGTTGGAGCTTGGCATTCGGATTGATGTCCTTCATAGCTACAATTGTCGCACCATCAGCAAGCGCTGCTTTACCGACTTGCTCTTCGATCACACCGATCCGATTGTTATACAGCTTCTTGCGGTACGAATCTTGCGTATCCGTAATATATTCCGGATCGATCACGCCGTCAGCATACCATTTACGCAGCTTCTCAAGAGCATTCTTTGCTTCTGGCATGACGGAGCCGTTCATAATCTGTCCTTGCCTTTCGTGCCACATGGTTGGTTCAACGCCAAAAGCGCCAAATATCGAATAGAAGCCCGTCGACCAAGTCGACGTTGCCGTACCGGTCAAGCCGTAGGTGTCGTTCTTGCCGTTTCCATCCGGGTCCTTCTTCGCGAACGCATAAGCCGCCTGCTCAAATTCATCTAGGGTCTCTGGAAGCTTGGTGATACCAACCTTGTCGAGCCAGTCTTTGCGCCACAACATCGTAAGATCATAAGGTTTCAAATCGATAAACATCGGGATTGCCCAGAGCTTGTCGCCAAACGTTACCGTCTGGAACAACGCTTTCGACTGCTCGATATCTTTATAGTATTCTGGCATTTTCTCTTTCACCATGTTGGGATCTAGGTTCATCAGGACACCTTGCGCTTGGTAAGCAGACACATTTGATGGATCACCAAGCATGAACAAATCCGGTACATCGCCGGAAGCGATACTGGCATCGGTCACTTTGACTGGCTTGATTTTGACATTAAATTTCTGTTCAAGCCACTTCTGTACAGGGGTATCGGCAACGACCGCCGTTGCTTGGAAATGAATGCCCCACGTAATTTCAATCGGCTTTGCAGCACTACTCGGTTTACTCGACTCGGAAGCTGTATTCTTGTCTGCGGAACACCCGCTAAGTACGCTTGCCGCCATACTGGCTGCTAAGACGGCGAGTGCGACTGGTTTCATTTTATAGATAGGCAATATAATCTCCCCCTGGTTCACATCATGATTTCCGTTCCTTAACATGCTCTACCCCGGCCGGGAATTGGGAACGGTTACATCTTTTACGATATCCGGTAGCACACAACTACACAATCATCTCATCCTATTTTCATTATGTTTTTCCTTTCCGTGGCTGTTTTTATAGTGTTATGTTATCCGATTTTTCGTATGTTTTTCGCCTCTCGCCTTCCCTCTACTTCATTCTGTGCTATAATCTGCTTGGTGACGAGTACCTTATCCACCCTGATATTGAAAACGCTAACACTCGAAAGGAGGGTCAGGATGCCTAGTCTTCCAGTTATTCGCAACCGATCTCTCTTCGTCAAGCTGTTGTTGTCCATGACGGCGATCGTCATTGTCACCGTCATCCTCATTTCCTCGGTTACCTATACGATTTCTGCCGATACCAGCATTCAGAATTCGATTGAATACAATCAATCCATCATGGAGCAGCAGCGAGAACTGATTCATAAAGAACTTTACGCGATACAGAATATCGCCTCAAGCATGGTCATGACCCAATCCTACTTGTATCGTAAAATAAACGATAAGCTGAGTGTGTCTTCACTCATTGACTTGACACGGTTTCTGGAGGAGCAGCAAAAACTGAGTCCTTATATCGACTCCATTTATCTCGTATACAATAAGCTCGATCTCATACTGACCTCCCGTTCCGATATGAAAATGTCCCCGTTATCTTCCTTCACCGACCGTTCTTGGCTGACTGTCATGAGTGAAGAAACCGCGAACCGGACGGTGTGGCTTACCAATCGTCCTGGCATTGCGGTAAAAGGGCTACTTGCCACCAGTTTAATGCAGAAAATGCCGCTCATTGGTCCGGTTGATGGGGCCATTGTGATCAATTTGAAGCTTGACCTCCTCTTTAAAGAATATTTGAGCCATTATCATAATAAGAAGGGGCAGACGCTTGTCCTCGGGTCCCAAGGCGAACCGCTCTACAGTGAAACGGAAGAAGCGGCAGCCCTAATCGGGAAGTTCGATCAAAGCGTGCTATCCGCTCCCGGAAGCGGCTCATATGTCGACGATCGCCGGTGGATCGTGACCTACACCACTTCTAATGTGACAGGCTGGAAGTTTGTCAATTTGACCAAGCGATCCGTCCTGCTTGATGGCCTAAGCCGCATTAAATTGATTGTGGCTGCCGTTTCCGCTCTTTACGTCACCGTTGCCATTTTGCTACTGTTCTACATCTCACAGAGACTATACCGGCCGCTCAAAAGCGTTGTCGCATATATTAGCAGCTCTAATTCAGCTACTGTGCCCTACACGGGCGAAAGCGCGAGCCCAGAAGCCCCCCTGCCGGCCGCCGACGAAGCCAGCTTCATTCAGCAGGCATTCGAACGGCTTCGTCATAGCCGGGAAACGATCCTCAGCGAGAAGGAACGGGTAGAAACGTTGCTTGGCGACAACCGTTCAGCGATCAAGGAGAAATATTTGAGCGACCTCATCAAGGGGCGGGCGATTTCTCAGCAAAGCAGTGGGCAGGAGAAGGATGCAGCGGAGCTTTTGGGATTAAAGCTGAATTTTGAACGATTTGCCATCCTGACGATCGAGTTGGAGGAACAATCACTGCTGAATGACTCGACTAGCAATCTCCATTTTCATCTATTTCAATATGGCTTGATTGAAGAGCTCGGACCCGAAATCGACGGCGAAATCTTCGCCAGGGACGATGAACGCATCATCATTATCATTCTTGCCGTGCCAGCCAATCAAGACGAGATTCCGATTGAGCTTGCGAGAAAGCTACAGCGAAATATGGAGAGCCGCTACAGGATCATTGCAACGATCGGCCTTAGCCGCATCCATACGGGCGTGTATTCGGCTCAAACCGCCTATGAAGAATCGTTCGAAGCACTCAGCCTGAAAATGTATGTCGGCAAGGGCGAAATCGTGCCTTATACGATCGTTAGCTCTTGGAAGCAGGATGAAGAGACCTATTTTTACCCATACGAGCTAGAGACAAAGCTGCTTCAGGCGCTGCTGCAGCTGAACGAGGAGGAATGTGCGGAGACGATCAGCCGTATCACGAAAGAGGTGACCGCCCGCAGGCTGGGGAAAGCCAACGTGCAGCAACTCTTCTTTCAATTAAGCGGGGAGATTGTAAAAACGCTGGTGCAAACCGGAGGAGATATGACCGCCGTACTCGGCGATCGGCCGTTCGTGCTGTCCGGTATCCAGACGCTTCGCGATATGGAGTCACGCTTGATGGAGATGTGCGCCCAAATCATTGCGCACAATCGGGAGAAACGGTTGAAGCTGAATGATATGACACTGCAGCTTGCTACCGAATTTATGGAAAAGAACTATAATAACAATATCACGATCGAGACGGTTGCCGGGCACGTGCAGCGAAGCACGTCCTTTTTGAGCCGTATTTTCAAGGAAACGACGGGCACAACGATCAACGACCATTTGATTCATCTTCGAATCAAACGGGCCTGTGAGCTGCTGAGGCAGCCAAAATATTCGTTGGAGGACATATGCCGTGAAATCGGCTATGCAAACGTCAGCTACTTCAGCAAGCTGTTCAAATCTCGCATGGGGAGTACTCCTGGACAATACCGTCTGCTGCAGACGGTAGACCAGATCCCGGCGGGAGGTCTGGAAGATTCGGAATAGAAGGACAATGCTAAGAAGCCAGCCTACTCTCTTTAGGAGATCGGCTGACTTTGTGACCATACAGGGCTTTATAAGTTTCGATGTCGCTCATCTCATTAAAAGGTCAGGATTGTATCCATATTTTCCCACATAACGGGTCCCTGCTCGTTCTCCGACCAGGGGATAAAATGCTGCTGCATGATGGTGTGCCAATTCTCTGGCGTAATCGGTGCAGGCCATCTCATTCGCGTCGCCCCGTGCTCGAACGCGGGCGACGGACGTTCATGATAGGAGAAGATCAGTTCCTCGTGCGCTCCAATTATATAAGTCGGATTAAAGCAGCTCGGCTTCTCCTCCTGCAATGCGTAATGATAGAAGATATAGCTGCTGTACTTCAGCGGTTTCAGACGCGCAATCATACCGATTGGCTCACGGCCGCAATTTTGCCTGGCTTCCCTCATCTCCAGCTCGCCATCGTGGTAAATATCGAGCATCGGAACTGCGAACCGCTGCATGCCCCCAATACCCGGCCATGTCTCCAACAACTGCCTGCAAGTTTTTGGCCATTCCCATTCGCAGCATTCGCTCGTCGTTTCAAAATAAAGAAATACACCGCTCCCCTTCGCGAAAATCGAGCAACTTACAATACCCTCCCCGCGAAGTTCGTACTGCCAGCTTGTGGCTACTTCGGCTAACGCGAGAGCGAAGCTCACTTCGCAGCCTTCCTTCACTTGAGCCCTATACATCCTTCTTATCATGTCAGTATCGAGTAGAATCGGCTGGCGTTGCCCGCGCGAATCATTCCCTTCTCCTCCTCTGCAAGGTCATCAGGAAGCACCGCCTCGAACAAGTCGATGACGTCCCTATAGCCACCTGCCTGTAAGGCGACAGGCCAATCGCTGCCAAACAGCAGCCGTTCGCTGCTGAACAACTGAAGCAACAGATCAGTGTAATGCCGAAGCTTTTCAGGATGAAATCCGCCTGCCAGCGTGATCATACCGGAAAGCTTAACCGCCACGAGGGGAAGCCGGGATAGTCGCTCCATGCCTGTTTGCCACGGTTCCATTCGCTGCTCCCGAATGTCCGGACAGCCCAGATGGTTGACGACCGACTTGAGCAGCGGCAGCTCCTCTAAATACGATGCTACATCTGAAAGGTCTTCGGGCTGTACGAGCAGATCCAGCGTAAGACCAGCCTGCATCAACGCAGCGAGTACCGACCGCAGCTTGTTCCGGTCGTTCTCGGACCGTTCAGAGCGAAATGCGCTGCCGCCTAATCGGATACCGGTAAAGCGCGGGTTGGACTTCAAGGACTTGAACTGCTCGTGAAAAAAATCCGCGAACGGATCGAGTCCTCCGCTCACACCGGATATCACTGGCCAGGTCTGCGCCAGCTCCAACAGGAATGCCGCTTCCTCTGCCTTAACGGCGGCCTGTACGGCTACAAGCCCCTTAATACCGAAAGCTTTGAGCTCCGGAAGCAGCTGCCTTGGCAGGTAGTCCTTATAGAGCAGCTCATTCTCGGGCTTCAACCAGCCGTAATCACCACGCGATGGCTTCCAAAAATGAACGTGGCAATCTATGTACATGCCGCTTCCCCTTCCTCTCCCCTACGCCCTGCCAGCAGATCGGCAGCATAAGGGTTCGGCCACGGCATATCATAACTCGGCGAGTTGACGTAACGCTTCATGCCGAGCTTCAGCCTAATGCCGGAGCCTTGCTTTAGATAAACCGCCAGCCATTTGCCTTTGAGCTCAATGTGCGAGCCTTGCGGGCACCCATCTGCGTCGATTCGCTGGGCACTCGTGAATTCGTGCTCGCCGAAGCCCCCTGCCTGAATGACGACCTCACGTTCATTAAACAAGCTCGTGTTGCAGAGCTGCAGCGTCACGCTGTCCGTTGTAAGCGCCTCCACCAGCGCAGATACGCCAAGAGGAAGACCTGGCCGCTTCTCCTGCGAATCAAAATAGCGCACCCGCGCATGCTGCAGGCCGCCGTGCGAGATATGCATCGGTCCTCCGAGTGTCAGCTGTACAAGCGACTCGAAATAAAGCGGGCACATCTCCTGCCAGATATGAATGCTAGAGAAGTCACCGTCGGCAAAGCCGGTTTTCCACCCGTACGGGTCGCCTTGTTCCGAGCGCATTCGCTCCAGCTGCCGGCCGACCAGTTCCATATTGGCGGCCAGTATCCGCTTCGGATAGTCCGGGTTGAACCCCCGAATGTATTGGAACCAAGGCTCTGTATTGCCGATATAGTGCTTCGTTTCCCTACCTGTCCGGCTGTCCCTTCCTGATACGACAGGCACAGTAATTTCATTCCAATCATGATCCTTCGGAATCCGCTCGAGCCGCACTAAATCCTCGTCGGCCATGGACATCGTCCACAAATAGACCGGATACTTCGGCAGTGCCTTTCGCCAATCGTACCAGCCGCTATCCCCGTGTTTATTCGGCACGAGTACCTGGCCCTTCTCTTTCCGCCGCAGCGCCCAGTTGGCATCTAGCTGGGAACGAGCTAGCTCAAGCTGGTTCATGTTTCTCGTAAGTAAAACGGCGTTCATACACGCATTCGTCAGCGGCTCAATGATGGTCATAAAGCCGTGCGGCCATCTCCATCCGTAGTAGCCTCCCCACCATTTGCTGTCGTTGTACTCGCCGATTAAGCCGGACAGTCCGACATTGTCGGGAATAACTCCTCCGTTATTGCGGGTACGCTTTTCCCATGCTGCAAGATAATCGACCACCCAATCGCGATAGGCTACGTCTCCAGTATGCATGAAGGCGTGCGCAATCAATCCGGTTGCATTCAAATTCAGCGGGACGTCTCCCCGATTCATTCGCTCATTCATCATCGCAATCAGCCTCTGATATACGTCATCATTGGACCAAGGGCATTTGCCGCTCGCAAAATCGACACCAGGAATATCTTCATACGGTGCAGGATAGTGGTCGAGAATGCTGCGATGCGTGCTCCAATCCTCTTCCGACACCGTGAAACGCGGACCTTTGCTTCCGGTCAATGGTGACCGTATAAGCTTCTGCGCTTTATCATAATTGGGAGCATCCGGATCGTCTCCCGTATACATGCTGGCAAAGCGAACTGCTCTCTGCTTGTCCTTGCGTGTAACGGGACCAGCAAGTCCGAGAAAGTACAGAAATAAATAACCTTCACCATGATGCATCCAATCATAGTAAGCATCAAATTCTCGGTAAAATTGTCCATACTCGGTCCATTGCCAAGTAATCCCTTCCCAAATCTTACGCGATACTTCATGGAGCTCACGACTGCCCCCTAACACGTAGAGCAGCGCTAAATTCATGAACCCTTCATAGGGGTCATCCGAGCCGTCCATACCCGGCCATTCCTTCTGCCAGATCAGGCTTCCGTCCGGCTGTGTGTAACGCTCTACAAACTCCATTGCCGCCTGATTCAGCGTAGCAAACAACCACTGTTCCTGCAGGGCCCACTCCGGAGGAACCATTCGCTCCTCCGCTACAACCCTTGGCAGCATGCTTCCTTGTGTGTTCACTTCGATTCCTCCTTTTCCGCCGGAAATAAACTTTTGCCCTGAAATAAAGCATATACCCATTTCAGCTCCTCTGGATCCAGTCCCTGACCATCGCAAAATGCCAAGTTCGTACGCAGCACATCCGATGTGGCAGCTCCCGTCAAGGTAACATGAATGGCCGGATGCGACAGACTGAAACGCATGGCTGGCTCGACGAGACCGTGCGGCTCTGTTTTACGCAAAAACTTGAGCTGCTCCATCCGTTTCGCTGCCTCGTCGACGAGGTTAGGCCTCAAAAACGGTGCCGGCGTATCGGCAAGCAGGCCGAGTCCGAGCACACTGCCGTTGATAACACCAATTCCCCTCTCTGCTGCGAGCGGGAGCAGTTCGTCCTTCGCAGTATGATCAATCAGCATATATCTGGTATAAAACTGGATGCTGTCAAACCGATTTAGCCGGACATAACGTTTCAGAAGTGACAATATTCTTGTCGAAACGCCGATATACCGAATCTTTCCGTCTTCCCTCAGCTTCTCCAGGGCAGGAAGCGTCTCGTTCACAATCGTTTCATACGGAACCTGCTCCGCATCGTGAATTTGCAGCAGATCGATCCAATCGGTTTGAAGCCGTTCCAAACTATGCTCAACTGAGCGAATCGTCGTCGCATAATCGAACGCTTCTCCCGGTCCTACTACCTTTGATGCCAACACGACCTCGTTTCTTCTGCCGCCGTTCAGCGCCCTGCCGATTCGGCGTTCCGACTCACCTCTGCCGTAGCTCGGTGCCGTGTCGATAAAATTGATGCCGCTATCCATCGCCTCATGGATCATCTTCTCGACGTCGCATTCATCCGTAGGTCCAAAAACCCCTCCAAGGGGTGCGCCGCCAAGCCCAAGTTTCGATACACGAAGTCCGGTGCGGCCGAATGTAGTGTACTCCATTTCTATATCCCTCCTACTGTAAATTGTAGTGTTCATCCTTTATAATCAAAATAGCCAGAGTTCCCCATCCTATGGCATATCTTCTCTATTTGAGGAAGAGGCGAAAGCACACATGGAATTTATTTATACGGAACCGATTGGTTTGACCGATCTGGCGGTGCTCGAGGTCGGCACGCAAAGTTGCCTGCCTGACATGTCATTCGGGCCCAGCGTAAGAGATATGTACATTCTTCATTACATTCACAGCGGATATGGTACTTACTCGACCGGAGGCCGAACGGAACCGATCGGCCCTGGCGAACTGTTCCTCGTTATGCCGGACACCGTCCACACGTATTGTGCCGATTCGGATGAGCCCTGGAGCTACTCTTGGTTCGGCTTTGTCGGGACATTGGCCACCCGTCTGGTCGAACTGGCCGGATTTACTGTCCTGTCTCCTGTCCGAACTGCTGACTCGTCATTGTCCGTTGAATCTCTTTTTGGCAATTTAATGAGCCTGCGCAAGGAACCGGCCAAGGAGCTCCTTCTGACCGCTCTGCTGTACCAAATATTCGGTACACTGGCCATACCGGACGATGCGCCCCCGTTAAGAGCCGATGTCGGACACCACGTTCGTAATGCCGTTTCCTTTATGAATACCCGCTACGCCGATCGCATTGGTCTAAACGAAATCGCTGAGTATGTAGGGCTGGACACCAAATACTTGTGCCGTCTCTTCCAGCAGCGCCTGTCCATGTCCCCCTACCGATATTTGACCGATGTTCGGATGAGGAAAGCTTGCCGTCTTCTCCGCAGGCAGCTTCTCGGGATTGCCGAAATTGCCCATTCCGTGGGCTACCAAGACCCCCTGATGTTTTCGAGAATGTTTAAACGGACAATTGGTCTTTCCCCAACAGCATACAGAGAAAAGGCAAAATCGGAGAGCGGAAGTGGGATTTATTGAATAAGAAAAACCGCTAGAGAAGATCACTCTAGCGGTCCTTGGCGATTGAGTTTAGTTGTGCGCGCGGG
>FWWL01002886.1_pt1 | contig 33597 bp, 28 predicted proteins | sample 2228331 | NCBI WGS metagenome assembly FWWL01 (sample SAMEA103939775, study PRJEB20133) | metagenome
GTTATGATACACACTGCAAAGTACGGTTCACTTGAAAGATTCTTCGGAATTCTAATAGAAAACTATGCGGGTGCGTTCCCAACTTGGCTTTCACCTGTTCAAGTAGTTATTCTACCGGTCTCTGATAAATTCACAGAATACGCAAAAGAAGTTGCGAAAAAGCTTGAAGGAAAATTCAGAGTAGAACTTGATAACAGAAATGAAACACTCGGATACAGAATTAGAGAAGCCCAAAGCAGTAAAGTGCCTTATATGTTGATCCTTGGCGAAAAAGAACAAGAAAGTAATACTGTTTCTGTAAGAACAAAAGAAGGTAAAGAATTCAATCAAGTAAATATCGAACTCTTTGTCGAAAAACTTTCAAAAGAAATCTGTGAACGTTCAAATGTGATTTCTTTTGAAATTTAAACCGAGGTGATTGAATGATTCCAGAAAAGCTTGAAAAGCTCTTATGTAAAGTGGAAGGTTACAAGGAGATACGAAATAAATTTAACGAAAATACAGGTATTTTCAAAGAAGGCAAAGAAATCATTTTAAAAATTGAGGGCTGTGTTTTTGCAAGATTTTTGGACGATGAGAATCAGTATTATATTATCGCAGAGTACATTGCAAAAAAACTCGGAATAGTATCTATGTATCGAGGTGTAGATATAGCTAAAGTTCTCAAATCTATATACATAAATATGATTTTGTTAACCGAAACTGAAGACAAGAACGGTTTTTCACACACACAAAGAGTTGCAATGCTTACTGAAAGATTTGCAAAGTTCTTAGGTTGGGAGGATGAAAAAGCTGAAGAACTAAAAGAACATGGGTATCTTCACGATGTCGGTAAACTTGCTATCGAACAGCTAATGCTTTATTCACCAACAAGAATTAGAACCTTTGAACAACACTACGAAGACCATCCACAGATGGGAACAATTTATCTTGCAAGTCATGAAGAACTCTGGAAGTATATCCCAACAGTTAGACACCACCACGAAAGATGGGATGGTAAAGGTTTTCCTGATGGTTTGAAAGGCGATGAGATCCCTTTATATGCTCGAATTGTAGGAATAATCGACTATTATGACGAAGTAACAAATTTTGTCTCTGCAGATTGGGATTCTGAAATAAAGACACCAAAGCAAGCACTTGAAGAAATTCAACATTTAGCTGGAAAATGGTTTGATCCAGATTTGGTTTCAAAGTTTGTTGAGTTTATGGAAAAGGAGGTGGGATCGTGAACGAAGTTGCTATTTGGGTAATTATAGGAATTTTGTTTATGGTTGCTGAGATCTTTACACCAAGTTTTTTTATGTTTTGGTTCGGTATTGGCGGGATAGTAGCTGCTTTTGTCGCATATTTCTATCCAAATATGGTGATTGAAATTGTAGTATTTATAGCAGTTTCAATTGTTTTGGTTCTTCTCACAAGACCTTTCGCAAGAAGGATCACTGGTGAAGAACCGAGAAAGATAAACGTTGACGATATAATTGGCAAAGAAGCGATTGTAGTTGAGAAGATAGATAATATAGTCGGTAAAGGGATTATAAAAGTGAATGGGGATCTTTGGAGAGCGACAAGTGAGTCAGATGATCTTGTTATCGAAAAGGAAGAAAAAGTTGTCATCTTACGGGTTGAAGGGGCACATCTTGTAGTTAGAAGAAAAGAAATCTAACAATCGAAAGGGGGTATTCTGATGCAATTGATTATTATGTTAACATTAGCAATTTTTGTAATAATATTTGCAGCGTCAGGACTTAGAATTGTAAGACCGTTTGAAAGAGGTCTTATCGAAAGATTGGGTAAATTCCACAAAGAAGTAAGGGCTGGTATTCACTTCATTGTTCCATTTTTTGATCATATGAAAAAAGTGGATATGAGAGAACACGTAATAGACGTTCCACCACAAGAAGTTATAACCAAAGATAACGTTGTTGTCACCGTCGATGCAGTTATTTATTATGAAATCACTGATGCGTACAAGTCAGCTTACAACGTTAGTGATTTTGAATTTGCAACAGTTAAACTTGCCCAAACAAACCTTAGAAACGTAATAGGCGAGCTTGAACTTGACCAAACACTCACTTCAAGAGAACAAATTAACTACAAACTTAGAACAGTTTTAGACGAAGCTACAGATAAATGGGGTATAAGGATAACGAGAGTTGAAATCAAAAAGATAGACCCACCAAAAGACATTATGGAAGCTATGAGTAAACAAATGAAAGCTGAAAGAACAAAGAGGGCGGCTATTCTTGAAGCTGAAGGTATTAAACAAGCTGAGATTCTAAAAGCTGAAGGTGAAAAACAAGCTGCTATTTTGAAAGCAGAAGGTGATGCTGAAGCTATTAAAAGAGTTGCCGAAGCTAATAAATATAAGCTTATCGCTGAAGCTGAAGGTCAAGCTCTTGCTATATCAAATGTCTTTAGAGCAATTCACGATGGTAATCCAACAAATGACCTTATCGCTATAAGGTATTTAGAAGCCTTAAAAGATATTGCAAATGGTCAAGCAACGAAGATATTTATGCCTATAGAATCTTCTTCAATGCTTGGAACGTTGGGCGGTATCGCGGAATTATTCAAAAAATAAATGGCAGCCTTGTGCTGCCATAATTTCCTTTTAGTATCGTTTATTTCAATGGTAAGCAGGTGATTTGATAAGATGGTATATTTGTTGAATGCTTTAAGCGATGAACTTGTAATATCTTTCGTATCAGCGTTTTTATCACTGTTAATTGCTGTTTTTATCACGTTCAGATTGGTTTCAAAAAGAGCAAAGGTATTTACGTTAGCTTTTAAAGTACTTAACGATATCACTTGTTTGGGGATAAGCATTTTAATATGGTCTTATTTTCCAAATAAGTGGTTAGCTTTTATTTTCTTGATATTGAATGGATTTTTGCACGGAACTTACCGACTTTTCACGTCGATGAATGTTTCGGACAAGAGATTTAGATTGATGATTCTTTCTTTTGGTAAAACGCACGTAGAATACGCATGGTTTTTGCTTAATTTACATAAAAGAATTGTTGTTTCTATCTTTTTGAAACTTTCGATAATATTTATAATTTCGTCAATTTTATCGATTTATTCGTACAACAAAGACCTTGGTTTTTTTGCTGTTCTTGTAGGGTTAGTTAACTCTCTTCTCGAAACAGATTAAGCAATTTCGAGAAGTTCTAATCTACCTCCATAAGTTTCAAAAACACTTTTTAAAAGTTTTTCACTTTTGTATTTTCCTTCTAAAACCTCTTTAGCATCTTCCGTAACTTGTAATATAAGTTGTGTATCTCTTATTATATCGGCGATTTTGAAATCTGTTTCGCCATGTTGCCTGAATCCGAAAAATTCTCCCGGACCTCTGTATTGTAGATCGTATTCTGATATCTTAAAACCATCGGTTGTACCCGCAAAGAATAACAGTCTTTTCTTCGTTTCTTCATCGACATCACCGTAAGTTAAGAAACAATAGCTTTGCTTGTTTCCTCTTCCAACTCTACCGCGTAACTGGTGGAGTTGAGCAAGTCCAAATCTTTCGGCATTCTCGATAACGATAATTGTAGCATTAGGAACGTCAACACCAACTTCTATAACCGATGTTGATATAAGAACTTTTGTGTTACCTTCCTTGAAATCTTTCATTACTTCATCTTTTTCGGAATCACTCATCCTACCGTGAATTAAATTAGTCTTTATTCCACTAAAAACCTTTTTACTGAGTGCATCAAACATTTGTTGAGCTGCCTTAACTGGTAACTTATCTGATTCCTCTATTAGTGGATAGACTATATATGCTTGTTCACCTTCGAGAATTTTCTTTTTTATGAATTCGTATATTTCCATAACTTTTGTATGATGTTTAACAAATGTCTTTATCTCTTTTCTTCCAGGTGGTAGTTCGTCTATTGCAGTTATATCTAAATCACCGTATAGGGCAAGCGAAAGGGTTCTTGGAATCGGTGTAGCACTCATAAACAACGTATCGACAATTTTTCCTTTGCTTATTAGTTCTTGACGTTGTTTGACACCGAATCTGTGTTGTTCGTCAATAACAACAAGTCCCAAATTTGCAAATTTAACATTTTCTTGAATAAGTGCATGCGTACCAATTACAAGATCTATATACCCATTTTCAAGACCATATTTAACGTTATTTTTTTCTTTTTGAGTGAGCGAGCCCAAAAGTAGTCCTACTTTTATTCCTAGTGATGATAAATGTTGTGAAAGCTTTTGAAAGTGCTGGAGTGCCAAAATAGATGTTGGAACCATAAAAGCGCTTTGGTAACCTGCTTCGTAATTGTCAATAATGGAAAGTTCAGCTACCAACGTCTTACCACAACCAACGTCTCCGTGTATAAGTCTGTTCATCGGTCTATCGCTCTTTAAATCTTCACGTATTTCATTGTGAGCTCTAATTTGAGCGTTTGTTAATTTAAAGGGAAGATTTTGTATAAAGCTTTCAGTAAGTTCTCCAGTAAACACTTTTGGAATCCCGCCAGTTTCGTCAAGTTTCTTTTTTATAAGAAACTGTGCGAGTTTAAATTTAATTAACTCCTCGTACGCCAACCTATCACGTGCAATCTTTCGGTGATAATTACTTACGGGAAAATGCATTCCAACGTATGAAGTCTTTAAATCAGGTAACCCTCTCTTTTCAAGCAATTCATTAGGAATAACTTCTTCAAGTGAACACACAAGATTTATGTTTTCTTTTATAAGATTTCTCATAACTTTTTGAGTAATTCCTTCAGTAAGCGGATAAATAGGAAGAATCTCTCTTTTTGGTGATTCGTCAAAATCTATTTCAGGAGCATGAATTTCTTTTCCACCGAAAAAACCTGATTTTACATTTCCAGTGACGTAGACTCTCTTATTTAAATTTACTTTTATTATCTGTTCAATGTAATCCTGATTGAACCATTTAACGAGAACTTGTGTAAAACCATCCGATAGTACTGCATTTATAATTGAAAGGTTTGATTTTTTTACCTTCTCAACTGAAAGAAAGACTCCAGTTGTTGTAACCTTAGAACCAGATTCCAAAAACCTTAGCGGTACAATTCGGCGTCTGTCTTCATACTCACGTGGGAAAAAATTTATTAAGTCAAAAAGTGTGTTTATCTCAAGTTTTTTTAAAAGTTTTTCTCTGTTGGGACCAACTCCTTTGGCATATTTTACACTCGTAGTTAAATCTTTTACTACCTCAGAAGTACACTCAATTGTTCTAACTAAGAATCTTCTCTTAAATCTTTCAACCATTCCAGATAAGTGTCCTAACCTTTTCTCAATTCTATCTTGTGAAAGTCTCTTTGATTCTAAAAAATAATTATTGAAGTCAAGAATAGCTTTCTTGACCTCAACGTTTGTAGATAGTACAGGGTCCTCAACTTTCTCAAAGTATTCCTCTATATACTCACAAAGTGCGTTGAAAGATATCTTGGATCTTTGCACGCATTCAGCTAAGTAATCTTCAAGTAATAGCATAAAAGGACACCTCTTTAATCTCTGTAAAACATATAAAGCCAAGTCCAGATACCACTATTTTGGAATCTGAGTTTTTTATCCGCCTTCTTTCCAAAATATTTTTCCAATCGTTCAGATGGATGGAGAAGATAAAATTTCCCTTTAGGAAAGATTTCACGTAACTTTGAAATTTTATTTAAAATTTCGTTCTCCTCAAGTCTAACTCCATAAGGAAGATTTGAGATTACATAGCACTTTTCGTCGTATACTTGCAGTTTCTGGAAATCTTCACAATAAAAGCTTACGTTCACACCAGCTCGTTTTGCGTTTTGCTTTGCTATTTTTATATTTGAACAATCTATATCACTACCAAAGAGTTTAAGATTCTTTCTCTCGATATTTAATTCTTTTCGTTTTTGAATCCAAATGTTTCTAAGAAAAGACCATTTTTCGCTTGAAAATGTTCTTTCGATATTAGGAACGTCTAATGTTCCAGCTTCAATAAGTATCGTTCCTGAACCACAGAAAGGATCAAAGAGCGGTATTTCAGGATACCATCTTGAAAGTAGTATAACAGAACTTGCAATTGTTTCTCTCAATGGAGCTTTAGAAAACAAAAGACGATAACCTCTTTTGTTGAGTCCTTCAGGGCCTGTTGTATCTAAAAGAAGTGAAAAAACGTTGTCTTTTAGAACGATTACAAATTCATATTCACTTGCACTTTCGTCAGTTCCACCCAGAGATTCGATTATAGCTTTCTTCACAACCGAAAAAACTGCACCTTTTGCACTTAGCTTTGAATTTGTTATCTTCAATTTTTCTATTTTAATCTTTGCGTTCTTCTCTATTAGTGTTCTCAACTCTTCCTTTGAATTTTTTACAGAATCAAAGAGTTCATCAAATGTGTGCGTTTTTTGAGTAAGTAATTGAATTAAAACTCTGTCAGCACTCTTAAGATAAAGGTTTAGAAAAGGGATGTCTTCAAGGCGGGCTTCAAAGAATATTCTTCCAGAGTGTGAATCAAGAACTCTAAATCCAAATTTTTTAAGTTCTAAGCTGACAGCACCTTCCAAACCGGCACTGCAGAATGCAACAAAATTTGTTTTCTCCATATTTACTCCTTATTGTCCAAAACTATGTAAGATGTACCATCAAAAAGTATTCCATTTCCTTGGTTTTCTTCAAATAACACTCGATTTGTTATACCATTATAGACTATAACCCCCATAACTTTCTTTTTACTTATTTGAGCTCCAACCCACATTTGTGCTTTTCTGTAGAAAAACTTAGCGGGAACATTCGTTTTTTCAAAACACACTACAAGATCTGGATTTGGTTGTAGATAATTCTCAGCTATCCCTATTTCGTTTGATAATAAAATTCTTATTCTGTATTTGTCTATTATAATATCGGTTTTCTTTCTTATCCTTGTCTTTTCTTGGGAAATTTCGTACACAATAACTTCTATACCGTTGAAATATATTGTGAACGGTACACTAAAATCATAGTTATCAATGTTGGTAGTTATGAAAACCTCACTTTCAAGTTCGTCCAAAACAACAGGGTCTGCAAATAGTATACGAGTCATCCTTTTTGACCTTTATACTCCCTTCTGAGAACTTCAAACATTATTATGCCGGCACTAACAGATACATTCAAAGACTCAACATCATTCCTCATCGGAATAGAAATTATTCCATCACAACTCTTTCTTACAAGTGGTCTTATGCCACTCCCTTCATTTCCAAGCACGATTGCTAAGGGTCTTGTTAAATCCGCTTCCCAAATATCTGTGCCATTTATGTCAGCACCGTATACCCAAACACCTTTTTCTTTAATACTTTCAACGTATCTTGCAATATTGACTGTTACAGCTATTGGAACCCTGAAGACTGTACCAGCTGACGCTTTGACTACACCAGGAGTTACGTGAACGCTGTTGTCTTTTGGAATAACTATTAAATCAGCACCTGAACCAGCACAACTTCTTACAACAGCACCAAGATTTTGTGGGTCTTGTATTTGATCTAAAATAACTATAAACGGATTTTCAGAAAAACTGAATTCGTCGCTGTACTGAAATTCCCCAATATCTATTACAACACCTTGATTCTTCTCTTCTCCACATAGTCTTGCAAGCACATTTTTGGGTGCGATTGTCATAGGAATCCCTTTATTCTTAACTTCGGCTTTTAATTCTTCCAATTCTTTATCGCCACTTTCTGAAAAATATACAAGTTTTACTGGTTGTGTACTTCTGAGAAGTTCTTTTAAAACATTTCTGCCGTATACGTACATTGAATCACCTCGTTTAAGTGCAGGAAGCTCCATCTTCTTTAAGATGAATAGGAATACGCTTTTTTTTCTAACATTAACGTCCTTGCTTTTTCTTATAGTTCTTAGTTTGCTCCCTGGTCTTTTTTCCTATTTTGATTGGATTTGCTTTATGTACAGAACGTTTCTGTCTTCTAAAAAACTTTCAAAGTACCATTCTTGCACTGTTCCACCTGCTATAACAAATGCATCTTCTCTGTGTCCTCTTGTTAAACCTAATTCTATCCTTTTTGCCTTTGTTACACTTCCAAACGTTACTTCTACGTTGTATTCTTTTTTTAGTTCGTTAACTATATATTGTCCCAAAATATATGTTGCATCTTTCAATATCTTTACTTTCTTTATTTTGGACTTTGGTATCTTTAATTTACCTCCATGTATTGCTTTATGTTCATCTAAGGTTACAACTATTAAATTGTTTGGTGTGGCTGTCTCACCTTCGCTTATAGGAACTATATGATGCACCTCTAATATTCTTTTTTACCAGTATTCTTTTTTACCAGAAAGTTCAGATTTGTATTCTGCTCTCCATAAACAACATTCTCTTAAATCGTAAAAATTCATTTGCTGACCATTTTGATATTCCTTGCCTCTTATGTTAGGATTTAATATTTTTTGAGTATCAAACGGTTATATTTCTACAACTATAGAATTTTATTATTCTAATATGTGCATTAACCTTCTATCTTAAACTTGGATCTAACCAACCTTTTTTCTTATTTTTTACTCTGTTCAAGAATCTTGCCTTTTTATAACGTGTTTTTTGTATCTTCTAAATCCTCTGTACTGTCTTCTTTCAAAAATATTCTTTTTAAATCATTTCTTAGCTGAAACTCGCCTGAAAATATCTCTCTTTTGTCAGTAACAGCAGAAACTCCTACAGTTTTGGAAACAATATCAACTTCTAACTTTACAGGTTGAGTATATTCTGTCGCTTCATATAGATGACATAAACTATAAGCGGTAAGCCTCTATTTGGAGTTAGGTGCTCATCGCCAATGTTAGACGGGTTTGTTATGCACGAGCCACTATCCCTACCCCTCAGGACTGTTTAGACCCATACGACAAAGCTCAGAGCTTGAGCAGTGCCCTAAGGTGTCATAACTTGTCTAACGTAGCCACGTCAACTGCTCTTGCAGTCGGTGGCTGAGGCTAGTCAACCAGAACTTTTAGAAGCTCTACCCTCTATAGGGCGGGGTAGTTGACTCCTGAGAGTTTAGAAGAATTGTTTTAGCTTTGTTCCAATATTTATCAAGTTCATCTAACTCAAGTTCTTGAAGATTTTTTCCCTCTTCTTCGATTAAGTTTTCCATAACTTCGAATCTTTTTAAAAATTTCTCAGTAGCCTTTCTAAGAGAAATTTCCGGATCGACATTTATAAACCTTGAAAGATTTACGAGAGTAAAGAGTAAATCACCAAATTCTTCTTCCATTTCTTCTTGGGTATCCGCTTTTTTTAATTCATCTATTTCAGAAAAAACAACATCCCACACTTGTTCTTCTTTGTCCCAGTCAAAACCAACATCTGCGGCATTTTCTTGGATTCTTCGTGCTAAGGAAAGACTTGGAAGTGCTGAGTTTACATCTCCAACGCTTGTCCTCTTCTTTTTTCCCTTCTCTTGAGCTTTTATCTCTTCCCATCGTGCATAAGAATAACCTTTAGCGGAACCGAAGACGTGAGGGTGACGTCTTATAAGTTTTTCATTTAGAATTCTTATCACTTCCAAAAGTGTAAATTCTCCATTTTCTTCAGCGATAGTTGAGTGAAATATTATCTGCAAAAGAACATCTCCAAGTTCTTCCTTAAGCTCGGTAAAGTTCTTGTTATCAATAGAGTATATAACTTCATACGCTTCTTCAAGTAAGTAAGGTTTAAGACTTTCGTGTGTTTGTGCTCTATCCCAATCGCAACCTTCTGGACTTCTCAGTTTTTTCATAATTTCAACAAGTCTTAGAAATTCTTTTTCAACCATTCTTTCAGCTCCTCGGTCTCACTTTTTAACGTTCTCGACATTAGGTCTGTTATCGAAACGTAAGGATTTTTGTTTTCGTATATCACATTGTACACTTCTTGTGTTATTGGAAGTTCCATCTGCTTAGAGTAGTTCTCGATTACAGCTTTACATGTGTATGCACCTTCTATCACCTCTTTACTTGCGTTTAGTAACTCAAGAGGCGAAAAACCTTTGGCTATCATTTCACCAAATCTTCTGTTTCTGCTGTGTTTACTATTACAGGTAACAACAAGGTCTCCAATCCCTGCAAGTCCCATTGCAGTTAACGGATTTCCACCTAAGTATGCGACAAATCTTGCAATTTCGTATATTCCTCTTGTGATTAACGCCGCTTTTGAATTATCCCAGCCACCTATACCATCTAATATACCTGCTGCAATTGCTAATACGTTTTTCATAGCTCCGCAGATTTCAACGCCTTTTACATCATCTGAAGTGTAGATTCTAAAAAAATCGTTCGATAGATCTTTTTGATAATCTTTGGAATTTGGACCAGCTATTACAACCGCTGTTGGGATTTTTTCGATTAGCTCCTCAGCATGCGAAGGACCTGAAAGCACTGAGTATTGTGCTTTTGGAAAATATTCAGAAACTATTTCTGAAACTAACTTACCCGTTAATATCTCTATACCCTTTGATAAATTTAAAATATATTTTGGCTGAAACGGAATTTTTTCAATAACTTCACGTATGTGTTGAACGGGAACCGCTATTATTAGTGTATCATATTCTTGACCAGACGATAAATCTGTGGTAGCTCTCACAGACAACTTAAAATTCGGTAAGTTCGGATTGATACCAAGAGTATTTATACTTTTTGATACTTCTTCTCTTCTAGCCCAAAGAAGAACTTCTTTACCATTCCAATTCAAGATTTGTGATATAACTGTACCCCAACTTCCGCTACCTAAAATGAAGTACTTCAACTCTTTCTCAGCTCCTCGGCTAATTTATATACAGACCACTTAACTGCTGGAGTTCTGAATGGATTGGAAGAGCTGTCCAACTTTATTATCCAGTTATCTTCTGACTCGTTGTAGACTACCAAATAATATTGTTGTTCATATCCCGAGTCGGAAGACACGACTTTAAGTATGTATGCGTTTTTGTCGAGCGATTTATAAACTCCTTTAACAACAAATATAAGATCTTTTTTTTCACTCTTGAAAGTTTTATCTATAAAAAAAACGAGTTTTTCGACATCGAAATTTCCTTTTGAATGTGGCATTTGCTGAATTCCTCCTAACATTCTCGTGATCTCTTTTGTTTTTGTTTTTTTCAAGACTAAAGAATATATATTTTTTTCTTGTTCCAACCACTTTTTTTCATACTTGGTTTTGACTTCTCTGTTTGGGTTTACAATGTATTGCTTAACTTCAAAACAACGCGTTTCTAAAGCGAATTCTTTGGTATCAAAAGCGTACCAGTCTACGTCAGTTGTTAATTCAAATTCTCCTTCTATCTTCAATACATTTGCAAGGGTTTCAAAAAATTCTGGGACAATCACTCTTCGATCTTTATGAGCATTTTTAGGCCACGGAACAGGAAAATTCATTATAACTTTTTCAACACTTTCAGGACCAAAAAATTCTCTCATTCCAAATTTTGCATCTGTTATAATTAATCGTACGTTACTTAAATCTTGCAATTTTTTAAGAGTCTTTTTTACAGAAGTTATAGAAATCTCAAACCCAACAAAGTTCTTTTTGGGAAAATTCTTAGCAAGTGCTTTAAGAAAATCGCCATTACCAAAACCTATTTCAACTACAACTGGGTTTGAATTTCCAAAGATATTAGACCAAGCGACGGGTAATTTCTCAAAAATTTCAGGCTTTACATTTTTTTCAAACAAAAAAATCCGACCTCCTATTTTCCCAAGAGTTTTTCAATCGAATAGATGTATTTACCTGACGGGTATTTGCCCTTATATTTTTCGTAGTAAAGTTCTGCGGATTTTGTATCTTTTGTCCTAATATAACTGTCAACCAAGAAGTAATAAATCTCTTCTTTGAAATATACGTCGGTTTCGTCAATACTTTTCTCTATTTCTGACAATATTTCTGCAGACTTTTGATAGTCTTCGGATACGTAAAAATCGAGTGCCGCAAGCCAGAGTTGTCTTATATTATCTTTGGTTATTATGATGTTTGTTTTTGAACTTTCTACGGTTTGGTCAGCCTCGTGTTTAATATTTGTGGTTTCCTCTTTTACTTCGACTTTTTTTGCGTCTTTTGAACTTTCAACTGTTGATGTTTGAATTTCTGAAGTCTCTTCTTTGTCTTTTTGTTGTTGCGTTGTTGAAATATTGTCTATTTTTATGTTCAACTCATTGTACTTTGATTCAAGATTGCTGTATATTTCTTTTAATTGTTGAACATCGGTTTGTAGATTCTTTATTGAAGATATATATTCTTTCAAATACTCTATTTGTGTCATATTATTAGTTATCATATTTTCAATGGCAGATAAGTTAGAGGATACTTCTACATTTTTCTCATTAGCAATAGAATTACTAACTGTTGTCTTTAAATCATTCAATTCTTTTTGAAGCTGTCCAGTTATCTTAGTTATATTTTCAAAAGAGCTTTGATAAGATTTCTCTATACTACTAATTTTTGTTCTTAGTTCTGAAAGAGATGAATTAAGAGTATTGAGCCGTCTTTCCAAATCCGCAATTTTCTTGAGATTGTTATTAGAGATATTTTGTTTTATTTGATTTAAAGATTCAAGAAATTCGTTATTTTTAGCATTCAGATAATTTAACTGTTTGAAAATATTGTTTTTGAACTGCTCAAATTCTTTGTAAAATTTTTCTGAATCTGTGGAAAGACCATTCATACGTTCTTCAAAAATTGAAACCTGCTCCATACTCGTTTGAACAATCTTTTCCATTTCAGTTACTTTTTTCAAAGCGGAATTGACAGAAGATTTTACGAACGTAAAATCATCTTGTAATCTTGACACTTCTTCTCTAGTCTTAAAAGCAATATTCATAACAAAACTTATATATCCTAAGATAAAAATTAACGACAAACCGGAGATTATAAAAATATACTGTTTAATTTCTACCTTACGGCGATTTTTATTATGTAATCTCTTAAGTAAACCTAAAAGATAATTCTTTCGAGATTCGTCATAAGTGTTGTTTAACTCGTTGTTTAGTATTTCTACTATTTTAAGAGTTAGTTCTTTAGGAATTTTGAACTTATTGCTTCTAACTCTCGTTTGAATTCTTAAGAAATTTCTTAAGAGTTCTTCGCCGCCTGGAACTAAGAACTGAGAGTAAAAGTCTCTTTTCTCACCTGAAAGTGTCTTGTATACCTCCTTGGCTTTTTCAATATTGCTTTCAAATAAAAACAATTCGACAAACAAATGTGCTTGATTTGGAAACAGTTCTAAAATTTTACGTGCTAAATCTGTCTCACCATCCAAAAGTAATTCTCGAACAAATTTCTCAACATCGGTCATAGCGATACCCCCTAAATTGGTATTTGCAATTTAGATTAACTTATTAACCTCGAAGCTTTCGGAATTAATTCTAATAAATCGTATGCAGTATTGAATCCTTCATTTTCAATAAGTTCTCCAACTTTCCCGAAAATATAAACGGCAGATTTTACAGCTTCAGTACTATCCAATCCTTGAGAAATAAAAGAAGCGATTATTCCAGCCAATACATCGCCACTTCCTATTTTTGAAAGAGACGAATTGCCGGTGATATTAAAATATATCTTTGAACCTTCAGATATTATACTTGTTGCATCTTTTAAAACTAAAGAGACTTGATATTTCTTAGCAAACTCTCTTACGAGCGTGTAATTTTGTTTTACTTGTTGCAATGATAAATTCGTCAATCTTGAGAATTCAGCTGGATGAGGTGTTAAAACAACATTTTTTACGCTTCTTTTTTCAAGCAGCGAGATATCCTTACTTAAATTATTCAAGCCATCTGCATCGATTATAACACATTTTAAATTAGTTTTTGTTAAAATATATTCCAAAATTTCGAATTTATCCTCGTTAACATCCAATCCAGGACCAAAAAGAACCGTATCGTTTTCGCAAGAGTTGGAGAGTATTCGTTCAACATCTTTTAAGTGTATTTCTTCGTTTTCACTCGGCGATACGACTAAACTTGGATCTGAATGTAGTGCAATCTCGCAAGATTTTTTGGTGGAAACAAGTATCACAGTACCTACTCCGCTTTTCAAACTTGCAAGTGAGGAAAGGACTGGAGCTCCTGGAAATTTAGCTGACCCACCAATAACGAATAATTTTCCGTACGTACCTTTATGAGATTCTTTTATTCTGACTGGTAAAACTGCAGTATCTTGCGTTAGTAGATATTTTTCAACGTTTTTAATGACTCCCAAGAAAGTTGGAATTCCAATCAAAGCGACTTTTAATTTCCCAGTTAATTTCCTTCCTGGATAAAGGAAATGTGCAGGTTTTGGATAACCAAATGTTACAGTTAGGTCCGCTTGAATAGACGTTCCAAAGATATCACCAGTATCGCAATCGACTCCTGATGGTATATCTACCGAAAGGACAAAGCTTGAATACATATTAATAGTTTCAATAACAGATTTGTAAGTTTCTGAAGTTATTTCTCTTGTTAAACCGTAACCGAATATAGCATCTATTATAACATCAGAAGTTTTAAGATAATCTGAAAACTCATTTAGCGATATATCTGAAAAGTTACTCAAAAAACCACCGTGTTTAAGATATAAAGAGAGATTCTTTTTAGCTTCTGGTGTTTTAGGTTCTTCAAGTAGAACAACTCTTACTGCATCGGTATAGTTTAAAAGGTCCCTCGCTACAACCAACCCATCTCCACCGTTGTTTCCAGGACCTACAACCACTGTAAACGACTTTTTTGAAAGATTTCCCAATTCCTCCCATAACGCTTGAACTATAGAAAGTCCCGCTCTTTCCATCAAGATTTCAGAAGATATTCCAAAATTCTCGATAGTTTCCTGTTCAAATTCTAACATTTCTTTTCTGTTTAAAACTATCATAAAATCATCTCCTGTAAAGCAGTTTATACATTCTATATGTACTCATAACTTTCTTAACATAACGAGTACCAGCATCGGTCTTTATTTCTTCTGCTGCGTATGGTCCTGTGTTGTAATGTACTAAAGCAGTTTCAAGGTCCCTGTCTTTTTCTAACAGATATTGAAGATACATACATCCTAAAGCAATATTGTCAATTGGATTGTAAAGGTCAAAATTTGTTCTGTACCTTCTGTTTATCCATTCAGCGGTGGTTGGAATAATCTGCATCAGTCCAACAGCCCCATAATTGGAAACCGCATTTTCTCTGAAACTACTTTCTACCTTTATAACGCTTAGAACCAAGAAAGGATCAAGACTTCCAGAATATTTAAGAACTTGATCATAGTATTTTAAAGGAAATAAACTATAAAGTTCAACAAAGAATAATAAGAATAGAATAACTGAAAAAACCAAGAAAACTCTCAATTTTACTGTCTCCTTCCATAAATCATAAAATGGATTTTTCTTATGAATAATTTTACCACATAATCGGAAGATTTAAAAGTCTTAGAAGGGTAAAAATGTAACCTGAAATACAGATGAATGGACCAAAAGGAATAATGCGTTCCTTTTTTGAACTTAGCAAGTAGTAGACAAGTCCAAGCAGGGAAGCTACTAATACCAAGTATGGTAAGTAAAATAATCCTGTTAAAAATGCAAAAGCTGGGAGAAGAAAAATGTCTCCTTCACCAATGCCATTTCTGTATTTAAGCTTTAGAATAAGTAAGACTAAAAGAATTATAATTCCAGCAACAAGATTAATAAACAATTCTCCTGCTAATACGTTGTAATGCAATCCAACTATACTGACAACGATCCAAGCATAATCAGGTAACATCATAATCTTAAAATCAATAATCGAAGCGATGAATGAAACAAAAAAAACTGCGTTAATCCCTAAAGTTACTTGTGTTGGAAAATAAAGTGAGTGTAAAGTAAAAACAAGGGCAACTATTAGTTCAACTAATGGGTACCTTATACTTATTGGATTTTTACAATTTCTACATCTACCACGGAGGTATAAGTAACTTAATATTGGTATATTATCGTACCATTTTATTCGTGAACCGCATTGTGGACAAACCGAAAAGCTGGGCTTAGTCAATTTAAGCCCAGCTATTGGCCTGTATATTAAAACATTTCCAAAACTCCCGAAAATTGAACCAATTACAAACCAAAAAATTAATTTATACCACATAATTGTTTTTCTTCTTCACTCAAGAATTCGTCAAAGAATTGTTTTTTACCATACACATACCAGAAATTGTCATTTTTTACACTGTTGATTATACTTCTGGCAAGATCAACGTCTCCTTTTTTAATATACGCAATAGCCAATATCAATTCGCACAAAGATTCGTTTGTACGTGCAGAAAAGACTTTCTTAATTGTTTCAACAACCTTTTCGTAATTTCCCCTTTGAAGTTGTAACTTTGACCATATTTCAATTCCGTTCGGATCTTTTTCAGGATCGATTTCCATAATAAGAGATTCATATTCCCGAGCTTTAGCTTCGTTGCCAATACTTCTGTAAAGATTAGCTAACTCATATAGTGCAATAATATTATTTTCAACGTTTTTTCTTAAAAATTCAAGAACCTCAATAGCTTTTTCAGGACGATTACTTTTGTTATAGGCGTCAGCCAACATAAAATATGTGAATATATTGTTTGGAGAGTATTTTATCTCTTCTTCCCAATATCTAATAGCTTCGTCATACTTACCAATATTGTAATAAGCGTCCCCGAGCATAGAATAAGATTGAACGAGCCAGGGATCAAGTTCAATCGATTTGTCCAAGAATCTAATAGCCTCGTCAACTTGCCCCTCTTCTAAAAGTATTGATCCGTAAAGCTCATAAGCTGGAGCATATGTCTTGTCTACTTTTATCATATAGAGTAAAATATCTTTTGCAATATCGTTCAAACTTTTGTCGGTATAGTCAACCGCAAGTTCATATAGACCATCAAGTGTAATATTTTCCATACTTGAAAAATCGATACCTTTTGACTCAATGAAGTCCTTAAGCTCAGTCCATACAATAGGTTCATAAATAAGCTCGTTTAAAGTAGCATACTTTTCTTCAATATGTTCAAGACTCTTAATCACTTCTAAAACTTCACTGTTTTCCGAAAAATCTTTTTTCATTCTTGACCAATCTCCAGAATAAAAGACATCTCTAATAACTACATAAAGTGGTGTTTCTGTTGATATGTCTAAAATTTCTTTTCCGTCTGAGCCCAAGATAAATCTTATAATCATAACACTTCACCTCCGTTTTAGTTACGTTGTATTAACATTATACCACTTATTCGTAAAAAAAACAAATATTTTGTTCACGTTCAAAACTGACAAAAAAAAGAGAAATATGATAAAATTGTATGTAAATTGGCTAAAACAGGGAGTGTAACTATGAAGTGCAGAAAATGTTCAAAAACAGCAGTTATCCATTTGCGAGGACATAACATAGCTTTATGTGAAGGACATTTTATTGAATTTTTTGAATCTCGGGTTGAGAAAGCTATTCAAAAGTTCAAAATGTTCACAAAGGATGAGAAAGTTCTCGTTGCGATATCGTCAGGAAAAGATAGTAGTGCTCTGTTATATGTTTTAACAAGACTTGGTTACAATGTTAGTGGTGTTTTTCTAAAAATGGGAAGACATACGCAACTTGCTGAAAAGACTGTTAAAGAATTTTCAGAGAAGACAGGAGTAAAAATAGACATATACGATACCACACAGCATTTTGGTGGAAGAGGTACTTATGAGATATCTACAATAGTTAGAAGACCTGTTTGCAGTGTTTGCGGTATAGTTAGAAGATATTGGTTTAACAAATATGCAATGGAAAACGGATACAAAGTTGTTGCAACCGGACACAATATGGATGATGAAGCTACATTTTTACTTGGAAATATTTTGAATTGGCAAACTGAATACGTGCTTAAACAATCTCCCATCTTAATGGAAAGCGATTTGGGATTTGTGAGAAAAGTAAAACCACTGATTTATTTGTCAGAGCGTGAAACATTCGCATACGTATTTTTAAATAATATACCATTCTTAGACCAGAAATGTCCATTTTCATTAACCGCCACAACGTCTAAATACAAGAAATATCTTAATCAACTTGAGTATGAACAACCAGGAATAAAACACAGATTCCTCTTCGGTTTGCTTGAGAACAAAAAGATATTTGAAAATATAGAAAAAGAAAATCCTATTAATAACTGCCCTTCTTGTGGAATGCCCACCGGTAGTGAAGGGAAATGTCAATATTGTAGATTAGTTGATATGGTTGCAAATCAAGACAAAACATAACGAATTAGGTGACTAAAGGTATGAAAACACTCACAAGGTATTCACTAAAGAAATCACTTAAACCGTTCTTTATGGGGCTTGCTGGCTTCATCGTTTTTGTTAGTGTCGAATACCTATACCAGCTTTCAGACTACATAGTTCGAAATAAAGTTGGAATACGAACACTTCTAATTTTGATGGGATACAATATTCCATATTTCACAGTTTTGGGAATTCCTGTTGGTGTTTTATTTGCAATCTTTTGGGTGCTTTCTGAGTTAGGTACGAATAGAGAAATTACTGCCGCACTTGTACACGGAATACCTTCGAGATATTTTGTCACTCCATTTCTAATTTTGGGTGCTATTTGTGCTGTAGGAGCGTTCTTCTTAAACGACTACATCGTTCCAAAAGCAAATTATAAAGCTTCACAAATGCTCGTTAACTATGTTTTCCAAAATCCTCAAGAATACATTAGAACAAACGTTCTTACACAACTTCAGCCTGATTTATACTTTTACGTAAAAGAGTACAACGAACAGAACGGAGAACTTAAAAATATCGTACTTTTCAGAAACGAAGAAGGAAATGAGCAGATACTAACTGCTGAAACTGTTGCAAAAAGAAAAGATGGTTGGTATCTTTTAAATGGTAATATGTACATAGTCGAAACCGATGGTGGATTCTTAAAACTCGATATGATTTTCAAAGAAATGAAACTCGATATTACTGGAGAAATACAAGAACTGATAAGAACCGGAAAATCAACGAGAGACCTTACAAGTACAGAACTCAGACAAAGAATAGAAACTTACGAAAAGATAGGGATAAAGCCTTCCAACTTAATCGTAGAACTTCAACAACGATACGCTAATGTGATGGGCTCTATCGTTATCGTTTTGATAGGAGTTCCGCTTTCACTTCTTTTTGGACTTCAAAGTAGATCTTGGAGTGTTCTGCTAACTTTCTTAATAATAGTCCTCTATCAAGGTTCTGGAGCTTGGTTATCCGCTTTGGGGAAAGAAGGATATCTCGATCCAGTCCTTTCAGCCTGGTTACCTAATATTGTATATCTAGTTGTTGGGCTTATCCTTTATCTATTACTTGACACATATTTAGTCTATAGAATTCGAGAAATACTATCTAAATTTTTTGTTGTTTTTATAGTTCTGTCTTTACTAACAACACCGACTAAAGTTTTTGGAGCAGAGAATAGAGCCTTTTTAAATGCATTAAACGTTCAGTACTCTCAAAATACTATTATTGCAAAAGGAAATGTTACTATAAAATGGGAAGAGAAGTATTTGTCTGGAGAAGAAGCAGAAATATCTCTTGAAGATGGCTATTTAAAAAAGGTTATTTTAAGTGGAAATGTCTCATATTTTGATGGGACAAGAACTTATAGAGCAAATGAATTAACGTATCTTTTTACGGAAAAAAGAGCACTTGCAACTGGTGTTAAAACTAACTATGAATACGATTATAAAGGTAAGAAAGTGCCGATTTATGTTGCCGGCGATGAATTAGCAATTGAAACGGAAAATCAAAATATTCTTGGAAAAGATTCGTATCTTACTACTTGTGAACTGGAAGAACCACACTACGAGATACGAACAAAAAGTCTGACCGTATTGGAAGGAAAGTACATAATTTTAGAAAATTCTTTGATATTTATTTTGGATTTTCCTATATTCCCTTACCCCATTCTGATATTAGCTCTTGATGGAACCGCACCATACTCAGTAGCGTTTTCTTTTTCAGAACGTATTGATATTACTAACACATTTAAGTTCAGCGTTGACAATTGGAATACAAGATTATCAATATCAAGCAAAGACTTGATACTTAATTCTGTCAACGACAAAAATAAAGTTGTTTTGGATACATCAAAGTCGTTGTTCGAGGTTAATATTTTGCCTATTACGTTGAGAAATGACTTTTCAAAAAACACGTTGAATTTTAGGTACAACGACGGTTTTTACGTATTTGATGGAGTGTACAATTTTGACAATAATTACTTATACAGGCTTTTGCTAAATTACAACTATACAGCTGGCGGAGGTTCTTTTTCGTTCCAACCAAATTTATCTTATACCGGAATAACTGACAGCTCATCATTTGGTCTCACGTATTCTTTGAGAAATATCTCTGTACCGGTTGGAGATTACGCTACATTTTCACTGAATACCATAACAAATAACGTGAGTTTTACACAAGAAGGAATCATTGATTTTGAAAAAACTTTTACCCAAAGTTCTTACGCAGGTTCTTATAGTTTTACGTTCAATATCCCAAATCTTAGAATTAGAACTGATTTTACGGGAAATTTAACAGATAAGTTAGCAGGAAATACAATAAGGTACTCTTTTAATTATCCACTCTCTACGACATTAGCGAATCTCTCAATCAATTCAAACTATGTATTTAACGTTAACGTTGTTAATTCTGTGAAGTACGATGAAAATTTAAATACAGTCTTTGGTTTAAAAGATACTTTTACTACTGATGCAAATATTAAGTATGGTCCTTTAACAGTTGGAGGAACGTACGAAGGCGTATTTAGTTACCTTGCAGAACCTACTGCTACAGATCGAATGAACTTTAAGCTAAACTTTTCTAACATTGGTTCTGGAATTAATACTACATTTACAAGAACATTTGATTTGAAGAAAGATGAACCACTCTCAAGAGATGAGTATAGGATAAGCACTCAACAGAGGTTACTGAATCTTTACGATTTTCGACTTTCGTACTCTTCAGGATTCGATTACTCAAAAAATACGCTTTTACCCGGAACTTTTTCTTCACAGATTGGATATATACCATTCAAACTTTATTACGGAATTTCGTTTAACCTTAATACTGTAGTTGGTGGTACAGGATATCAAAAAGTTAATCCTTTGGTTCACACAATTACTTACGATCGTGTGACTGGTACGATATATCAAGATATAGATTTTATTAAACGTATAATTGTTTCGGGTAATTTTGATTTTCTTGAATACAAAGGTAATATTAGATACGACCGGTTACAACAAACGAAAGATTCAGAACCACGAGTTTCCTTATCCGGAACTCTTGAAAAGAAAAATGAAAAGTACACAGTATCTTACAACACAGATGGTAAGGAAAGATTATCGATATCTTTGGAGAACAACAATTTTGATCCAAAATTTTCAGTTGGGCTTACATACGATCCTAAGAATTCTGTCTTTACAAACCTTTCTGTTAAAACAATTTTCAACCTACACTGTTGGTTATTTGAGACCGAACTTATCGGAAGCTATAAAGGAACAGATGATATTTGGGGTTACATAGACAAAGTGATCGTTAAATTCACTTTGAAGAATATACCGGATCTTTTCTTTAAAACTGATGTTAAAAATGGAGGACTTGAAACAGGGAGTATTGAATGATATGAGTTTTAGTGAAGATATTCTAAATGCCTTTATAAATTTCAATATTGGCAAAATTCCAAAAGACAGCAAAGTTCTTTTAGCTGTTTCTGGTGGTATTGATTCTGTCTTTATGCTCGACTTATTTATAAAGAGTAAAGAGATACTAACTAAGAACATCTACGTTGCAACTTTCAATCACAAATTGAGAGAAGAAGCAGATGAAGAAGCTGAGTTTGTAAGGAAACTATCAGAAAACTTTGGAATACCTTTTTTCGCCGAATCGGGGGATGTAAGAAACTACGCAAAAGAGAAGAAAATTTCCATTGAAGAATCAGCACGAATATTAAGATACTCTTTTTTGGAAAAGATTGCAGATGAATTAGGGGTAAACTTTATCGCAACTGCTCACAACCTTAACGACCTAACTGAAAACGTACTTCTTAGATTAACAAAGGGAACAGGACCTTTTGGATTAACTGGAATGAAACAGGTTAATGGAAGATATCTAAAGCCTATTTTGTTTTTCAAAAGAGAAGATATAGAACTATATATTGAAGAAAATTCTTTAGATTATCGAATCGATAAGACCAATTTTGATCTTCATTACCAGAGAAACTATATTAGGCACGAAGTTATACCAAAACTGAAAGAAATAAACCCGTCTTTTGAGAGTTCAATTTTAAGACTAAGTACAGCAATATGGGAACTTGATGATTTTGTTAACAGTAAACTGAAAACGGATATAAAATACTTAGAAAGAGGGATAATATTTAAGCTTTTTGATGATAAGTTTCTTAACGTTGAGTTTGTTAGAAGACAATCACTAAAACTATTTGGTAGAAATGTTGATTTTGAAAAGCTTGAAAGGTTTAAAAATACCAACAAAACTTCTTACAAAGTAACTTTCTGGAAAAATATTGGACTTGAAGTATCGAACGGATATTGTTTTATGGGAAGATTAGATAATAAATTTTTTTCGTATGATATTGATCTTTCGGTTTATGGTAGATATGAATGTATATTTGAAAAACCGTACTTTCTAATTCTTGAAGTTCGTGGTATAATAAATAAACAGCTTGTTGTTAGAACTTGGAAAGAGGGTGACAGATTATTGAATGGCAAGAAAGTTAAAGAGTTGTTTTTAGAAAAGAAAGTTCCAACATTTTTGAGAAAGATGCTCCCATTAATATCTGATCAAAATGGAAAGGTTATTTATGTGTATGGAATTTTTGAAGAACCAAAAAAATTAGAACAATACGGTGTTAGCATAGTATCGAAAGGAGGTCTTAGTTTTGAATCGTAATATCGGAACTTTAATAATTTTAGTCTTAGTAATGATTTCACTCCTATGGGTTTACCAATCTTTTGTTGCTTCAAAAGATGTAGCAGATTTTAATATGCGCTACAGTGAGTTTGTTAAGAGAATTACCCAAAAAGACATATCCGAAGTTCTTATAAAAGATGACGGAAATTTAAAGGTTACTATGAAGAGCGGTAAAACTTATCAAGTCTACGCTCCGACTATGAAGTACGATATTGATTTGATCAAGCAAATCGTTGACGATGGTGCTACTGTTGACTTTGAAAAAACAGTTGATAGTAGCTTATGGATAAACATTATCGGTAATGTTGCTTTCATCATAATGTTGCTATTCTTCATGTCTTTTATTGTTAGAGGCATAGGTAGAGGAAATAACCAAGCTTTCACATTTACAAAAAGTAAAGCAGAAAAAGTTAATCCTGACAAATTAAAAGTAACATTCAAAGATGTTGCAGGTGTTGACGAAGCTGTTGAAGAACTAAGAGAAGTTGTTGAATTTCTCAAAAGTCCTCAAAAATTTTCCAAAATCGGCGCAAGGATGCCAAAAGGCGTTCTCTTAGTTGGACCTCCGGGAACTGGTAAGACTTTGCTCGCAAGAGCTGTTGCAGGTGAAGCAAATGTTCCGTTTTTCCATATAAGCGGTTCCGATTTTGTCGAACTCTTTGTTGGTGTGGGTGCTGCAAGAGTTAGAGATTTGTTTGAACAGGCAAAGTCAAGTTCACCGTGTATAGTTTTTATAGACGAAATAGATGCGGTTGGAAGACATAGGGGTGCTGGTCTCGGTGGTGGTCATGATGAAAGAGAACAAACACTCAATCAATTACTCGTTGAGATGGATGGTTTTGATGTAAATCAAGGTATAGTAGTTATGGCTGCTACAAACAGACCCGACATATTAGATCCTGCACTTCTTAGACCTGGAAGGTTCGACAAAAAAGTTGTCGTAGATCCACCAGATGTAAAGGGTAGAGAGGAAATTTTGAAGATCCATCTTAGGAATAAACCAATAGAAAGAGAGATTGATATAAGCGTTTTGGCAAAAAGAACTGTTGGTTTTGTAGGAGCTGACCTTGAGAATTTAGTCAATGAAGCTGCACTTTTAGCCGCACGTGATGGTAGAACTGTCATAACAATGAACGATTTTGAAGAGGCTATAGACAGGGTTATCGCAGGACCTGCAAGAAAATCAAGGATGATTTCTGAAAAACAGAAAAAAATAGTTGCTTATCACGAAGTTGGACATGCGATAATAAGCTCAATGCTACCTAATTCTGATCCAGTACACAGGGTTTCTATAACTCCAAGAGGATACGCAGCACTCGGCTATACTTTACATTTACCGGCTGAGGATAAATACCTTGTCAGCAAAGATGAACTTTACGCTACTATAACAACCCTTCTTGGTGGTAGAGCTGCTGAAGAGATCGTTTTCGGTGATTTTACAAGTGGTGCTGCAAACGATATTGAAAGGGCAACAGAAATTGCGAGAAAAATGGTTTGTGAATACGGTATGAGTGAACGGTTCGGACCACTTGCTTGGGGAAAGACTGAACAGGAAGTATTCTTGGGAAAAGAATTAACACGGATGAGAAATTACAGTGAAGAAGTTGCAAAGACTATAGATAATGAGGTACAAAAGATTATAACGGATTGTTACAAAAAAGCTAAAGATATTCTTACAAAGAGTAGAGATAAGATGGAAGAGATAGTTTCGTTGCTTATGGAACGTGAAGTAATAAGTGGTGATGAACTAAGAGAGCTTTTGAATGGCAAGTCTAATGAATCAGCAGAAACAGTTTAATCTTAGGGGGAAAGATTATGTGGAAAGACATAATAGGGGTGAGTAAAACTGTTGAAATTATAACTGACGAATCAATGGTTTGGAATGAAGATCCTGAAATGGAAGCTTTACATATGGTATCGACTTCTTCTTTAATAAAAGAATCAGTTTCACTTGCAGGAGAATTGATTTCGACATTCTTAAATGAAGACCTTACAAGTGTTGTAACGGACGTAACCTTTAAACATTTGAAACCTTTATCGGTTGGTGTAAGTATTTCTGTTGGTGTCAGGGCTACCGAAGTGTTTGAAAATAGAATAACTCTGAAAGTTTTGATATTCAAAGATTCTTTGAAAATAGCTGAAGGTGAAATTGTAAGAGCTGTAGTTTCAAAAAACTATCTTAGAAGGAAGGCATTTGAAGATTAGTGAAATATCCTAAGACATCTAATCAATTCAAAGAGTACAAGTACGTCAAAAAATTCTCACAATCGGAGATACGTTTGGAAAAATTTGAGGGCAGCCAGCCAAAGGTTGCCCTTATTTTCCCTGATAATTACGAAGTTGCAGGTGCGAGTCTATCCTGGAGTTGGATTCAAAGATTATTGTTTTTGAATGGAGTAATTAGTGAAAGATACTTCTACGAAGAATGGTTTCAAACATTCTATTCCGTTGAAAACCAAGTTCCCCTCGAACAGACAAAAGTTTGGATTTTTTCACTGCAATTTGAAAATAATGTACTAAACATTCTTGATACATTGAGAAAATTCAAAATACCCTTGAAAGCTTCGGAGAGAAATAATTTTCATCCAATTGTTGTTATAGGAGGACCTGTAACACTTTTCAATTATAAGTTAGTTGATGAGATTGCTGATTTTGTTTTTATAGGTGATTTTGAATGTTCTGCCGAGCAGTTTTCAAAAGCATTACTTAACGATTCAAAAGAAAAAATTGAGAAAGAACTTTTAGAGATTGAACAAATCTATTCAAAGAAATATGGAAAACTAACTTTCAGAAATAGTTCTTGCTACAATCAAATACCCACAAGTCACTTTATAACACCTTATTCGCATTTTTCAAACAAATTACTTATTGAGATTGGTAGAGGTTGCATTAGAAGGTGTGCTTTTTGTGTTACATGTTACACAAAAAAGCCTGTTCATTTTGCCAAACTGAGTGATATCGAGAGTGTGATAAAAAGATACAGTAACTACGAGTTAGGAATAATTAGTGCAACGATTACGGATTATCCTTTCTTAGAAGATTTGTTGGATATAATCAAAAATAATAAAATAAAGTGCTCTTTTTCTTCTATGAGAGCAGATAAAATGAATACAAAACTTTTTGAAATCTTAAAATTGTCTGGTAACAAATCTTTCACGATTGCTCCTGAAGGGATTTCTCAAAGGTTGAGAGACTATCTTCTCAAAGATCTAAACGAAACTCAGTTAAAAAAGACGTTAGAACTTGGAAGGAATAATGGCTTTGATGGTGTAAAAATGTATTTTATAATAACAGGAAAAGAAAGTGAAGAAGATTTCCGAGAGTTTCAAAATTTCTTAAAATTCTTACGTTTATCAGGCTACAAAAAAATCACTTTCAGTTTCAATCCGCTCGTTCCAAAGCCCTCAACTCCACTTCAAAAAGAAAAATTTATGAAAAAATCAGAGTACGAAAGTTATGTAAAGAAAATCAAGAAACTGGTGACAAAAGATGTGAAATGTGATTTTTCAAGTTACAAAGAAGCTGAAGTTCAGTATATTCTTACATCGATGGAGGGTGAAGAGCTGTTAATATTTTTTGAGGAAAAGATGGTATAATAGATGAAAGATTAAGGGAATGAATGGAGGAAAGTTGATGGGAAAACATATTAGGGAGCTTTTGTTAGCTATAGTTCTTATAATACTATCTGTTTTTATTATCTTTTCCGTTCAGCCTTTTTACATCAAAACTTCGATAGGCTTTTTAGTATTATCCTTTACAATTGTTCTCTTTTCTCTTATTGTCAAAATTAAAGTTGTCGATTTTCAGATAAACTTAGTTCCATACATACTGTTGTTTTTGATTCTTTTCCTTAACCCAGATACATTAACTCTTTTGGTTGTAATTGCTGGAATAATTGTTCAATCACGAAGAAATTTTCCAAGACTTCTTCTAAATATATCATTCAGCTTGTTTGCACTTTCAGTAGCTAAGCTTTTCTATTATTTGGCTCCAAGAGACTATTTATACCTAATTTTTTACGCAATTGGTTACTTACTCGGCAATTTAATTTCTGTCGTTGCTTACAATTTTGTTGTTGAAAAAATCAGGGTATTTAATTATTTAAAAGTTGTCTTTTGGATATTTATAACTTTAGTACCGACTGCAGTGGTCGTATCAACAATATATTTAAGTGAAAACGTAAGTTTTCTAAATTTACTTTACGTTTCGTTAAGTTATTCAGCTATTTTACTGTTAGTCTATTTTACTCTCTATTACAGAATCCTTGCAGAAAGTTATTACAAAGAAAAAGAAGAATCTCATAGGGAAATAGAACATCTAAATGAATTACAAACAATTCTTGATTCGAATGAAATGAATGATACTGATATGATTTTAAATGCCTTGCTTAAAAACTCTTGCGATGTTTTAGGATTTGAAGTAGCTTTGATGAGTATAATTGTTCCAAAAACAGAGAAAATTTTGAGAGTAGCTCATTACGGCTTGGACGATAGATTCGATGAGATACGAGAAAATCAGCCGGATATAAAAGAACTTTATTCTCTTTTACAAAAGAGATTTGAGACAAGCGGTGCATATTTCATTCCAAGTGGAAGTATATCTTTAGATAATCTAAAAACATACAGATTAACGGAGTATATAGTGCTCGATGAATCTAGTGCTTGGCAACCTGATGATATCTTTATTTTACCAATTAATTCAAAAGAAAAACTGATTGGATATATCTCGTTTGATAAGCCTAAATCTGGATTAAGACCGACAAAACGAGAAGCTGAATTTGGAAAGTTTTATGCTTGGCAAATTGGAAAGATACTTTTAAAGAGTGAGTATTCAAGTTTAATTAATGAAAATCCAGATAAAAAGATTTTGTATTCGAATTTTATGGAAAAAGCTTCAAGATCTATTGAAGAAACCAAAAACTTTATTTATGCTGTTATAGATATTGAAAATCTTCAAAAATTAAATCTGGAAAAAGGCTTTTTTTACTGTGATAAAGTTCTACAAACTTTAGAAGGTATACTAAATAGAGTTGTTGGTAAATTTGGGATTTATACACGGCAATCTGACGAATTCTATGTTTTAATTTGGACACGTACAAAATCGGAAGCGTTCACTTTGTTCGAGAAAATATTACAAGATTTTGAAACAATATATCCAGATATACGAGTAAAAGTAGCTTTAGGAAAATATCCGGGAGATTTTGAAACATTTGAAGATATGGTTAATAAAGTTGAAATATTATTAAATACAATGAAAAAAGCAAAAGACAGGAATATTATGAGTCTTTGAAGGAGGAAAAAGTTAGTGAAGAAATACGCAATAGAATTTGCATACGATGGAACAGAATTCTTTGGCTACCAAATTCAACCAAATCAAAGAACTGTCCAAGGTGAATTGGAAAAAGCTTTAGAGAGAATCTTTAAAGAAAAAGTTGAGACCCAAGCTGCAGGAAGAACAGATACAGGCGTTCATGCAAATGGACAAGTTGCCGCTTTTTTCTCTCCAAACGATAGATTAACCGAAAAAGACCTGAAAAATGCATTAAATGCTAACCTTCCAAGGGATATTTATATAAAGAAAGTTTGGCAAGCTGATAAAGACTTTCATCCAAGACACCATGCAAAAAAGAGAATATATCATTACTATATTTGTGCTAATAAGCAAAACAACATATTTTTAAGAAAGTACGTTTGGTGGTTTCCTTATGAATTGGATATTGAACTTATGAAAAAAGCGACGAAATACTTCATAGGTACTCACGACTTTACTGCTTTCAGTAAAAAGAGTGAAGAAGAGAAAAATCCGGTTAGAACAATTTCAAATATCAGGATTGTTGAGGTACGGAAAGGACTCATACTAATAAGAGTTGAAGGAATTTCATATCTTAGGGGTATGGTGAGATATATGGTTGGAGGACTTGTGAGAGTTGGCACAAAACACTGGAACCCAGAGTTTATCGAGGAGGTGTTACAATCAAAAGACCGTTCAAAAGCCTCTGGATTAGCACCTGCGCATGGATTATTTTTGCACAAAGTCTTCTTTTAGGATTCGGCGTTGATTATTTAGACCATTCAATTTTGAATACTCTCAATATTCCAGAAGATACTTATAAACTGCTCAGTGAAATAATAAAAGGATGGGAAGAACTTGAACCTGCTAAAGTTATTTGTGATATACCTTATATAAAAAGTTACATTGAAATTGTTCTTGCAAATGCTGGTTATATTACAACAGAATGTGATACTCCAACTATAATCTTAAGAATATCGGGTAAAGATGTTGAGTTTGAAGATATCTCTGATAACTTTATAACCTCCGTTGAAATAAAAGATCTTAAAAAATTTTTAGAGCCAAAGCATAACTTAAAAAGTATTTTGATTAGTAATTCTGAAGTACATATAGTTCAAAATCTTGGAAGACCTATTTTTCTTTTGGATAGTGATATATCATTTTCGCAAGATGGTAGTGAAAGATTCTATTCGAGTAGAACAGTTGAAATCTACAAGAACTACTACGTAAAAGGAAAAAATGTTGAATTCAAATCTCCACTGTTAACTCGATTAGATAATTTTTTGTTATTTACAGATGGGACTATTAGTGATGTGAATTTGACTTGGAATCTAAGAATTGGTAATTCGCCTCTCGATTTTTTAATTTGGAAGAACCGATTGTATTTTTTAGACATAACTGGTGTTTTAACGGTTGTTGATCTTAGAACAAGGAACACATTGCTTAAAAAAATGTATCCTGGTGTAAATAGAATTGCTATCCCAAACGGTTCGGTTTATTTATTTAGAAAATTAGATGCGATCGTCTTAGATGAAAAAAACTCTGAGAAAATTGAAGAAATCATTGAACTAAACGAGTATCAAAACCAGTTGGTTTATCCGAGTTTTATGGGAATTTACAAAACTGATGACTATTACATTACTGATAAAGGTATCCCGATAGGGCGTGAAGTTAAGATTTACTATGTTGAGGCAAACAAACTTGTAGTTGTTACGGAAGTGGGAAGATGGGAAATAAAGATAAAAGAATAGATACTTTGTTAGTTGAACTTGGGTATACAAATAGTCGCTCAAGGGCTCAGTGGTTAATCGAAATGGGGTATGTAAAGGTTGATGGAAAAGTTGTAAGAAAAAATTCTCTTAAGGTCTCCAAAGATTCATCGATAGAAGTTTTTGAAGAACTTCCATACGTTAGTAGAGCAGGATTAAAAATTGAAGAATTCTGGAAAGAATATCCATTTGAAATTAAAGAAAAAGTTGTATGTGATTTAGGCTCATCCAATGGTGGTTTTGTTCAGTTTTTCTTACGAAACGGAGCAAAACGAGTATACGCTGTTGACGTCAACACAGAACAACTTGATGATACTCTAAAGTCTGATGTTAGAGTAAAACCTATTGAAATTAATGCAAAAGAGTTGAGCGAAAATATCTTAGGAGAAAAAGTTGATATAGTTTCATCGGATCTTTCGTTTATCTCTGTACTGAAAGTGCTTGAAATTATACAAAAAATTTTGAAAGATGAAGGAGTTGCTGTAATTCTTATAAAACCTCAATTCGAAACTACTGGTCATAAAGGAGTTATTCGAGATAAAAAGACACACTATACTGTTTTGGAAAGTGTAATAAGCAGCATTTTTCAGAATGGATTCGAGATTTCTTATCTTACATACTCTAAGATACTTGGTGGGGATGGAAATATAGAGTTTTTTGTGTTTCTAAAAAAAACTATTGTTAATGTTGTTTCACTACAAAAATGTGATATAATAAGGGTTGTAGATAGAGCTTGGGAGGCTTTACGATGAGAAAGACCACGTTAATTTTGATTTTACTATTCTCAATGTGTGTTTTCGCAACAGGTGACATTGTAAATTTTGTTTTTAAAAATTACGATTTTTTTATCAGATTTTCAAATATTTCGAAATATTACAATGAAATAAAAAAAGTTCAGTTTTTCAAATTTGTCTTAGAGAATAAAGGTTTAGCATTCGAAAATAATTTCGAAAGAATATTAGAAGGTGTGAAGTACTCGACAAATTTGAATCCAGAGATTATTACGGATTCAATATCTCAAGATATTTTATTTGCTTCAAAAGGTATAAACATTAATTTTCTCGAGTTCTTCTCATTTGATTTGAATTATTATTTTGAACTTATTAAGAATATCTCTGAATCTGCTTTTATTGTTTTTCAAACACCGTACAGAGATAAGTTTGTGAAGTACATATCTGTACTATTAGGTATGGAAATGAAGAGTATTGGAAAAAACTTGTACCTACTGGGAAGCGGACTATACATATCAACTTTTGATAAGTATGTAATTATAGCAGGAAGTAAGCAAGCTCTTGATGTAGCGATTAGTAGTTACGGTTCAAAAGAACTTCAATTGGTTAATCAAGAGAAGATAGTCAGTAGAGTTATTGATACGAAATACATTATCAGTGGTTATGCAAAAGGTAACGTATTAAATCCAGATATTATTGGAAGCGGAATTAAACTGATCCAAAGTGATTATACGTTGTTTTATTCAACGGTATCTGAGGGGGTTCTTTCACTTACTTTTGAACAAAAAGTGAAATCAGAACTAAAAGCCAAAAATCTAAAAGATGGCCTTGGAAGTGTACCAAACGCTTGGAATTATTATATTGCAATTGATTCAAAAGATACAGAGACAGTTCTTGAGTTATCAAAAAATTGGTTAAAAGGATTTCAAACGGAAATCAAAAAAATATCAGATCTTATAAATTTTGCGTCCTTAAATAGTTCTTTTTTCTATTTATGTGGTAGAATAGATTCTGGGGATTACGTACTTATCTTTGATGCATTTACAAGCAAAAACTTAGAAAATGTGTTAAATTCACTTTCAATACCTTACGATGTTAACACCCAAACTTGGAAGCTTTATAAAGACAAAAATAACACTCTATATATTTATAGATATTCAAATCAATTAGTAATCTCAAGTTATCCAAAAAACATTTATGAGAACTATGTTAGAACTTACAGAAAAGTATCTGATGTTCCTTTTTATTACTATATTGATAAAGTTTCAAACTATGATATTAAAGCGTACATCGATATTGGTGATATAATATTAAAAACTACAGGTTTTAGGGTCAACTCTAAACTCGTCTTTTGGAAGTATTCTTCCGCAACAACAATTTTTTATAGATTAATGCTTTCCTAAAGGGAGGGATAAAGATGTCTGAATTCAACGAGTACTTAGGTGTTTTTCTTGATGAATCAAAAGAGTACGTCCAATTATTAAATGACTCGCTATTAGAACTTGAAAAAACCCCTGAAGACGTCGAACAGATTAACAGAGCGTTTAGAGCTCTTCATACTTTAAAAGGTATGGCGGGTACGATGGGGTTTGAAACACTCTCGAAACTCTGTCACAAGATGGAAAACTATTTTGATGTTGTTAGAGGTGGAAAAGTAAGAATTGATAGTGATTCAATTGATTACCTTTTTGCCGGTTTGGATATAATAGAAAAAATGTTGAAAAGCATCCAAGAATCTGGGGCAGATGATATTGAAGAAAGTACTACTGGACTTTTGGAAATATTTGAGAGATTAGCAAAGGGCGAGAAAGTAGAAAAAAGAGGTTCCAAAGTAGAGAATCTTTCGGAATCTGTTGCCGAAGTATCTGATGAAAAAAAAGTTACAGTGTCAGATAGTTTTGAAAAGGAAATAATAAATGATGTACTTCAGATTGCAAATTCTAAAGGGATTCCAGCATTCAGAATAACCGTAAATCTTGCCGAAGGAACGGTATTAAAGTCAGCACGAATGTATATGGTTTTCCATACATTAGAAGAGATCGGATGTGAAATAATAAAAAGTCAACCATCAGTTGAAGATATTGAACAAGAAAAATTTGACTTAAGTGTTGAACTTTTAGTTGTTGGAAATGTTGATGAAGAAAAGATTTACAACAAGTTGATGAATGTATCAGAAGTTAAAAGTGTTGTAGTTCAAAAACTTTCTCTCGATGAATCGAGCGAAGAGAAAAAAGTATTTGTTGAATCAAATGTTGAAGTTAAGAAACAGGAAGAATTAGACGAAAAGAAAGAACAGAAGAAAGTTAAAGTTACGCAAACTGTTCGTGTAGACATTGAAAAGTTGGACACTCTTATGAATTTAATGGGGGAACTTGTTATCTCCAGAAGTAGAATAGTTGATATACTAAAAAAGTATAACATCAAAGAAGTGGATGAATCACTTGCGCAGTTAAGTAGAATCACTTTAGACTTACAAAATATCGTTATGAAAGTGAGAATGGTTCCGATTGAATTTGTTTTTAACAGATTTCCAAGAATGGTCAGAGATTTTGCTAAGACTATGAATAAGGAAATCAATTTTATTATGGAAGGTGAAGAGACAGAACTCGACAGAACTTTTGTTGAAGTTATCGGGGACCCATTAGTGCATTTATTGAGAAATTCAATAGATCATGGAATTGAAACAAAAGAAGAAAGAATAGCTTCCGGTAAGTCTCCAATTGGTACAGTAAGACTTTCTGCACGACATGAAGGTAATAACGTTGTCATTGAAATTGAGGATGATGGTAGAGGGATAGATAAAGAAGCTGTGTTAAAAAAGGCAATTGAAAAAGGTTTGATAGATGAGACAAGAGCTGTTACACTAACAGATGAAAAGATATTTGATTTTATATTTATGCCTGGTTTTTCAACAAAGACGCA
>FWWL01001671.1_pt1 | contig 33596 bp, 25 predicted proteins | sample 2228331 | NCBI WGS metagenome assembly FWWL01 (sample SAMEA103939775, study PRJEB20133) | metagenome
GAACTTCGTTAATAAGACCGGAAAAATAAGCATAGTAGCAGCATATGTAAAGTTAAGAGATCGGTAGGCGATTTTTGCTTTTAAGTTTTTTGTAAATATCTTTGCGGTGTCTAATACGATGAAGTAGTAATGAAGTTTTTGTAAATGAATAAATCAGCCTATATTTGCCAATTTTAACTCGCCAAACTGGAGGTTTAATTCCTTTTAGCTTTTTTATATCTAAGGTTCTATCCAAGGGATTGCGGCAAGTTTTCCAATAATTTCTTCAGCTAATCAATGACATCCAGGGGATTTTCTTAAGATCTTTTTAAATTGTGGGGTGGCAATAATTTCTAAAATCCAAAATTTAGAGTAAATCAGAAAGGTGTTTTATTTTTATACCTTTACCTTTCTTAAATTCTTCCTGAGATTTTCTGATTTCTTTCAGAAACTCTTTTTTATACTGGCCTTGATCTTCTAAAAAAAATCTTCAATGAATATAACATAAAAGACTACCAATGCCCAGATCTAAAATATAGTGGGAAATCCTAAATTATCTATATTATCTATTAACTACTGGGGGCTTAAGTAATGTTAAAGATGGAAAAACCGCAATATTTTTAAGTAAGTTTAGACAACTTTTTCCTCAAATTCATGGCTATAGCCAGTTATTTGAGGAAGATTGTTTTTTGGTTAACAAATACAAATTTATTCTCTAATTCAAGAATATCAGAATATTTAACTATCTTCCTCATATTTTTGCTATGACAGAAATTTAAGGAAATTATTTTGCTTTGCAATCAAAAATTCTATAGAAGTATAGTTATGGATTTAAACTTTAGCGGTGAGATTGAGAAAAATTCTCAAATTCCTTCAAATTTGTGGCTATAGCCAGTTATTTGAGACGAAGCTGAAGTATCAGAACGCACTAAATATCACGAAGAAATAAAAATACACGAATGGACACGAATAATTGATAACACACGAAATACCACGAATATAAAACACAAATGGACACGAATATGAAAAATACGGAAAGACATGAAAAAATTTAATTTCCTCAAATTTATGGCTATAGCCAGTTATTTGAGGAAAGAAAAAATTTTTTCTCCCTGTATACTGAATGCTAATACTATATACTATTTTTACTTTGTTGCTTCATAAAGTGCTTTTATTTCTTCAGCGCTGAAGGCTCGATTATAGATGCGAACTTCGTCGATGAGAGCATTGAAAAACGCTGTCTCGCTCCACGAACTCCACTTACCTATTTTTAAACCAAAAGAAGTTTCCGTGGTGGTTATTGTGTTAGAGGTGTATAAGTCCCTAACATCTAGGAAAACCCCAGGGTATTGATTAAATAATTAATTGGACTTTGCATTCTTAAAGAATAATGTGGTCTTTCTGTATTATACCATAAGAGGTATTCCATAAGTTTTTTTGTTAAATTCTTCAAGATTATGGGCTAAAAGATAAAGGTAAGGTTATGATTGATAAATTCCTCTTGGATTGTTCTATTAAATCTTTCTATTTTTGCATTCTGTTGTGGATGTCTTGGGTAGTTAAATAAGAGATCTCCTGGCTCTTCTGGCTGATAGTCTTTTCTTCTTAGTTTAGATTTTCCTTTGGGTCTACTTTGCTTTGCCTTTTTCTTTTTGGTGCTTTTGAAAAAGGAAGAGAGGCACGACCAAGATCATGTTGCACATTGTGTGATATGTGGTGCTGAACATCAACGCTTCTTCGGCGGCTCGCCGAATGTTAGCTCGCGGGGCGCGCAACGCCAGCGCGGCGTCCCCCACCCGCCCGTGCTCGGACATGAAAACTCCTATTTTAATTTTTTAATTTTTAATTTTTTAATAATTTCTGCTAAGAATTTGACATTTCTAGATAATTCTTCAATCTCGTCACCCTGAGCTGCATACATATTTGCATCTTTTCTTCTTGTAGCTGCTGCTTTAAGAAAAGCATTCTCTATCTCTTTTACTTCTGCAGGTGTTAGGTCTCTATTCTCTGATTCTGCTGCTTCAACTTTCTCTGCAAGCAATGCGGCAGCACCCCAGATCTGGTGTAAGGAGTTATCTGAATTAAGATATTCACTATATCCTCTGCTTCTTACGTATTCCAGACCAAAGAGATGATCCGACCACTTTTCTATTAAATTTCTTACATCCGTCGGTAATGAAGGCATTTCGCCTAATATTTTAGATATTTGATCTCTTTTAGTAGATAATTTTTCAGCTTTAATTTGCCCCTTTGGCATTGTTGGCTCTAAAGGAGGAGGAACTTCTTTCTCTCCACTTAATTTAATGCCAAAAGCTCTCAAAATTTGCGCCTCTCTTGCTTTCTCTCTCCTGTCTAATAAATTCTTAATCTGATCATCGCTCAATCTCATAGTTTCTGGGATTTGTGAAATATCCATTCCTACTATTTCTTCATGCGCTTTTCCTAAATCCAAAACCACCCGTTTTCTGTCGGGATTACGGCGTAAATAATAGTCGAGCACTTGGGCGCTTATCGCATTTGAGATATTCGTCAAATCATCAAACATTTGCTTAGAACGGGCAGCATAACCTTCGGGATCTTTAACTTTTTCTGCGGCAGCACGAATCATATTGAAATACAGTTCCTGTGAACTCGCGACGCCTAAAATCGTAGCAACTTCTTCCAAATCCGAAGTTCCTCTTGCGCTTGCTAAAGTTGCAGCCAGTTGTCCAATCAAAATTTCTCTCGGCATCTTAACCGCTCGATCAGAAGCAAGATACAGTTCAATAACCTCGGTTTGAAAGGGGTTAAAAATAGGGTCGTCTATTGGGATTTTCCTCTCCTCAGCTATCCGTTCTGCTACTTTGCATTCGTGAATCCCCGAATTTTTCCCCTCTATCAAAAAGTACCAGTCTTCAGAATTGACTATTTCTTCAGCAATTTTTTCAAAGTATTTCGCGGCTTGCTCTGAAAAATGTTCGGCAGCAACAATAGTAAACAACCTTCCGCCTCTTTCAATTTGATATATTGAAGCCTTGCCTCCAAGTTCCTTTTCCCATTGTTTTTTATTACCCCTTTCTTCTTCCGGAGGTTTAATCGCTTCTTGTAGATTTTCACCAGTTGGTTCTCGCATATCCATAATATTTATTCTGCTGTTCTTATTATACATTAGGAAGTCAAAGTCAGTTCATTAAGAAACTGACTACAACCGGGGCGGCCATTTAAGTTCAAAAAGTTCTTTAAAATTTTTGCGTTTTTCTTTGAGACAAAATCATTTTTGGTTTTGTCTTGTTCGAGCCGACTTTTTCAGAGACGTGACGTATGGGGCGCAGTGCCTAACGATTTCGCAATTTCCCGATCCCAAATGGTGCCACGGGAGGGAATCGAACCCCCGACGCCATGCTCTTCAGGCATGCGCTCTACCACTGAGCTACCGTGGCAATTATTGGATTCTAATCAAAAATGATGCCAAAAATTATGCAAAGAGGCAAGTAGTTTTAATCCGGGATATAGAGCGGGATATGGGAGTCGAACCCATCTCTTCAGCTTGGAAAGCTGACGTTGAGCCGCTCAACTAATCCCGCTTCTAACTATCAATTGCGATCTTGCTTGGTTCTTTCTGAGATCTGTCAATAGTTGTTTCTGATGTTTGGGAAGTATCAGCAGTAATATTCAAAGGCTTTCTAATAGCTCCCCTCCAACCGGTTCCTGCAGGAATCAGTTTGCCAATAATCACATTCTCTTTCAATCCTCTTAATTCGTCAACCCTTCCCTCGCATGCTGCCTGTACCAAAACCCTTGCAGTCTCTTGGAAAGATGCTGCTGAAAGGAAACTTTCAGTAGATAGAGCAACTTTAGTAATACCCATTATAAGCTGAAATGCTCGGGCTGGTTTTTTTCCTGCTTTTTTCAGCTTTTCATTCACCTCAAAGAATTTTGATTTATCAACTATATCTCCTACCATAAACTGAGAATCTCCCGGATCTTTTATTTTTACTCTTGAAAACATCTGTCTGATGATAATTTCAATATGCCTATCATTTATTGACTCACCGGTATTCTGATAAATCTTTTTAACTTCTTGAAGAATATATTGCTGGACTGCATCAACTCCTGAAACTTTTAGAAGCTCTCTAAGATCCAGATTCCCCTCTGCAAGTTGCTGACCTTTCTTTACTTCCTCTCCTTCCTTTACCCAAATGGTCACGCCGCTGGGTACAATATATTCAACGCTAGAAGATTTTGCATTCTTTAATGAATTGTGCTTGATTTTGATAACTCTAACTCTGCCCTGATCAATAATTTCAACAACCTTTCCATCTTCTACACTTATCGGAGCCCTGCCTTTTGGAGGTCGCGCCTCAAAAATTTCTTCTACTCTGGGAAGACCTTGAGTGATATCAACAACTGTAGCTACACCTCCGGTATGAAATGTTCTCATTGTAAGCTGAGTTCCTGGCTCTCCGATTGATTGAGCAGCCACTATTCCAACAGCTTCTCCAAGTTTTACCGGTTCATTATATCCCAAATCATAACCGTAGCATTTTTGGCATACGCCAAATTTTGTACGACATTTAAGAATTGAGCGGATTTTTACTTCCTGAATATTATCATCTTCACTAATTAGCATTGCAGCTTCGCGATCAATCATTTCTCCCGCCTTTATTATCTTCTTCCCAGAAATTTTAATATTTTCTGCAGCTGTTCTTCCCAAAATTTTCTCAACCAAAGATTCAGCAGTTAATTTCAGGGTTTCTTTCCTCACAATCACAAATTCCTTAGTCTTACAATCTTCTTCTCTTATCACTACATCCTGAGCAACATCTACTAATCTCCTGGTAAGATATCCTGCAGAAGCTGTACGCAAAGCAGTATCAGTAGAACCTTTTCTTGCACCATGGGTTGAAATGAAGTATTCCAATACATTAAATCCTTCTTTAAATGAAGATAACACAGGAAGTTCAATTATTTCTCCAGAAGGGTTTGTTACAAGCCCTTTCATTCCTGCCATCTGAACGGGTTGGGTCCAAGTTCCGCGCGCACCAGAATCAATAATAGAATAAACCGGACCATGAGGGTCAAGTGTTTTTGGAACAAGTTCTGAGAGTTCATCATTAGCTTTTCTCCAGATAGCAATTACCCTGCGTCTTCTCTCTTCATTTGTTAATAGGCCTTCTTCGTACTGTCTCTGAACTGTTTCTACTTCTTTTGTTGCGCGCTCAATAATTGCAGATTTTTGAGTCGGCACAATCAAATCATCCATTCCCCAGGAAAGTCCGGAAAGGGTCGCGTATTCAAACCCCAAATCTTTAAGATGGTCAAGAACCTCATTGGCTCTTTCTGTGCCGTAGCGATAAATTATTTCGGAAACAAGTTCGCGCAAAGATTTTTTTGACATATGTTTATTGATAAATGGAAAATCATCTGGAAGGATGCTATTGAAAATTATGCGACCTATCGTTGTCTCAACTTTTTGCATTTTCTTGTCTTTTCCTTTGGTATCCATAAAAACGACAATTTTTTCACGCAGTGTGACAAATCTATTTTCATACGCAAGCAGCGCTTCTTCTTGACTAGAAAACACTTTTGGCAAATGGGAAGAAGGATTGGGGGTATACTCTCGAGTAAGCCAATAAAGCCCCAAAATAATATCCTTTGTAGGAACAACAATTGGATCACCGCTTGCTGGCTTCAATAAATTTCTCCCAGGAAGCATTAGAACCTCTGCCTCTGCTTGAGCTTCTTCGGTTAGCGGAAGATGCAGAGCCATTTGATCTCCATCAAAGTCAGCGTTGAAAGCCTGACAAACCATTGCAGGAATCTGAATAGCAAGTCCCTCAATAAGAACTGGTCTGAAAGCTTGCACAGAAAGACGATGCAAAGTAGGAGCCCGATTTAATAATACATACTTTCCTTGAATTATCTCTTCTAAAATTCCCCATACTTCTGGCGGCGCATCTTCAATTAAACGAGATGCTCCTCTGACATTATGCGCTATACCACGCGCCAGGACCTCTCTAATTACAAATGGCTTAAAAATCTCTAGTGCCATCTTTTTTGGCACTCCGCACTGATTAAGTGATAATTCAGGACCAATGACAATTACTGATCTACCGGAATAATCTACTCTTTTTCCCAAAAGATTTTGTCTGAACCTTCCCTGTTTGCCTTTCAACATATCGGCAAGAGATTTAAGAGGTCTTCTTTCCTGGCCCAGAGAAGTTTGCGCTCCTCGGCCTCTGCGGGCAGAATTATCGATCAAAGCATCAACAGCCTCCTGCAACATCCTTTTTTCATTTCTAATAATTACTTCAGGAGCTTTTATTTCCATCAGACGCTTCAGACGATTATTACGATTGATTACTCTGCGATAAAGATCATTAAGATCAGAAGAAGCAAATCTTCCTCCATCAAGCTGCACCATTGGTCTTAAATCGGGTGGAAGAACCGGAAGATGAGTTAGAAACATCCACTCCGGCCTAATTTTCGCATTAATAAAAGATCTGATAAGTCGCAATCTTCGCAAAATTTTCTTATTAAAAGAGGGGCCTTGCCTTTTAAGTTCTTGAGCAAGCTCTCTACTAAGTTTTTTCAAATCAAGCTCTGCCAAAAGATTTCTAATTGGCTCAGAGCCGGTTTGAGCTTCAAAAATTTCTCCATATCTTAAACTAAGTCTACGATATTCTTCTTCAGAAAGAACCCTCAATAATTTAATATTTTTCACTTCTTCACTTGACTTTCTAAATGCTTCTTCAATTTTTGCAGTCTTTTCAGCATCTTCTCTTAATTCTTTTAGGCGCGATCTGTATTCTCTCTCAATATCCTCTAGCACTCTTTTTTTAGCTTCCTCATCTACTTTGGTTATGATATATCCGTTATAATAAATCACACGCTCAAGTTGCGGCAATGGAATATCAAGTATAGTGCCGATTCTTGATGGGATAGATCTTAAAAACCAAATATGGGCTACTGGTGCTGCAAGTGTAATGTGCCCCATCCTTTCCCTTCTTACAATTGAACGAGTAACCTCAACCCCGCATTTATCACAAATCACTCCTTTATAACGAATGCGCTTATATTTTCCGCAATAGCATTCGTAGTCCTTTGTAGGTCCAAAAATTCTTTCTGAAAATAGGCCATCTTTTTCGGGTCTGCGAGTCCTATAATTGATTGTTTCCGGTTTTGTAACCTCACCATAAGAGTTAGCAAGAATTTCTTCTGGTGAGGCAATTTTTAACCGGATTGCCCTAAAATCAGTTACTCTACTCAAGGAAGGTTGTTTATTGCTTGGCATAATAAAATTTTGAAAAACTAAAACTTTATTTGGCTATTTTTATGATAGGGGGTGTTCTGCAATTTCTTCTTCTGATACTTCCTCTTCCGGACTAATCTTTTCCTCAATAAGCTCTACTGAAAGACCTAATGCTTTCAATTCGCTAACCAATACTTTGAAAGAAGAAGGAGAATAAGGTGGCTTTATCTTTTCTCCCCTGATTATTGCCTCATAAGCTGCTGCTCTTCCAACCACATCGTCGGATTTGATAGTCAACATTTCTTGCAAAGTATAAGCAGCGCCGTATCCTTCAAGAGCCCATACCTCCATCTCACCAAAACGCTGGCCCCCAAATTGTGCCTTACCTCCCAAAGGTTGCTGAGTAATCAATGAGTAAGGACCGATAGAGCGCATATGAATTTTATCTTCCACCAAATGGATTAACTTCATCATATAAATGTATCCAACAGTTACTTTGTCTCCTAGAAGCTCTCCTGTCCTTCCATCCCAGAGTTTCACTTGTCCTGTTACAGGCAGCCCCGCTTTTTTCAATTCTTCTTTTATTTCTTCCTCAGTTGCACCATCCAAAGCAGGAGAGACAGCTCTATATCCCAAAACTTTTGCAGCCCAGCCAAGATGGGTTTCTAGGATTTGACCGATATTAAGACGCGATGCAACACCAAGCGGATTTAAAATAATGTCAACTGGTGTGCCGTCTTCAAGATAAGGCATCTCTTCTTCTGGAAGAATTTTTGCAATAACTCCTTTGTTGCCGTGCCTTCCAGCAAGTTTATCCCCAACAGTAACCTTACGAAGTTGCGCAATTTCTACTCCAATTCTCTTTATAACTCCAGGCTCTAATTTATCACCTCTGGCCCTTGAAAATACTTTCACGCCTATAACCCTACCTCTTTTACCATGCTCCAGTCTTAAAGATGTATCTCTAACTTCTTTTGCAGTCTCGCCAAAAATGGCGCGCAGCAACCTTTCTTCTGCAGTAAGATCAGCTTCTCCTTTTGGAGTGATTTTTCCTACAAGAATATCGTGCTCTTTTACTTCTGCGCCCAACCTCACTATTCCTTCTTCATCCAGATCCTTAAGCTTTTCTTCACTTATATTCGGAATATCGGGAGAGGTCTCTTCTGGTCCTAACTTTGTTTCGCGTACATCGCACCAAAAATCTTCAATATGCACTGAAGTAAATACATCTTCTCTAACAAGCCTTTCTGAAATAATAATTGCATCCTAAAAATTCCCTCCTCTCCAAGAAAGAAATGCCACAAGTACATTTTGTCCAAGAGCCAACTCTCCGCCCGCTGTTGCCGGACCGTCTGCAATCACCTCTCCTTTTTTTACTCTATCTCCTTTTTTAACCAGCGGTCTTTGATTAATACAGGTAAATTGATTAGTTCGGAAAAATCTTTTAAGAGGGATTGTAATTTTGGAACCTTTTGAAGTTTCTATTACAATTTTTTGCGCATCTACTGCAATTACCCGCCCATCTTCAGGACTGACTACAACCTGTCCGGAATCGCGCGCTGCTCTTTCTTCAAAACCTGTTGACACCAGCGGTGGTTGAGGACGCACACATGCTACTGCCTGTCTTTGCATATTGGATCCCATCAAAGCTCTGGTAGCATCATCATGTTCCAAAAAAGGAATCAGGGCTGATGCAACAGAAAGCAGCTGTTGGGGCGCAACATCTATGTATTCTACTTTTGAAACATCAATAGCAATTGGCTGTCCTCTAAACCGAGCTTCAACTATTTTTGGAATTATCTTTCCATTCTTATCAATGGGGGTACCACCATGCGCTATTACATGCCGCTCTTCTTCATAGGCATCTAACCAAACTATCTCTGCTGTTACTTTTCCGTTTTTTACTTTTGCATAAGGTGTTTCAATGAAACCGAATTCATTTAGGCGAGAATAGCAGGCAAAGTGTCCAACTAATCCTATATTTGGTCCTTCAGGAGTTTGAATCGGACAAATCCTTCCATAATGCGAGGGGTGAACATCTCGAACTTCGAACCCAGCGCGTTCTCTGGTAAGTCCTCCTGGACCCATTGCTGATACTCGGCGTTTATGCTCCAACTCGGAAAGAGGATTAATTTGATCCATAAATTGAGAAAGTTGGGAAGAGGTTAGAAAATCTCTGACTGATGCAATTAGGGGCCTTGGGTTAATTAACTGAGCAGGAGTAATAGTGTGCAAATCAAGAATAGACATCCTGTCTTGAGCGATTCTGATCATTCGAGCCAATCCAAGCCGCATTCTATTTTGCAGCAACTCTCCTACAGCTCTTACCCTACGGTTGCCTAAATGATCAATATCATCTGGTTTTGCATTAGGATCATTATTTAGTCGAATAATTTCTGCAACAATCGCAATCAAATCCTCTTTCCTTAGAAGCCGATGCGAAGAATCAAGGGGTGTTTTTAAGCCAAGGCGTTGATTTAGTTTGTAACGTCCGACTTCTGCCAGATCATAACGATCCAGACGCTTGAACATGCTATCAAGTAAAGATTTCGCATTATCTACTGTGGCAGGGTCTCCTGGTCTTAATCTTTGGTAGATTTCAAGGTATGCCTCATCTACTGTTTTAGCATTATCATGCTTTAGAGTAATATCAATATATTTTTGCAAACCCACATCAACATTTGCGAAAGCTTTTTTTATTTCTTCGTTTGTTTCAAGTCCGAAAATCCTAAAAAGCATAGTGACAGGAGCTTTGCGTCTTCGATCAATTTTTACACTAATTACTCCTTCATGATCTGTTTCAAATTCAAGCCATGCTCCACGATTTGGAATAAGCTTTGCACCAAAAAGTTGTTTTCCCCGAATTTTTACCATAGTAAAGTAAACTCCAGCAGAACGAATAAGCTGGGAAACCATAACGCGCTCTACACCATTTACAATAAAAGTTCCTCTGGGAGTCATCATGGGAAATTCTCCCAAATAAATTTCCTGTTCCTTAATTTCTCCGCTTCTTTTATTTTTTAAACTAGCTCTCACTCTCAAAGGCGCTTCATAGGTAAGTGCATCTGAGGCAGCTTTTTCCTCACTTATTTTTGGCTTATCAAACCAATAATCTAAAAGCCAAAGTTCAAGATCCTTTTTAGAATAATCTCTAATTGGATTAATCTCATCAAATAATTCTCTGATCCCTTTTTCAACCAACCACTGAAATGATCTAAGCTGCACCTCAATCAGAGGCGGCAATTCCATCAAGGGTCTAGGGCGGGAGGAGAAATTTTTTTTAGTAATAAACATTATTGAAATTATGCAAAAATAATCAAAATATCGGCAAAAATTTACTGCCGTAATAACTAACTAATTTTTTTAGTTTTGACACACAAAAATTATTGACTGGCTAGAGCCAGAATAAATATAAATCAAGATTAAATCGCTAAAACAAGGTTTAATAGCAAATATTTTATCAAAGATACAAAATTTGTCAACCCCTCAATAGCTTGGCTTTCTTTCCCGGATCGCTTTATCATAAGCAATTAGCCTTGCCAGAGCAAAAAAATAACTTGAAAGTCGGTTAAGATAGCTTAAAATATTCTTATTTTTTCTAAATTTTGTTCTAAATTTTGTATTAAAAGCAACTGTCCTTCTCTCAACCCTTCTTGTTACGCTTCTTAAATAATCAATCCAGGCAGACTCAAGACAACTACCAGGAATAACAAAGCCCCTTTCTGGCTTAATTTTCTTCTCAATTGCTTCAATTTCTTCTTCTAGCTTTTTAATTTTTTCTTTTTCAAGATCTGGAGCTTTAAATTTTGGATACAAAAACCAAGCAATATTTGCCTGAATAATAAAAAGGTCATTTTGGATTTTTTCTAATTTTTTTCTAAAGTCTTTGTTTATTTGATTTTTAACCAAGCCAATTAAACTATTTAACTCATCAAGTTCTCCCAAAGTTTCTAAAATTAAAGAATCCTTAGAGATTTTCTTTTTCCCTATTTCGCTTTTTCCTTTATCTCCCTTTCCGGTATAATACATCGTTTAATAATAAAGCTCCTGTTTAAGCCTGGTATGTTGTTCAAAAGTTTTAGAAAAATAGGTAGTGCCATCATCTACTGAAAGATAATACCAATATTCACTTTCTTGCGGCTCTAAAGCTGCTCTAATTGAATCAAGCCCAGGATTAGAAATCGGTCCTGGAGGCATACCAGTTATTTTATAGGTATTGTAAGGAGAGTCAATTTTTAAATCAGAAAAAGATAGCCGTTTTTTTGATCCAAGAGACCATTTTGGGTTCAACTTTTTCCAGGCATAAATCACAGTGGCATCTACCTGAAGCGGAATATTGTTTTCAAGGCGCTTCCAAAGAATACCAGAGATCAAGCGTCTATCTTCCGGACTATGCGACTCTCTTTCAATCATAGAAGCCATAGTAATGATATTGAAAATTGATTGAGGAGAAGCCCTAAATTGAGAATCAAGTTCTTTCAGAACCTTATTTTGAAATGCTGTAAGCATTTTTTCAATGATTCCTCTACTGCCCAATCTAGAATTAAACCTATAGGTATCAGGAAATAAAAATCCTTCTAGGCTATCTGCTTCAATCTCTGAAAGAAATGGAAATTTTTCTTCAAAAAGATCAGGAGAATGAGAAAGGGTCACAAATTCTCCAGGAGAGACCAACTCTTCTTTAACTAAACGCTCTTCAATCTCATACATCGTAAGTCCTTCTGGAAAGGTTATTTCTATATCTCCTGGACCCAAAACAAGTTTTCTAGATACCTCAGGAATTGAAAGTTTTTTCTCAAAGATATATTCTCCTGGTTGCAAATTTCCTGCCCAGCCTCGCAACAGGACATATAACCGAAATAAAATTGCGCTTCTTACAATTCCCTCTGACTCCAGTTTTTCTCCAATTTCTAGAAAACCATCCCCTTTTGAAATCTTCAATTTCTTAGTCTCGTCAAGTATCAGCGGAGAATTTATCGCCCACCATAAAAAAAGCATAAAAGTAAATATCGGAGCCAGAACCAATATAGAGATCATCAAAAAACCAATTCGCTCTTTTTTTCGGATTAAAAATTCCTGCTCAATCATAAGAAAAAGTGCGTTGCCAAATAGAAAGAAGTATGCCAAGACCAAGAAAATTGGCAATAAGATTTGACCCGCCGTAAGAAACAAAGGGAAGAGGTATTCCGATTACTGGGAAAATTCCTAAGTTCATTGCAATATTTATCAAAACATGACTTGCAAGCATCAAAAAAAAACCAACGCTAAACAGTTTAGCAAAATTATTGCCGGATCTTTCTCCTATTTCAAGTATCCGCAAAAAAATAATACAAAATGCAGCAATTAAAAGTCCAATTCCAACAAGCCCCAATTCTTGAGCCATTGCTGCAAATACAAAATCAGTTTTTGCAGCAGGAAGAAATTTAAGTTGAGCCTGCGATCCTTTGCCGATTCCCTGCCCCAATAATCCTCCTGAACCTACCGCAATTACAGCTTGCTTTACATTATAAAGAGCGATAGATTCAACTGATTCTGGTCTAAAAACTACCAAAATTCTTTCTTTTTGTCGATCTGAAAGTAGATAGTGCCAGGTTAGTGCAGCCAGAATACTCAAAAGTATCAACAAAGCTAAAAAAGGTTCTCTCCTGATACCCGATACAATCGTCATCCCAAACCAGATAGTAAAAAGAATTGTTACAGAACCCAAATCTGGTTGCAGAGAAACCAAAATTGCAAGTATTCCCATATATAATCCGGTAATCAATACATGACGAAATCTCCAAAGCTCAATATTCTTTGCTGCATAGTATTTTGCAAGCAACAAAATTAGTGCAATTTTTGCCACTTCAACCGGCTGAAAAAGTACTCCTTTAAATGAAAACCAAGATTTTGCTCCATTAATTTCTATTCCAAAAACCAATACTCCAAAAAGAAGTAGTACAGAAAAAATATAGACTGCAAGCACTATAAAAGTTGAATTGCGAAAAATCCTATAGTCAATCATTGCAGAAAATACCATAATCAAAATTCCTAAAAAAATCCACAAAATCTGACGCCAAAACCAAAAAAGCGGGATTGATTCTCGAGAACCCAAAGATAACATCATCAAAAGACCGAGCAGAACCAAAAATGATACCGCTGCAATAAGTAGAAAATCAAGACGCATCTTTTAAATCCTATCAAAATCAATTTAAAATGCAAAAGCTTCAGGGCAATGCCCCTGAAGCAAAAAGGAAATTATCAATAATTCTTAACTTACCACGCAATAATATCCTGCTGTATCATTACAATCTAGGGTATATTGCGTACCATCTGCGTCATCGCGCAAAGCTGGGTTATCGGTATTTTCCAAAGTTGCACGAAGAACATAACCTGTCCAAGGAGAGGCAGAGCTATACTCATAAAGATAGGGGGATCTATTTAGCGGATCCCTGGGTACAGAAGTAATTCCCAATCCAGCGCCAGTAAGAGCACTAGACATACTAGCCCACTGACCAGCACCACTAAATTGCGGATAGGTCTGATTTCTATTGAAGTATAGCTCAAGACCATTTCTAACCTGCTGCAAATCTGCAATCCTTCTTGCATCCCGGCCTAAAGACTGCACTCTCCTTACTCCGACCAAAATCATTGATGCTAAAAGCCCAATGACTGCAATAACAATCATTAGCTCAATAAGGGTAAAGCCTAAATCAAATTTTTTTGCTTTCATATAATTTTAGTATAACACTAAGTCAAAGAAAAGTTTTCCACAGGATATTTAGACTGCTTGGGCAAGTTGGTAAATCGGAAGAAGGACTGAACCAATTAAAAGCCCAACAAAAACACCAAGAATTACAATTAGAATCGGCTGAATTAACTCAGTAACATTGGAAATGATAATTTCAATTTCTCTGCTATAAAAACTGCTTACCCGATGCAAAAGCTCATCCAGTCTGCCTGTTTTTTCTCCGATTGAGATCATCTGCGTCACTAAAGCTGGAAATTCTCTCTCGTATCTTGCAAGCGCTTGACTAATAAGTTCTCCTCTTCTTACTGCCTCTGCTGACTCAAAAATTAAATAACGGTATTGTGTATTTCCAACTACATCTCCTGAAACTTCTAGCGCTTGAGCAATCGGAATATCGCCTTTTATCATAACACTTGTTGTCTCTGAAAATCTTGCCAGATAAACTTTTCTTGCAATCTCTCCCAAATAAGGTAATTTTAAAATCAAAAGATCCAGAAGCATCTTTCCCTCTTGACTTCTAAGATAGGATCTTATTGCCAAAACTGCAGCAATTATTGAAAAAAGCAAGGGAATACCATATCTTTTTGTAAAATCTCCAAGACCAAATAAAATTCTTGTAACAAGGGGTAATGAAGAAATTTCAATCCCACTTTCTAAAAATACACTCTTCAGCTGTGGCACAACGAATATAACTAGAACTGAAATTACAATTATAAAAAGTACAAACACAAACGCAGGATAAATCAGTGCCCCGCGTATTTTTGAATTCAATTGATTCTGCGTCTCAAGATAACCTGCTAAATATGAAAATACTTCCTGCAGTCTTCCGGTAATCTCTGCGGAACGCACCATTTGCACAAAAAATTGGGAGAAAATTACCTCGTGTCTAGAAAATGCTTGAGAAAGAGAAACGCCAGCTTCAACATCAGAAAGAACATCAAATACAGCCTCTTTTAAATAGACATTTCTTGTTTGCTGAAACATAGTGCGCAGTGCATCAACTAATGGCACTTCTGCCTCAAGTAAGGTTGCTAGTTGTCTGGTAAAAATAGAAAGATCTTTTATAGAAACTTTACGAAAGCCACCTAATATTCTTTCAAATAAAGGCCGCTCTCTTTCTTCTGCTAAATGTAGCACTACTAGACCGAATCCCTGTAGGGTAGAGATTGCACCTTCTTGAGAGCTTGCTTCAATTACTCCGCTTTGAATTTCTCCTTTTTGAGTTTTTGCAGTATATAAAAATTTCATATTCCCAAAAGCATTCTTAACTCTCCGGGATTCATAGAATAAAGCTCTGCTTGTTCAAGTGAAATTTCTCTTCTTCTTACCAAATCAGCCAGAGAACGATTCATAGATATCATTCCCTCCTCCAAAGATGTTTCAATTACAAGATCAATTTGATATACTTTATCTTCCCGAATAAGATTCCTTATTGCTGCATTTGCTAGCATTACCTCGGTTGCTGGAATTCTACCCCCTTCAATTCTAGGAACAAGCCTTTGTGATACAACCCCGATCAAAACAGAAGCAAGTTGTGATCTAACTTGTCCTTGTTGTGCAGCGGGAAAGCTGTCAATAATACGATCAATAGTTTGGGCTGCATTATTGGTGTGCAAAGTAGAAAATACCAAATGACCGGTTTCTGCAGCAGTTAAAGCAATTGCCATAGTTATTGGATCGCGCATCTCTCCGATCATAATAACATCTGGATCTTGTCTTAAAACTGATCTAAGCGCTCTATGAAAAGAAAGCGTGTCAGAACCAACTTCTCTTTGGTCAATAAGCGCTCTATCTTGCACAAAAATATATTCAACAGGATCTTCAATTGTTATGATATGGTCAAAGCGTTTGTGATTGATCTCATCAATAAGAGCTGCAAGTGTGGTTGATTTGCCATGACCAGCGGGTCCTACGCAAAGAAAAAATCCTTGAGAAAATTTTGTAAATTCATGAAGTATTGCTGGAAGCCGTAATTCCTCAATGGTGCGGATTTTAGAAGGGATCAGTCGCAGTGCAGCAGCCATAAAACCGCGTTGAAAATATACATTAACCCTAAAGCGCGCTTTATCTTCAAAAGAATAACCAAAATCAAGCTCTTTTTGGCTAAGAAATTTTTCTTTTTGCTCTGAAGTAAGAAGGGCGCTAACTAATCCTTCGGTATCTTCTGGTGATAAAATCGGCTCTTTTACGAGAGGAACTAGATTACCATCAATCCTTAATGTTGGACGCTTCCCTACCCCGATATGAAGATCGGATGCATTTTGCATTGCAGTAGTCAAAAGGTATTCGTGCAATTTTTCCTTATAATTCATTGCCATACTAAATAGTTGTTTCTTGTAATACTTCTTGAAGCGATACATTTCCTTCCAGAACTTTCAAAATTCCTTCTTGGCGCATAGTAAGCATTCCCTGCCGCTTTGCTTCTTGACTAAGATCTGCTTCTGAAATTTTGGTCAAAATTATTTTCTCAAGTTCCGGAGTCATTCTCAAGATTTCATGAACCCCTGTTCTTCCAAGAGTTCCTTTCTTTTGACAAGTATCGCATCCGACCGGTTCATATATAATGTAGGGTTTTTTATACGCTATCTTAGATCTTATTTCTTCTGGCATGCTAGAAATTGCTTCTTCAATAATCCGCTCCTCCTCTCCTTGGGCAATCTTTTGTTTTTTGCAATCCGGACAGAGTTGACGTACCAAGCGTTGTGCCATCATTAAGTTAAGGGTGGATGGCAAAAGAAAGGGCTGCACTCCAAGATCAACAAGTCTTGGCACAACCCCAATTGCATTATTAGTATGAAGAGTGGAAAGCACTAAATGCCCCGTAAGAGCTGCGTGTACAGCAAGTTCTGCAGTCTCGGTATCTCTTATTTCTCCTACCATTATAATATCTGGGTCTTGACGCAGAATTTGTCTAAGCCCGCTTGCAAAGGTATATCCTATTTCCGGCATAACCATGGACTGATTTATCCCTGGCATATAATACTCAATCGGATCTTCAAGCGTTACAATATTTACATCTTCTTGGTTTAAAGCTTGCAATAAAGCATAAAGGGTTGTAGTTTTGCCAGAACCGGTAGGACCGGTAGCAAGTATCATACCAAATGGTTTTTCAATTCCTTCGCGAATAATTTTTTCATTATAGGGCGAAAATCCCAATTCTTCCAGTCCTTTCAATCCAGTTGCAGGATCCAATATTCTTATTGCAACTTTTTCTCCAGATGATGTAGGAAAAGTTGCAACTCTAAAGTCAATTTCTCGATCTTCAATTAAAGTTCTGAAGCGTCCATCTTGGGGAACCCTGGTTTCATCAATTTTTAAATCTGACATGATCTTGATTCGACTAACAATTGCGGAATGAATCTCAATCGGAAGATAAAGCATGACTCTGAGCTCACCATCAATCCTATAGCGTACTCTTAGTTTATTTCTTTCCGGCTCGATATGAATATCTGATGCTCTTTCATGCACTGCCTGTTTTAATAGCAGAGCAACCATTTTAATAATCGGTGCCTCTTCCTGAACTGCTCCTGTTGCTTTTTCCAGACTTACTATTTTTTTTGCAGAAATTTCTTCTGATTCTTTGACCGGATACTGACGCCTCAGAGCCTCAAGAGCCATTCTAATCTCATCTGAAAATGTGCGGTAGTTCCTATGGTATCTTGCTACATCTGATGGAGTAACTATTGCAAGAGCAATTGAGAGTCCAAGTTTTTGGGCAATAAATTTTAATGCTTCCTGAGCTCTAACATCAGAAGGATCAAGCATACCAACATGAAGTATTTCTCCTTCTCTCTCAAAAGCCAAAAGGCCATAGTGTCTGGCTGAATCTTCAGGAATCAAAAGCATCACTTCCCTGGGAACTTCTTCATCTTTTTCAAAAAATTTTACCGGAAGGTCCCATTGCGCTGCCTGGGCTTCGGCGATTTTTCTTTCATCAACACCTCGCTCGCGCAAAACCTCAAGGATCTTTTTGCCCCTACTTTTTACTTCTTTTAAAATTGCATCAGCATCGCTCTTGGAAATAGCGCCCCCCTCAATAAGAATCTCTAGAAGTTCCTTTTTTGCTGCCATTTATATAAAAGGATTTGTTTTCCCTGTTGCAGGAATTCGGATTGGAATTGGTCCGAATTCCTGAAGGGTCTTAAATACTGGATTATTGACAACGTCTTCAACATTAAGATCTATTGTTTCTATTTTTTTAATATTAGCCTCCTTTGGCAAGAATTTATCTAAAATCTTTTCGGGTAGTGTTACTTCTGGTTTCAAGAAAAATAGAAAAGCGATTGCGCTAAAAATTAAAGCTCCGATTATTAATAAAATCAGAGTTACTGGAAATTTTTGTGCTTTTGGTATTGTTGGAGTAACCTTAATCGCCATATTCTTTACAACATATTAATTTTGCCAATAGGCAATTAAGCCAACTTCAACACTAATTGGAGTATCTGGTCGCGCTGCTTCCTCTCCTGCAGTTGATTGCATACTTATAATATTAACATCTATTAAACGAAACTCTGATTCAATGTCTCTAAGCCAACCCTTAATTGCAGGGTATGTTCCTACAACATTTGCCTGCACCAAAACTTTTGAAACAGTTAGCCCAGCTTCTTCAGTTCCTGGTTCGGCTCTATATTCTACTGTATCAAATCTGACTTGTGCCAATATCGCACCGTTTTTGGAGGCAATAGCATTTAATATAGCAACCAGTTCAGGAATTCTTGGTCCTAAAGGAAGTGCTGTTTCAATTAGTCTCATCCTGCGTTCAAGTTCGTCTCTATTTGCCAGGTATTCCTTCGCCTTCAAAACTAGGCCTTGAAGTTGCTCTAGTGCTGCCCTTTTTTCTGAAATTTCTGCCCTGAGGTTTGACATTCGAGCCCACCCAGGAATTATAAAGTTAAAAAAAGCGACAAAAATATAAAATATACCAATAAGCGAAAGAAAAATTGCAAGTATTCTTTTGGTAGAGGCAGTCATTTATCTTGTGGGAAACCTAGTTATAGATGGCTTAAAAGTAATGTTAAGACCAAAAATTACTCCTCCTTTTGCATAAGTACTTGCTCCACTCATCATCACTGAAACTATAGACGGAGATTGAGAAAATGCAGCAGCCTGAGTGCCCACAACTTCCATTGATGGAGCAATACCTCTTAAAGAAAGAAGATTTCTAGAGAGATCAATATTTATTGCAACGTAGCGCACTTGAGGTAAGGTAAGGCGCTCAATTTCATCAAATACTCTAGATAAATAAACATGGGAGTTCAAAAGAAGCTTTAGGTTTTTGATCTGTTGATCAAACTTAATCAACCTAGCGAGATCCTCTTCTGGAATTGCTTTTGATAATTCATCGATCTTTTTAGTAAGATCTTCGGATCTTCCTAAAAGCACGCGGTTATAACTTGCTATTAGAAACTGTATTCCTGTCAAAACTAGTATTCCAATAATAACTAAAGAAAAAAGCACCCTTGGCCAACCGACAGCAATCTGACTGTGTTGTAATTGATATGAGGACGGCGTTTGTAGCATAAATAAATATTGCTTTATCTTATTTTACTCTTGCAATTCTCCAAGGGCAAGACCAACTGCGACGGCAAGAGTTGAATTAACGGTATTAAGGATGGGTGAAAGTTCTTGTGGATATTGTATCTGAGAGAACGAGTTTCCAATCTTTACTTCTTTTTGTATTTCTCTTTCCAAATATTCCACAAGCCCGGGAATATTTGCGGCACCTCCTACAAGAATTATTTTTTTCACCTCTCTTCTGGTGCGTTCAGTATACAATGTCCCAACTTTCTGAATTTCGGATATTATAACATCCAAAAAGGGTGTAAGCAAAGCAGCAAGATTTTCTTCTCCTACTCCAGAAAGCAACCCGCGAGATTTCTTTAACATCTCAGCTCTAATTGGAGAAATACCAAGACCATTTGCAATCACTTGTGTAAGATCTCCTCCTGCAGTATCTATACTCCTTGTTATTCTAACATATCCTTCATCCACAATTGAAATTACAGTTGCGCGTGATCCTATATCAACAAGCAGAATAGTTGAAGGATCTGGACCAACTACTGCACGGCTAGCTGCAATTGTCTCAATTTCAAGATTTCTAAGGTTCAAACCCGCAAGTTCTGCTATCCTTTGATATTTTAGGACTGTATCCTGCGGTACAGCAATCAAAAGAACTTGTACTTTTTGCCCCTCCTGACCCGGAGTAGGGCCCAATATCTGCCAATCTAATGAAACCTCGCTGATAGGAATTGGAACATATTGACGCGCCTCAAAAGGAATTGCCTGAGATAGTTCTTTTTGCGAAAGCTTAGGAAGATCCATTAAGGCAACAAATGCTGAAAAAATAGGAATTGACATTGCACAATCTCTGGTTGTTGGCTTCATTTCTGAAAGTAATTGTTTGAGCATTTCAGCAGTTAGCTCATCAAGAATTTTAAGAGAACTTGTCTGAATTGCATCATTGATCCTTTCAAGATGACCGTAGTTTTCAAGAATTCCATAAGTATCAAGCTTAATCACCCCTCCTTCCTTTGCCAGTTCAATTGCCTTTATGGAGGTAGTACCGATATCAATTCCAAGAATCTTGGGCGGGCCCAAGACATCTTTAAACAGCTTGCCTAAATCAAAATTTAGTTTTAGACCAATATTTGGCAAAGTAATATATTTATAGTATAGCAAAAAAATGTTTAAGTTTTTCCTCAATCTGCTATTTCCCCCAAGCTGTGTGATTTGTCATAAACCCCTTGACTGCCAAGATGTTTGTTCCGGATGTTTTTCAGAGATTCCGGTATTTGAATGGACATTCTGCCTTCGTTGCAACCGCAAACTACCAAATTATGCCGGATGCAAATTCCATGCTTCCAAAACTCCAATCTCGGTACTGGGGATAGCAACTGACTATAGCAGAAAAGATGTTTAGCTTCTTTTACATAATTATAAATACAAAAGAAAAAAGCAACTAGCAGATCCTCTGGCAGAATTAATTATAAAACATGCAAATTTGACAGGTCTTGCCACACAACTAAAACAACTACAAGCTATAGTAGTTCCTATACCGCTTAGCACTCTTAGAGAAAGAGAACGAGGATTCAACCAATCTGCGCTTATTGCAGAAAGATTCGCAAAATATTTTGATCTTTCTTATCAGCCACATTTAATTAGACGCACAATTGATCGTATGCCACAGGCAAAAATATCAACTGCTGCAGAAAGACAGAAAAACATTAAAGGAGTATTTCAGATTGGCAAGGATCTGAATAAAGTTCAAGATAAAACAATTCTTCTAGTAGATGATGTTGCAACTTCAGGAGCTACTCTAGAAGAAGCAGGAAGAATTTTAAAAAGAGCAGGAGTAAAAAAAATATTGGCAATAGTTATTGCGCGGGGTTAATTTTTTTCAATTCTTCTATCCATAATTTGATTAATCCCTGGTATTCCCTCTCTCCACCCCTGGGATTTGCCTTGTAAATTTCACCATAAAGTCGCTTGATAGCACTAAATAGCTCACGAAGAACCGTTTGTTGAATAGTTGGAGAAGTGCGCCAGTCAGCTTTTTGGGGGGATGATACATATTGATTATACAACTTTTTAAAATCACTTTTTTTGAGAAACAGGGTAGTAACTTTGATAGGAACAAACTTAGATGGATTAATTTTTGCATCTTCGCGTTTAATTTTTGCCTCATATATTTTGCCGGTTCTATCAAGTTTTGCTTTCATTCGCTCGGGATCTTCGCTTACTGTTATGTCAAGTGCAATAGGATTATCCAGACCATAAAACTTTACAAATCCATCTGCTCCAGCGCTATCTTCTTGGGGCAGCGCTCTTTCCCAGGATTGTATAAAAGGCAAATTTGCAATGATCTCAAATGATATATTTTCTACAAATTTATCAAAAGGTAATATTTCTTTCTGTTCTTGCTGTTCTTGCTTTGGCTTTGCAGATAATATTGCTGATTCAAATCTTGGATGAATCTGTTCAATGGCCATAGTTATTTTCTTTCTGCAAGTTTAATATCTACTCTAAACTCCTTTCCTTTGCGCCAAATTTTCAGAGCCAAAATATCTCCTACTTCCTTTGTCTCAAGAATATCTTGAATAGTATGCTCTGCAGTTATTTTTTCTCCATCGCATTCAAGAATGATATCTCCTTCGCACAGACCTGCCTTCTCTGCAGGAGAATTTGAGACTATTCCTGATTCTCCCAGACCTAATTTGCGCAAAATATAAGCACCATATGGAAATGGAAGATGATGCTTTGCTTGAAGGTCTTCGTTTAAAATTACATAGCGTATTCCCAAAAAAGGTTTTCTGATCCTACCATATTTTTCAAGATCCAAGAGATCTCTCTTGGCATGATTTATCGGAATCGCAAATCCGATGTTCTGAGCTCCATAAACTACCGCAGTATTGATTGCTATTGCTTCTCCTCTCAAATTAACTAATGGACCGCCGGAATTGCCCGGATTGATGGCTGCATCTGTCTGAATAAGACCGCGCAGCTCCTGAGCTCTATCAGAAATATCTCCCCAGGCAAATACATAGCGCGAAAGTCCTGAGATAATCCCTGCTGAGACCGTGTTAGAAAATTCTCCCAGAGCATTTCCTATTGCAACCACTGTTTCTCCAAGCTCCAGCTCATCAGAATTCCCCAATTCCACTATAGGCACCCCTTTTTCCTTTATGCTAATTACTGCAACATCGTTAATTGGATCTCTTGCAAGTATTTCACAAGGATAACGTTTGTTCTGCCACAACACAGTATATTCAGCCTCGCGATCTGCTATAACATGACGGTTGGTCAATATTATGCCGTTTTCTTTTACAAAAAAACCAGACCCTCCTCCAATCCGTACCATTCCTTTGGCATCAATAAGCTCAGAAGGGATTTCTATTTCTTCAGGAGGAACAATTCCTAGACGCCAAAATTCTCTACCAATTGCCTCTTCAAGTTTTGAAAGATGTTTTGTTATTGCGATAGAGACAACTGCCGGCATTACTTTTTTGACGGTCTCAACTATTAGCTGGGAATGTTTGCTTGAATAGAATTTATTTTTCATGGATGCGCTGTGATGATGCAAGGCCATCATTAGCATTTTAACCCGTTATTGGAGTACTTGCTAGAGATCTTTGTGATACTTTTTGGATAAAATTCGATTCCACTACTTGTCCGCTTAACTGACGGAATTTTAACGATAAAAAAGTCAAAAGACAAAATAAGAAAGTGGACTTATACAATTGCTTTCTTTTTGAAAGGATTTGTACTAAAATATTGTTAACCCCCCATAGCTTAATGGTAAAGCAGCTGCCTCTTAAGCAGTGGATCCGGGTTCGACTCCTGGTGGGGGGATAAGAAAATATTATGCGAGTACTAATGTGCCCTCCAACTGAATATAAAATTGCCTGGGAGATAAATCCCTGGATGTCAACTAAAAATCAGCCTGACTCTTACAAGGCATGGTATCAATGGCACAGAATTTTTGAAATTTATCAGAAACTCCGAATTAAGATATATCTTATCAAACCGGTGCCAGAGCTTACAGATATGATTTTTACTGCAAACTCCGGCTGGGGTAGAAAAGGAACATTTATTTTGTCCAATTTTCGATATCCTGAAAGAAGACCAGAAAGGGAACATTTTAAGTCTTGGTTTAGAATGCATGGATTTAAAACTATAACTCTTCCAAAAAATGTTTATTTTGAGGGACAAGGAGATATGGTAACTCTGAGAGAGGCATATTTATTTGGCTGGGGACAGAGATCTTCTATTGAATCCAAAGATATAATTAAAAAGAGTCTAAAGCTTCAGAAAGAAATTATTCCTCTCAGACTTATCAATCCTAAATTCTACCATCTAGACACCTGTTTAATGTATTTAGCTCCAATAAACACTATTATGTACTATCCTGGAGCATTTGACAGGGAAAGTCTAAAAAGAATCAAAAAATTAGAAGCTGATAAAATAGAAGTTAATCGTAAAGAAGCAGAGAGTTTCTTGTTGAATGGAATATATCATGAAGACACAATTGTCCTTTGCGGAGAAAGTTCTAGGGTTGCCAGTTTCTTAAAGAAAAAAGGACTTGAAGTAATTACGGTTGATACTTCTGAATTTAAAAAATCCGGAGCAGGAGTAAGATGCCTGACTCTATTTTTGGACTAGTGCTTTTGTCAAGCTATTCTTCTCAAAATACTTTTGCCCCAAGATTCAGGTTATATTAAAATAAAAAAAATTAATGACAAACGAAGAGACTCTATCCCAGATTGAAGAAAGGATATTAAAGTTTTGGAAAGAGCATAAGATTTTTGAAAAAAGCCTGAAATTAAGAAGGCGTGCCAAGCCATTTAGATTTTTTGAAGGTCCTACAACAACAAATGCAAGTCCGGGGATTCATCATGTGCTTTCCAGAATCTTTAAAGATATTATCTGCCGCTATAAAACCATGAGGGGGTTTTATGTTGAAAGGAAAGCAGGTTGGGATACTCATGGATTACCAGTAGAACTACAAATAGAAAAGGAACTTGGAATCAAAAGAAAATCAGAAATTGAAAAATTTGGGATAGCAGAATTTAACAAAAAAGCAAAGGAGTCAGTCTGGAGATACAAAGAAGAATGGGAAAGATTTACAGAAAGAATAGGTTTTTGGCTTGAGATGAAGAATCCTTATATTACTTATCAAACTTCTTATATGGAATCTCTCTTTTGGATTATTCAGCAATTTTGGAAAAAGGGTTTACTTGAAGAAGATTATAAAGTTGTTCCTTATTGTCCTAGATGCGAGACGCCTCTTTCTTCTCATGAAGTTGCTTTAGGGTATAAAACGACCAAAGACCCATCTATCTATTTAAAATTAGAAATTCTAAATTCAAAATCCGGGAACAATCCAAAAGAGTATTTATTAGTCTGGACAACTACCCCTTGGACTCTTCCTGCAAATATAGCGGTGGCAGTCAATCCAACAGTAATCTATACAAAATACAAAATAGAAGACGGATTTTACTGGAGCGCAACCCCTCCTCCTTTTGAACATGCTGCAAAAATAGAGGCAGTTGAAAAAAGAACTGGGAAATCTCTGGTGGGTATAAAATATAAGCCAATATTTAGAATCTACAAATCTGACATTAAAAATTCTAGGCCATATAGAGTGATTGCTGCTGATTTTGTTTCTGTTGAGGAAGGAACTGGTCTAGTACATATTGCGCCTGCATTCGGTGAAGAAGATATGGAGGTCTCAAAAAAAGAAAAATTGCCCTTAGTGATGAATGTCGGTCCCGATGGTAGATTTAAATTTAGCGCTATTGAGATTGAAGCAGAGCCATTCTTTGGAAAAATACAAAATATTTTTGTAAAAGACGCAGACAAAATAATATTTGAGGAGCTAAAAGCAAGAGGTTTGCTTTATTGGGGAGATATTGAGGGTATAGAACATGAATATCCCTTTTGTTGGAGGTGTGATACTCCATTGCTTTATTATGCTTATAAATCTTGGTTCGTGAGAATGTCTAAGCTGAAAGATAAACTTATTGCAAACAACAAGAAGATAAATTGGATTCCTGCCCATCTTAAAGAAGGTAGATTCGGGGAATGGCTGAAAGAAGTAAAGGATTGGGCATTTTCCAGAGATCGCTATTGGGGTACACCTCTTCCTATCTGGAGATGCGAAAAATGCAAAAAAATAGATGTGATAGGTTCTATTTCAGAACTAAACCAAAGAGCATATCAACCAAATAGATTTTTCATACTCAGGCATGGAGAATCTGATCATATTTTAAAAAACTATATTGCTGGATGGCCGGAACCTCCTTCAATGATTTCTCATCTTACCAAAAAAGGAGAAAAACAAATTATAGCAGCAGCAAAAGCACTCTCTAAAAAAAAGATTGATTTAATTGTTTCTTCTGATCTTACCAGAATGAAAGAAACAGTTGCCATTTTGAAAAAGTATCTTAAGAAAGCAGAAGTAAAATATGATCCAAGATTAAGAGAATTAAATACGGGTGTATTTAACTATCAGCCAATACCTTCCTACCATAGATTCTTTAAAAATAAACTTGATAGATTTTATATTGCTCCTGCAGGAGCTGAAACCTTAACTCAAGCACAAATGCGTTACTTTTCTTTATGGTACGAACTTAACCGTAAATATAGAGGAAAAAGAATACTGATTGTTGGACATGGAGATCCTCTTTGGGTTCTGGAGGGGAAATTAAAGGGATTAGAGCCAAAGCAGATATTAAATTCTGAATACATAGATCTTGGCCAATGGAGAGAGATTGCCCGAAATGATCTTCCGTACAATGAAGAAGGAGAAATTGATTTGCATCGCCCGTATATTGATGAAATTAAAATTTTTTGCAGGAAATGCAAGGGTAAGATGCATAGAGTCAAAGAAGTAGCTGATGTTTGGTTTGATTCTGGCGCAATGCCATTTGCCCAATGGCATTATCCGTTTGAAAACAAGGAAAAAATTGAGAAAAAAGTCAGTTTTCCAGCTGATTATATTTCAGAAGCAGTTGATCAGACCCGAGGCTGGTTCTATACCCTGCTTGCTGTCTCAACTGCTTTGGGATATAACACCCCACCCTATCTTAATGTAATATCACTTGGCCATATTTTGGATGAAAAGGGAGAAAAAATGTCAAAATCTAAAGGAAATGTAGTAGATCCTTGGTTGATGCTAAAAAAATACGGGGCTGATTCACTTCGTTGGTATTTTTATACTATTAATCCTCCTGGAGAGCCAAAAAAATTTAGTGAGCATGACCTTTCAAAAGTGCACCAGGAACTTTTGGTGCTTATGAATGTTCTAAAATTTTTCTTAATTTATGCTCCCCAGAAAATTGAGCTTGGCAAAATTGGGAATTCAAAATTAAGCCTGCTAGATAAATGGATTATAGCAAGGCTTTATCAGACGGAAAAAGCTGCAACATCTGAACTTGAAAAATACGAGGTTGGTCAAGCAGCTAGAAAAATTGCGGCTTTTATTGATGATCTCTCGCGCTGGTATGTAAGAAGATCAAGAAGAAGGTTTCAGAAGCCAGAATCAAAGAAAGAACTTTATCTTGCTTCAGCTGTTTTGGCTAAAGTATTGCTTGATCTTTCTAAGCTTCTTGCACCATTTACACCATTTATAGCAGAAGAAATTTGGAGAAATGTCAGAAAGCATCTTAAAAAAGCTGATCTGTATTCGGAGAGTGTTCATCTTGCAAATTGGCCCATGCCAAAAGTAATTTCAGCCAAAAATTCTGCTATCTTGACAAAAATGCAACAAGTCAGAGAACTTGCATCTCTTGGATTAAAAATTAGGCAAAAATCTGGTATCAAGGTTAGACAACCATTAGAAAAATTGACAATTCTTAAAAAGCGCAATCTAGTAAGACTAGAAGAGGAATTTCTAGATATTCTTTCTCAGGAACTAAATATTAAAAAAATTGAATTTAGTTCGGTGCTTCCTGAAGGGGATCAGATCCTAAAGGATGAAGCTGCAGGATGGAAAGTTGCGCTTGATACCAAGATTACAGCCGATCTCAAGGAAGAAGGAGAGCTAAGAGAGTTGGTAAGAAATATTCAGGAGCTTAGACATTCTCTGGGATTAAATCCTAAAGATAGAATAGCACTTTATTTATCCTGCAATGCTAAACTAGTAAGATTAAATCTTGGCAGAAATATTGAATTTATTAAAAAAGAAGTTGGGGCAGAGAATGTTATATTTTCTAAAAATGCAAAAGTTATGGCAGAAAAAGAATATAAACGCGATGATGGAATAGGTATTTGGATTGGAATAAAGAAATTAAAATAAATTTATTGTAGAATAATAATTATGATTACACTAGAAGATTTTCAGAAACTGGATCTAAGGGTTGGAAGGGTTTTGGTTGCGCAAAAAATTTCTGGAAGCAATAAACTTTTAAGACTAGAAGTTGAATTTAATGGCGAGTGGCGACAATTAGTTGCTGGAATAGCTGAAAGTTATGCTCCGGAGAATCTTTTAGGAAAAGAGGTTGTTGTGCTCTATAATCTTGAGCCAAAAGTTATCAGAGGAATAGAATCGCAGGGGATGCTTTTGGCTGTATCTGGTAAAGGAGGACCAGTTTTATTAATACCGGAAAGAGAAGTTCCTCCTGGATCAAAAATAACTTAAACCCATTTTAACTTTTACTTCTTCAATAGTGCTTTGTGCAACCAGCTTTGCTTTTTTACTTCCTGTATTCAGAATTGTTTTTAGCTTTTCTTGATCTTTTATCAGGGAGTCGAATTTTTCTTGAATTGATGTAAGTTTTTCTATTAGAAGTTCTGAGAGTATAGCTTTAAATTCTGCATATCCTTTTCCCTTGAATTCTTTTTCAAGTTCAGGAATAGATTTTTCTGAAAATCCAGAAAAGATACCAAGAAGATTTGAGATTGCCGGCTTCTTTTCTGGATCATATTTTATTTCTTTTCCAGAATCAGTTACAGCAATTTTGATTTTTCTTCTAATTTCTTCTGGACTATCCAAAAGCATAATTGCTCCGTTAGGATCATCATCTGATTTTGACATTTTCTTTGTCGGATTTTGTAAGGATTTAATCCTTGCAGTCTCTTTTTGGGGGAGAATTGCTTTTGGTATAGGAAAGGTTTTGCCAAAGCGTTTATTAAATCTATCTGCTATTTCTCTGGTAAGTTCGATGTGCTGGATCTGATCTTCTCCTACAGGCACTGCTTCTGCTTTGTATAAAAGAATGTCAGCAGCCATCAATATTGGATAGGATAGAAGCCCCGCCATCGCTGCTGCACCCTCCCTTATTTTTTCTTTATATTGAGTCATTCTTTCAAGTTCTCCTACGGGAGTAAAAGTAGAAAAAAGCCAGGCAAGTTCTGTATGAGAGGGAATATCTGATTGCCTAAATATAATTGCTTTTTTTGGATTAAGGCCCAGTGAAAGATAAAGAGCAAGGGTCTTTAAAACATTATCAGAAAAATTTTTAGGATCATAAGCAGTAGTTATTGCATGAAGGTCTGCAATAAAAAAATATGACTCATAATTTTCTTGAAGTAAAAGCCATTGTTTTATAGCTCCAAGATAGTTTGCAATTGTTAATTCACCAGAAGGTCTAATTCCAGAAATTAATCTCATAAGTAGTCCATCTCTGTTTTATAGTTTCTCATTATACACTAATTACTACTGGTAATATCATTGGTCTTCTTTGGGTTTTTTGAAAGATAAACTCTCCTAGATAATCGCGAAGGTTGTTTCTGATATAGGCTTCATTAATATTTTTTGTTCCAACCCCTTTAATACCGCGTTCAACAATATGGCGCGCGCGCTGTTTGATTTCTTGCAAAAGTTCTTTTGATTCTCTCATATATACAAATCCACGCGAGATAATATCAGGATCTTGGCGCAAATTTCCCTTTGCATTATCTATTACAGCAATTACTACAATCATTCCATCCTGAGCCATTGTTTGACGATCTCTCAATACAACTTCTCCTACATCGCCTATCCCAAGTCCATCTACCATTACATATCCTGCTGGTACTCTCTGCGGACTTAATCGAATTTTATCTTCACTCACCTCCACAACAGAACCGTTTGAAGCAATAACAATATTTTCTTTAGGAATCCCTAAGCTTTCTGCAAGATTAGCATGAGCTCTTAACATAAAAAAGAAACCATGAATTGGCATAAAGAATTTTGGTTGAACCAGATTGATCATCAGTTTAAGATCCTCTTGGTAGGCGTGTCCAGAAGCATGAATATCCATCATCTTATAGTGGTAAACATTTGCGCCTTGGCGATAAAGCGCATCTTTTAGATTCTGTACCGCGCGTTCATTTCCTGGAACAACCGAGGAAGAGAAAATAACCGTGTCTCCAGGTTGAATTCTCCAATAGCGATGTTCTTTATTGACAATTCTAAAGAGAACTGCTCGATCTTCTCCCTGCGCACCGGTACATAAAATCAATACCTTGTCATCAGAAAGTTGCAAGGCCTCTTCTGGAGAAATAATAGTATGCTTTTGATATTCCAGATATCCAAGTTCTCTGGCAAGAGCAACATTGGAACGCATACTGTATCCTTCAACCACAATTTTTCTCCCGAATTTTTCTGCAAGCCATATTATTTGTTGAATTCTTCCAATTAAAGATGCAAAAGTTGAGACAATCATCCTGCCTTTTGCATTTTCAAATATATCTTCCAGATTCTCATAGATGGTTTTTTCTGAGATAGAATGTCCTGGATTTTCTGCTCCTGTTGAATCTGAAAGCAGAAGTTTTGTTCCGCGCGAGGCAAGCTGTACTATTCTGGCGATATTTGCAGGCTTATCAGCAACAGGAGAAAAATCGAATTTAAAATCGCAACTATGTATTACTTGCCCTATTGGAGTTTGAATTGCAAGCCCTACTGAGTCTGGTATGTTGTGATTGACATGAAAAGGATCAATCTTGAATGGTCCAAGTTCAATTGTTTTGGGATTATCTTTTTCAATGGTCTCAATATGAAGCTTTCGCATTCTTGGGAAATCTTCTTGTCTTTTTAGAATAATTCCTTTGGAAAGAGGAGTGGCATAAATTGTAGGATATCCAATTTTATCTATAATATAGGGAATTGCGCCAATATGATCATAGTGGCCATGGGTAATAAACAGCCCTCTAATTCTATCTCTTTTATCTTTAAGATATTCGACATTTGGAATGATATAGTCTACTCCAGGCATATCCTCTTCTGGAAAACCAAGTCCAGCATCAATGATAATGATGTCCTTTTCGTACTCAAGTAAAGTCATATTGCGGCCAATCTCCTCCAGTCCGCCAAGGGGTATTATTCTTAAGACAGAAGGTTTTGTTTCTTCCGATCTATGGGGTTGGATTTTGGTTATAACTTCTTGTTCTACAATATTTGATTTTGTTTTAGTTGCGGTCATAAATTTGATGCCCAGGGTGGGATTCGAACCCACACGGCAATAAAACCACACGCCCCTGAAGCGTGCACGTCTGCCAATTCCGTCACCTGGGCAAAATAGCTTATTTTTTTGCAATCCATTTTTTAAATTCCTCAATAATGCGAGTAGAACTTGGATCTATTTTCCTCAAGATTGCAATCTGTCTAGAGATAGCATATCCTTTCTCAACTGTTTTAAAAAATGTCTTCCAAAATTCATCTTTTGGAATTTTCAAGTGGGTAGTTTTTATACCAGATTTTTGCCATACTTTTTTGGAAAGATTGATCCGAAGTCTTATTCTGGGATTAGAATCTTCAAAATCTAAAAATAATGCATGAAAATTTTTATTAAGTCTGGAAGGTTTTTCTGCAAACCCCTCCATCTCATTGTGATTTGCTTCTGGGATTGCATAAGAAAATGCTGGAATTTTAGCAGTTTCATTAAAAGCAATTTTCCAAATATGCCCTATAGCGTACCATTCATAAGGAGTATAAACTAAAGGAATAGAATTTGCAAGCTTTATTATTAGCTGATTTTTGGCTCTAACCGAAGAACTTGGATTAAAATTTTTGAAAGCGCTGAAAGATTCAGGAGAAAATCTTATTATCTTTAAAGCATTTAGGGTCTCTACAATTGATTCTGTCATCGGAGCAATAGCAAGTCGCGGCGGAGTTCCTGGTTTAATTTTGATTATTTTAGCCCCATATTTTTTTGCAAGAACTTCAAGTTTTCCACCGCTACTTACCGCAAAAACTTTATATCCCCCCTTTATTGCTTCAAGAAAGCTTGAGAGCGTTTCCTCGGTATTACCAGAATAAGATACACAAAACACTAAAGCATTTTTAGCTAAATTTTTTGGAAATCCGTATGAACTCCAAACCAACACCCTAAACGGTAAATTCTTAACAAGGGAATAGCTATCAAGAGCATATCCCGGTAATGCTGATCCACCCATTCCGCAAATAACTATATCTCTTACCATCCCCATTTCCTTTTAGTCATTATAAACCACTCATAAATTCTACCAAATCTTTCCTCTGGCATTCCCAAAACTTCAGGATTTTGAAATTGAATTTTGGGAGATACTAGATAGAAGTAGTATGGAGTATAAAGCGCAATTCCAGGAAGATGCTCATTAATTAATGACAATGCCTGAGACCTTAAGGCATTGCGTTTTTCCGAAGAAGATTCCTTGCGAATTGTCTCAAGGATTGAGTCTAATTTTTTATATTCAAGGCGTGAGAGGTTCAGACCGGGATAATCTATTTGGGATGAATGCCAGAAAGGAAAAAGATCCGGTTCTGGTCCGAAAAGTATTCCAAGTAATATCAGATCATATTTTCTTAATCTAATTCTTGAAGATAGTTCTGCTGCATCAAGCTGAACTATTTTGACATCAATACCTATCTTTTTCCATCCTTCTGCTAAAAACTCGGCTGTTTTTTTGTGAAATTCTCCAGCAGGAATTATAAATTCTATACTTAGTTTTCTGCTATTTTTACCAGATCCTTTGCTGCGAACACCTGTTTCATTTGTTGTCTTCCATCCCGCATTTTCAATTTGAGTTATTGCAGCTTCAAGATTATAAGATCTAGAAATCTCAAGTGCCTTTCCAAAATTTCCAAGAACATTTTTCTCAAATTCTGAAAAATTTGTAGCAAGTATCAGTGCTTCACGCAATCTTTTGTCATTGAGTACAGCAGAGTCAGTATTAAAGAATACAAAGAATTGTCTAGAAGTAGGAATTTTATATAGATTTTCTTCTCCTATTTTTGCAACACTTAAAGCATCAAAGCTACCAAATGCATCTACTTCTCCTTTCTTCCAAGCAAGTATTGCATCATCGGCTGTCCTATAGAATTTTAAGCGGATAGTATCAATATAAGGTCTTTTTCTAAAATAATTTGGATTTGCGGAAAGAGTGTAGGAAATAATCGTGCCATACTGATCTCGCTCTAAAGCTTTAAATCGGTATGGGCCAGAGCCTATTGGTCTTATGTTAAATTCTGCAAGTCTAAAATTTTCAAGCGGAATTTGGCTCCAAAGGTGTTGCGGCAGAATTCTGAAGGTTAGATTTTGTAAAAAATATTCATAAGGGGAATTGAGTGTAAATTTGATTGTGCGATTAGAAATTTTCTCTATTTTTACTTCTTGCCATGCAGAAATAAAGGGGCTTTGCAGTAACGGCTCTTTTATTAAATTTAAAGTAAATATCACATCATCAACGCTCAATTTTGCACCATCATGCCAAGTAACGCCTTCTTTAAGAGTGACAAAATATTCTTTGCGATCCTCTGAGACAGTATAATTTTCTGCAAGATCTGGTTCAAGTCCTCCATGCCCATCTGGTTTGAACAAAGATGAAAATACTAATGCTTCAATTGCTCCTTCTGCTTCTTGAGTATCTGCAAGAACTGGATTAATGTATCGAGGATTTCCAATCATTGCCTCTCTAAACTCTCCACCAAATGTAGGAACAATTTTTGTATAACGAAAATATATTTTACTGCTCCACCAGAAAAATCCTATAAGAAATAGAGCCAAAAAGCCGGCAAAGATTGCTTTTTGATTTTTGGGCATAAAATAAATTAGCGAATCACCAGACTGGCTAAGGCGCTTGCAACAAAAAGAACAGCAAAAACTATAGTCAATATGAACACAACCTTTTCAAGTCCTCGCCTAGCTCCGTAAAATTCTCCACCCATCCCTCCAAAAATTCCAGAAAGCCCCCCGCCTC
>FWWL01002888.1_pt1 | contig 33587 bp, 39 predicted proteins | sample 2228331 | NCBI WGS metagenome assembly FWWL01 (sample SAMEA103939775, study PRJEB20133) | metagenome
CTCTGCCTGACCCGTTGGCGGTGTTTCAAAGCCACCTACGACGGATGATTCGGGGCAACGCAGTCTACTACTCACTCCTAAAGCAGTCGGGTGCATTAGAAACGCCTGCCTACGCTTATTGCACCGATGCACGCCAGCTTCCTATTCAATCGGGAACCGCGTCGCTGATAGTCACCTCGCCCCCGTATGTGACTTCCTACGAATACGCCGACTTGCACCAGTTGACGGCACTCTGGTATCGCTACACGACCGACCTCAAGGCGTTTCGTCCCCAGTTTATCGGCACGGCGTCGGTGAACGGCAAAACGACCTTCACAGGGAGCCGACTTGCCGACCAAACGGTAGAAACGCTTGCCGAGTACGACCGCAAGAAGGCGCACGAAGTGGCAGTCTACTTCACCGAGATGCGCCAGTGCTTTGAAGAGATGCGTCGTGTGTTGAAGGTGGGCGGGCGCGCTTGTATCGTGATTGGCAACACCGCCTTAGAGAAAGTGCCCATTCTGAACGCTCAAGTGTTTGCCGAGCAGATGTCGGGGCTGGGAATGGAGTTGGAGCAGGTCATCCTGCGTGAAATCCCTTCCAAAATCCTGCCGACCACCCGCGACAGCAAGACGGGCAAGTTCGCCAAAGTCGCCGAAGCCGACGCTCACGCCTACCCACGCGAGTATATTTTGGTCTTTCGTAGAGGAAGCCTTATGTGAGAAACAGAATGTTGAGATGTGGGGCGTGCGCGATCCCACGCAGTAAATTCAGAGAATAATACAGACTTACCTTGATAGAATGACAAAACTCTGCATAAATGAAGACGATTTAGCGGACCGTTTACGACAGCTTCAAACTCACTCCGCAGCAGGATAGGAACCCAGAATCACCACTTCGCGGGCGTAGGTATCGAGCTCCTCCAACGCCTTGCGCACGGGTTCATCTTGGCGGTGTCCCTGAATGTCGATATAGAACAGGTACTCGAACATCCCGCGCGGGTTCGGGCGCGACTCAATCAGGGTCAGGTTGACGCCATATTTCTCAAACGCGCCCAACGCATGATAGAGCTCGCCCGGACGGTTGCGCAAGGTGAAGACCATCGATGTCTTATCGTTGCCTGTGGGGGCAGGCTCGTTGTAGCCAATCACAAGGAAGCGTGTGCGGTTGTGGGGATTGTCCTCGATATGCTCCACCAGTTTGGGGATACCGAGCAGTTCGGCGGTCAGGTCGTTTCCGATTGCGGCGCCGTTCGGGTCTTCCATCGCAATCCGCGCAGCGCGGGCGGTGGGGGTCGCCTCGATAATCTCCGCAGCGGGCAGATGAAGCCTCAGCCAACGCCGACACTGTTGGAGTGGTTGCGGTCCTGCGTAGACCCGAATCACTTGGTTGAGGCTCTTACAGCGCGAGAGCAGGTGGTGCGCAATCGGCACATAGACCTCCGCGCAGATTTTGGCGTTCGTGAGCGGGAACATATCGAGCGTCTCAGGCACAACGCCTGCAATCGAGTTCTCCACTGGCACGACACCATAATCCACCGTAGACTGCTCCACCGCCGAGAACACATCGGGAATGCTGTCGCACGCTGTGTAGAGCGACGAACGCCCGAAACACTTCAGCGCCGCCATGTGGGTGAAAGTGCCCTCCGGTCCCCAATAGGCGACGGTGGGGGCTTTTTCCAGCGCGCGCGAAATCGAGATAATCTCGCGGAAGATGCCCACCAACTGCTCGTGCGTGAGCGGACCCTTGTTGAGCCGTTGGAGCCTGCGATAAATCATCTGCTCGCGTTCGGGAGTGAAAAAGGGCTTCTGGTCGCGCGTTTTGACCTCCCCAATCGCCTTCGCCAACTCCGCCCGCTCGTTCAGCAGGGCGAGAATCTGTTCGTCTATCTGGTCAATCCGTGCCCGTAAGTCCGATAGCTTCCGTGTCATCGTCCCTTCAGCCTCAAGGTCATCAGTAGACCCGCAATCGTTTTCGAGTCCTTGATTGTACCCTGCAGAATCATCTCGGCAATCTGGCTAATTGGTGTCGGCACTAGCTCCACCAGCTCGTCCTCGTCTAACTGAGTACGGGTGGGCACAAGGTCTTCTGCAAGGTAGACATGCAGAACCTCTTGTGAGTAGCCGGGCGCAAGGTACTGGCTGAACAGTTTGCGCATTTGGCGCGCTTGGTAGCCCGTCTCCTCTTCCAGTTCTCGTCGGGCGCAAGAGTCGGGCGGTTCATCGGGTTCGAGAGTGCCCGCTGGGATTTCGAGTAGTTCCTCGCCCACCGCTTGGCGATATTGGCGGATGAGCAGGACGGTCTCTTCGTCCAACATCGGCACGATTGCCACTGCTCCCCGATGTTCCACAATCTCGCGTCGGGCAGTGCGACCGCTGGGCAGGCGCACGGTGTCAATACGCAGAGTCACCACGCGTCCTCGATAGAGCGTCTGGCTCTCGATAAGCTCCTCTTTTAGGTTCATCGCTCACTCCAGAATCTTAGACGGGCTACTTCGGTGTTGCAGGTGGAACCACTGCCACGCATCGGCAAGGTCTGGCTCGTGGATTTGCACCGCGCGCACCTGCCCGTAGCCCATCTGAAGCAGTTTGAGCGCGAGCGTATCGGGCGCATAGAGCGTGAGCCGATAGCCGTCCGATGCCTCATAGACGCGCAGTTCGACCCCTTCCAGCATCGGCAGAATCGTGTCGGGGTTGTCGGTCTCCACCTCGATTCGGGTCGCGTTCAGTCCCTGCACGAGCCGTTGGGGCGTGTCATCGGCAATCAAGCGTCCACTGTCCAACATCAGCACTCGGTCGGCACGGCGCGCAACGGCAGGGTCGCGCGTGGTGAACAGCACCGCCGAGCCGAACCGACAGCGGTCGTCTAACTCTGCCCACAATCGACGCCGACGCTCGAAATCGGCATAATCGAACGGGTCGTCCAGCAGATAGAGCGCGCTATTTTGGGCAAGCGCACAGCCCACCCGAAGCAGTCCCCGCTGACCGTCGGACAGCTCACTCAGGGGCACCTCCATCACCTCACCCAGCCCCAACACCTCCAGCAGATAGATCGCACGCGTCCAACTGCTGGCATAGCGTCGGATGAGGCTTTCGGGCGTGGTCGTGCGCAGGGGGCGTCCCTGTGGCAGTTCGGGCATCACTGCGGGGTCAACGCTCTCCAATAAGCCTCCCTCCAAACTCACCTCGCCTGCCAGCAGTGCCAAAAGCAAGCTCTTACCCGAACCCGACGGACCGAACAGCGCAACCAGCTCGCCCCGATGGATGCGTGCGCTAAGCCGATCGATGCGAACGCCCCCATAGCAAGGGGAGAGGATCGACTCCGCATTCAACACCGTCGACTCGGTATGCATCGCTACCGCACCACTTCGGGGTTCGTCTTCACCATCTCTGCCAGCGCCGACTCGGCGAACTGCTTGATGCTCTCTTCATCGCGTTCAGGGTTGCCCGAAGCGGGCTTCAGGAAGCGCACAAAGTAGGAGCGACTGTTCATCCCTGCAAGACGCGCTGCGAGCAGATAGATACGCGCCGACGAAGTGTCGGAACGGTAGCCGAACGGCGTGGAGTAGAAGTAGATGCCCACCGCGCGCTGGTTGTCGCCCCGCAGGGAGACCAGCTCCACATAGCGCGCCTTGAGCGGTTCGTTCAGTCCGGGCACATTCAGTGTAATCTCACGATTATCGGCGAATTCCCAGTTCTGCACGCGGAAGCAGACTTGCGGGCTGTGGAACGCGCCCGTATGGGAGCCGGCGATGATAGAGAGGTCGGCTTGCTCACCTTGGGGGTTCACATAGATGCGTGCGAGATACTCGTCGGGCTGAAGTTCGCGCAGTGCAGCTTCGCCCACCGAATACTCCTGAAGCAGGTTCCAATCGCCGAGTACCGTAGGCACTTTGTTGAGCGTCTGACCTTCGGCTTTGGGCACTCCGCGCGGCATAAACTGAATCGCAAGGAGCAGAGCGATTGTCAGCACGCCCAAGATTGTAATCGGCGGTCCGAAGCGTTTCCAGTCCATCAGGGGCGCAGGACGCGGTTCAATCACCTCCGACTCAGTCGTTTGGGCGGTTGTGCCGTTGGCGGAATGGTCATCGGTAGCCCTCACCCCTTGCTCCTTTTCCACTAAGTAAAGGGAGTGAACCTCACCCCCTTGCCCCCTCTCCGTAAACGGAGAGGGGGTATCACCTGTGTCTACTCCCCCCTCCCTGCTTGCAGAGGGGGGGGCTGGGGGGGTGAGGTCTTCTGGTAGTTCCCCATTCCCCATAACCTCAGCCTCACCAATCGGCTCCTTCGGCGTTGGTTCGGGCGATTCAGCGCGTGTTTTCATTTCTTCCATCCTAACCACCTCGCTATCAGAAAGAGCGTCGCGAACGGGATAAGAATCTCGAGCGCTCCTGTGGTTGGTATGTCCACCTGTCCGAAAATGGGCAAGTTGACAGGGTATCCTTCGTGGGCGATTTTACCCGCTTCCGAACCCCACTCGTGCCCCGCCACCGCAATCAGCGCAATTCGCAGACCGTTCGAGATAATCGCGATGGGGAACAGCGCAAGCGGGAGAATGAGCTTCTTCCACAAAGGCAAATCGGTAATCGTGAAAAAGAAAAGTAGGAAAGTGAGCAGGGCAATCGTCACCTTGAAGCCACTACACTCCACTCCTACATGCAGTTCGTATCCTGAAGGCATGATGAAGGTGACCTGGCTCGTCTGTAGGATGTTGTAGAAAGGCTTGAGCATCGCAATCGCCACTTCGGTCGACCAGACCTTGATGGGGTTCGTGATTTCGTCGAACACGACCGACGGCATCGGCATCATGAGATACAGAAAGAGTAGGGGGTAGAGCAAGACCTTCGTAATCTGTGTGCCCCAGAGCATCAGGCTGGCGCTGATCAGGAACAGGGGAAAGGCTTGGCTGGAAACCCAGCTGGAATAGCCCCAGTGCCCCAGTAGGTGAATCCCTGTCGCAATCAGGAACAGTGGAATGCCCCACCACGAAGGTTGCGCCTTGAGTTGAAGCAGACGCTCGCGCCTCATCCAAATCATCACAATTGCAAGGGGCGGCACCAGATAGGCGTAGGAGTAGTATCCGTTCGGGTCGTCCCAGCGTGGAAGCCAGTACCACTGGATTACCTCCCGATAAGCCCACAACAGCGCTATTACAAAGGCTACCACAATCCCCACCAAAATCGGTTGGGGACGCGGGAGCTTTTTAATCTCTAACATCAGCTGGTCTAACATCATTTCACCTCCTGCGATAAATCGTGCTTCGGGGTGTGAGTCCGAAATGTCCAGTACTTATTCGCGAAGAAGTTCCAAAACAGGACGATTGCGGTCGCTGTTGCCTGACACACCATAAAAGTCGTGCGTGAAGGGTCGGGCAGGAACGGGCGCAACAGCAAAGTCGTGATGGTGGAGTTAAGGAGCATTCCTATCACATTCACCGTCACGAACTTGGCGAACTGCTTTGCGCGCGCTTGCTTATCGCGCACTCGGAAAGTCCAACGCCGGTTCCAGATGAAACTGTTGATGGTCGCCGTGCCCGATGAGATTACTTTGGTCATCCAGACGGCTAACACTTCAGGACGCAGGGGCAGTCCCAGTGAGTTCACAAGCCCTGTGCCCAGCAGTCGTGGGATGGGCGTATAGAAGGTCAGGATGAACGCCAAACTCCAGTCGATGGCGGTGTTCATCGCGCCGACCGTCGCAAACTTGAGAAATTGACGGACGCCCAAAGGCAAGGTTTGAATACGCGAGCGCACTATCTGCATTTCTACAACCCCATCACCACGACGACGATGCCCGCCCACACAATCAGCGTGAGCAGAATATGTCGGTCTGAGACTAAGAGCTTCTCAGGACTACCACCCGCATCGTACCGATGCACCACATAAAAATACCGCAACAGCCCATAACTCACGACAGGTAGAGTATACCAAAGTTGGGGGTGGTTCTTGGCGGTCTCGGACAGAATCACATAGATAGCATACGACTGCAGAGCCAGCCCCAAGCAGATGGCGAGCAGATGTTCCAGCAGGTTGGTAGAGTAGTCTCCCAGTGCGCTTCGATGGTTCACGGCGTCCTCACCGAGCGCAATCAGCTCGTAGCGACGCTTGGCGAATCCCAAGAAGAGTGCAAGGAAGAAGGTACAAATCACCAGCCACGGCGAGATCAATACACTGATAAGCACCGCCCCCGAAACCGCCCTCAGCAAGAAGCCGAGCGCGATAATTCCCACATCCAACAAGGGGATGTGTTTTAGATAAAGCGTGTAGAGCGTGCTTTGAAGCGCATAGACCACCACAATCACGCCGAATGGCACTGCCAGCCAGAACGCTAAGCCGAATCCACCCACGAGCAAAGCGACCATGCCTCCCCACGCCACAGGCAGAGCCAACTTGCCCGAAGCAATCGGGCGATGGCGCTTCACTGGGTGATGGCGGTCGCGTTCTCGGTCGCGCAGGTCGTTGAACAGATAGATACTGCTGGCGACCATGTTCAGCGCAATAAAACCCAGCACTGTTTTGAGAAGCAACTCGATGTTCGTGAAATTGGCAGTGAAAAGGAGCGCTGCGAACACGAGCGTGTTCTTCACCCACTGATAGGGGCGCATCGCCTGAATCAGATATCCAACCTGACCCAATCGGCTCAGGGCGTGAAGTTCCGTTCGGCTCATACTGCAACCGCCTCCTGGCGATAGGCTTCCAGCGTCTGGCGAATGCCCTCGCTAAGACGAATGCGTGGCTGGTAGCCCAGAACGGTCTGAATGCGCGTGATGTCGGCATAGGAGCGTCGGATGTCCCCAGCGCGTGGGGCTTGGAACTGTGGCTCCAGCGGGTAGCCGACTGCCTCCTCGATCGCCTTCAGCAGGTTCAGCAGGCTATAGCGCGCACCACTCGCAAGATTGAACACCTGACCGACTGCGTCGGGATGATGGGCGCCCAGCCAAATGCCCTGTATCAGGTCGTCGATGTGAATGAAATCGCGCACCTGCTTGCCATCGCCAAACACAATCGGCTTGCGGTCGGTCAGTGCGGCGGTAATCCAGCGGGGCACGACCGCGGCATACTGCGAACGCGGGTTCTGGCGCGGTCCGTACACATTGAAAAAGCGAAAGCAGACCGTTGGCACACCATAGATACGCGTGTAGTCCTGACAGAGCAGTTCGCCGTACCACTTGCTGTAGGCATAGGGCGAGATGGGGCGCGGTTGCATCGTCTCGCGCTTGGGTAGGCGTCCCCTATCGCCATACACCGCCGCCGACGAGGCGAACACCACCCGCTGACAGCCCGCCAAGCGCGCCGCTTCTAGCACCAACTGCGTGCCGTATACATTCGCTTCGAAGGTCTCTACGGGCAACTCCATCGAGAGCGGAACCGAGACCTGCGCAGCGAGATGGAACACCCGCTCACAACCTTCTGTCATCTCCCGAACGAGCGCGAAGTCGGTCACCGTGCCCTTCACGAACTCAATCTCGGACTGGACTTCGCGCAGGTTGTCCAAACTGCCCGATGATAAATCGTCCAGCACGCGCACTTTGCCGTGCTGGAGTAGGAACCGAACGAGGTGCGAGCCGATGAACCCCGCGCCTCCCGTCACTAAATAAATCGGTCTAATAAGCCCCATCACCCTTGAGGATTGCAGGAATGGTGCGAAGCAGGATTTGGATATCCAACGCGAGCGAGATGTTCTCAACATAGTAGATATCGAGGCGCATCCACTCGTCGAAGGTCAGGTTGCTTCGCCCACTCACCTGCCATAAGCCGGTACAGCCCTGCGGTACCGCAAACCGTTTATAATATTCCACATTATCGAAGCGATTGACATCATAAGGAGCCATCGCACGGGGACCCACAAGGCTCAGGTCGCCCTTCAGCACATTGAAGAGTTGGGGCAGTTCGTCCAGACTGTACTTGCGGATGAATCGCCCCACACGAGTCATGCGTGGGTCGTGCTTGATTTTGAACGCGCCCCCTTGCTTCTCGTTCATGTGCATAATCAGGGGCTGGAGCTCTTGGGCGTTGCACCGCATCGATCGAAACTTGTACATGATGAACGGCTTGCCATAGCGTCCCAGCCGAATCTGCCGAAAGAGGACAGGACCAGGCGACTCCAGCCGTATCAGGAGCGCAATCAGGAGCATAACTGGCGAGAGGATGAGCAGTACCAGCCCTGAGCCGAGAATATCGATGAGCCGTTTGAGGAAGGCGTGCGGTACATGCACTTCGGGGATATAATCGGCGAAGGGTGAGACTGCAGGCGCCCCATTCGCACAGGGCTTCCCGTTTGGCATCTCCAAGCCCGTCTCGTTTTTGCTTGCCAGCATCGTTTTGCCTCCTTTCAAATCAGGAGGGGGATGGCGCCCCCTCCTGGCACAACATTAGTCTCGTGGCGTGGTTTGCTCGGATTCGGATTCGCTCTCGCTCCGTGCGGTGCTGGGCGGGAGCGCAGGTCGCTCTGTCCGACCGTTGCGCGTCTCCAGCGCACGCTGATAGCCTTTCTGGAAGTGGCGGAAGACCACACTATCATCGAGGCGTACCTTGTTCAGCACAACGCCTGCCACATGCACTTCGTGCTGTTTGAACCGAGCGAGCATTTCGCGGGTCGAGTCGTTCATCGCATTGCCCGCTGCATGCACGATAATGGTGTTGCCTGCGATGGTGCTGATGAGTGTGCTGTCTGCAAAGGTCGCAGCGGAGGGCGTGTCGATAATCACGAAGTCCGCCAACTGGGTCAGCTTTTGAATCAGTTCCTGCATCAGGGGTGAGCGCAGGAGCCGAATGGGATTCTCGGGCGGTGTGCCTGCGCCGATGAAGACCAAGCCTTCGATTGCAGTTTGCTGGACGCACTGCTCCAAGCTGGCGTTGCCCTGAAGGATGTCGCTGAGTCCGGGATGGCTCACGCTGGCGTTCACGAGGCGGTGCAGGCTCGGTTGGCGCATATCACCGTCGATGAGCACCACACGCAGACCGTCTCGCGCCAGAGTCAGCGCCAAGTTGTAGGCGACGGTGGTTCGCCCCACATCAGGGTCAGCACCCGTGATGGCGACCGCACGGCTTTTCAGACGCCCGTTCGCCTCCGAGAGGCTCGTGGAGAGCAGTTGGTAAGACGCGCTGAGCGGGGTCTGCTCCACGCGGTCGCGATGCAGGAGCGCACGGCGCATTCTCGGTAGCGCTGCGATGACCGGCATGCCGAACAGTGCCTCTGCCTGAGAAGGGGTGTAGACGCTCTGGTCGACCTGACCCAGCAGGAGTACCAAGCCTGTAGAGAGAATCAAACTCAGCGCAAAAGCCAGCGCCACGCGCAGGGGCAGACGGTTATCCACAGGGCGCGCACCCGGACCATCGATAATCTTCACGAAGCCCGCGGTGTTCAGCTCGCTCTCGCGGGTGATTGCTTCGTCGAGTTTGTTTTTCAACAGACGCACCTTGCCCTCTGCCAGCTGAACCTTGAGCGACAGCTCGTTGGCGATGCGCTGTTTCTCGGGCAGTCCCTCAAGCCGAGCGCGGAAATCGCGCAGTTGGGCTTCTAAGTCCTGCACGCGTCGGTTGGCGACATTCATCTCCACGACGGCTTGCAGATAGTCGCGTCGAAGTGTGTCGTAGAGGTTGTTGACACCAGTAGTCTGTGCCTCGAGGATAACGTCCTGTTGTTGAGCGAGTTGTTTCTCAACATCTTCGATTTGAGCGCGTACACGCTGAACCTCAGGATAGTTATCACCGAAGCCTTGCGCATAAAGACCTTGAAGTTGGTTCTGAAGTTCAGCCAGGCGTGATTCGAGTTGTTGGATGGTCGGATTTCGTCGCACCACTTGGCTCAGTTGGCGATATTCGCCTCCACCCGGTCGGCGTGCCTCTTGATTGAGTTGCTGGGTCAGCCGTGCAAGCCGTGCCGAGGCGGACTGCTGGGCGACGCGGGCGTCGTAGAGTTGGACATCCGCCCGCGAAATGTTTTGCAACAGGATGTTGGTCTGGTTGTCTGCCTGAATCGCTTCCTTGTTTTGATTGAGGTACTCGCTGAGTTGTCGAGTGGCGCGCTCATAGTCGCGCTGTGCCTCTTCATACTGCTGTTGCACGAACTCGCGCGAGGGGCGTGCGACCTGCGAGCTGAGCGCGCTGAACTGCTCTTGGAACTTGCGCAGGAGCACATCCATCGCATATTGGGCTTCCGCCGGCGCAACCTCGATATCGCCTTGCGTTTTCAGCACAATACTGAGGTACTCGGTGTTAGGAATCGGCTTGATTTCCAAACGGCTCACAAGGTCTATCACTCCTGCATAGTCCTGCTCGTTCGGCGGGAATCGGTTTTTGATTTCGTCGGCGGGGCGCCAGCGTCCGCTGTCCTTCAGCTCGCGCCAAGTGCTCAGAAGCACATTGTAACTTCCCACCACATTCGCGATGTTCTGCAAGCGGGTGATGAGGTCGATTTGCAAACTGAAGGGGTCGGGGTAGATAACCGTGCGGTTTGTTGAGAGCGAGCGGAAGTCAGCGACCGTCGCGAATCCTTCCCACTGGCGCGGTTGGACATAATAAAAGCCGAACACCGCCCCCGTCACGATACCCGTGACGAGACCGATGAGCCACCAGCGCCTCTTGAGCAATTTAACAGCTTGCCAAAGGTTCATAATCTGCAATCCTCCCTATCTTACGGCTTCCACAACGAGCGTCCTACGCCCAACTGCCGTAAAATCCAGACAACCGACAAGTAGCGATAGACGCGGTCGGGGTCGGGCGTGTTCGTTTGGGAGACATAGACCACATCGCCGGGCATCAGAGCAACATTCTGCGACATATCGCCCCTTCGAAGCAGCTTCACGAGGTCGACTCGGATACGCTCTTCAGAGCCATCGGGTTTCTTACGAATCACAAAGGTCTGGCTCATGCGGGCGCGTTCGGTCTCCCAACTCGCCTGACCCAGTGCGTCCAGCACGGTTGTTCCAGGTCGCCAGGTGTACAAGCCAGGGCGCTTCACCTCACCACCAACGAAGAACCGATTCTCGGTCTCTTCAGGAACGAAGATTGTGTCGCCATCTTCGAGAGGAATGTTGAGGCTCAGGTCTCCCTCTTCTAACAGACGGCGCAGATTCAGTTCGATTTTCGTGCCGTCGGCGCGTTGGAGCCAGGCATCTTCCAGTCGGGCACGGTCGGGTTGCGGGTTGCCACCCAGTGAGAGCGCATCCAACACTCGGTCGCCCTCCTTGAACTCGTAGATACCAGGACGCCCGACAAAGCCTAACACCGACACGCGTGGGCGATAGAACTGGCGCAAAGCGACCGATACTCTCGGCTCGCGCAGGATGTCACGCTCGCGATACTCGGCTTCGATCTTTCTTGCTAACTCGTCGGTGGTCAAACCCGCCGCTTGGATCACGCCAATCAGCGGAACCGAAATCGTGCCATCTCTGGAAATGGGGGTCTCTTGGTCTAATCCCTGCACGCCAAATACTTGAATTCGTATCACATCTTCGGGCTTCAGACGATAGGGACCCTCTCCACGCTGGGCGAAGAGCAGAGACGCCAGCAGTGCACTCATCAGTAAGACGAGGTACCATCTCATCGTTGTATTCCCTCCCATAACTGCATCTCTATCGAGAGGTACAGCAAATTTCGTGCCATTCGTATGCTCCTTCTCTGTGTATTATCGGCAGGAGACGCGCATCTATAGACTCCCCGCCATCCAGATTATACCAGAAGGGTGCAAGCTACCTCGCTCCGTGAGCGTACTTCACCACCTCCACAGGCTGAGTCGTGATAAGCCCCTCCGAGACCATCGTGTCTAACACCTCCAGAAAGGCGTCAATCTTTTCGGTGGAGTCGATAATCTCAATCACGATCGGCAGGTCTTCCGAGAGCCGAAGGATGTTGGCGGTGTGGATACGGCTGTTCGCGCCATAGCCCGCTATGCCCCGAAAGACTGTGCCTCCAGCCAGCCCCATCTCGCGCGCTTTGAGCAGAATCGCCATATAGAGCGGTTGCCCGTGCCAGCGGTCTGCCTCGCCGATGTAGATACGAAGCCGTTTCGCCTCGCCTGTGATTTTCATGGTTCTGCACCTCCAATCAGGGCACGCGCCAGCGCGATTCCCAATATCACCGCCACCAGCCCTAACGCCAGACTGCCCAGCAGGTTTAGACTCGCCCGAAGCCATAACCCCTCCTGAATCAAGCGGAAACTCTCGTACTCGTAGGTCGAGAAGGTGGTGAATGAGCCGAGAAAGCCGATGGCAATCAGTTGACGCCATTCAGGGGCCCAAGTGAAATGGAGCGCTAGCGTCATAAACACGCCCAGCAGGAACGAACCTGCCACATTGATCACCATCGTCTCGTAGGGGAAGGTGGGACCGAGTCGGTCTGCCAGCCAGCCGCCGAGCCAGTAGCGCAGATTCGCGCCCACGAATCCGCCCAGTCCGATGATGAGAGTCGTGCGCCACATGCTATGCTCAGGATACCTGAAGCGAAGCGACAATAAACAAAGCCCCCTCGCCTGTGCAAGGGGGCTGGAGATTATTGACCCATGCTGGGGGGCGCGCCCCCTCCAGGAACAGGGGGCGCCGCTTGCACTTCACCAGCACGCCCATCGCCCTGAACCCCATCTGCTACAAAAGTGCGGTACAGGAAGAATCCTGCCACCAGCACAATCAGGGCGATGATGACGACCACAACGCCTGTCGGGAGTTCCTGTTTCATCGGCGTGCTCCTTTAGCGTCCTGCTTCACACTCGGCTCGGGTGGCATACCGCACATCGCTCAGCAGAACCCCATAGTAGCCCTTTTCGTAGTCGGGATAGCCTGCAGGCGAGTCGGAAGCGCGCGCCCACTTGGAGTGTCCATCCGCATAGACGAAGTTCATCCCGCCTTGGTGGCGCGGACGACCCTGATAGAACTCCCAGCCGTTGCGCCCTTCGGGCCAATAGCGCATAAAGTTCTGCGAGTCCGCAGGTCCACGCAGACAGACCGACCAGCTGTAGATGTAGTTGTTGTCTGCGATGATGCCGATACTCGCTGGCTCTTGCAGTTGTGCCAAAGCCGTAGGAATCGGCACGCCGTTTTGACCTGCTCGTCCGAACACTATCTCGTTCAGCCCATACTCTGCGAAGGGCACGATTCGGGGGCTATTCGCACCGCGCCCACACTCCCACAGTGCATAGGCAGCGATGTAGGTGGTTCCAGAGTAGCTCGGACAGTCGAAGATGCCCCCGTTCTTGATGTAGGGGAAGAGCATCGTCGCCCAGTGTTGGCGGGGCTGGTTCGGGTTATTGGTGAAGTAGCCGGTCTCAGCACAGCCACCAGGCCACGGCTGAGGGAAGAAGGTCTCGTCATAGTCCTGCACATACATCGTCACGGCGGTGCCAATCTGGCGCGTGTTGCTCAGACACTGGGTCTTGCGGGCACTCTCGCGCGCTTGGGCAAAAACAGGGAACAGTATTGCTGCCAAAATGGCGATAATCGCAATCACGACCAGCAGTTCAATCAGCGTGAAGCCGCGTGTGTTATACCTCATCGTATGACCTCCCCAGGCATAAACTTATTAGCCTGTTGTATTCCACATTATACCACAGAAATCGAGAAAATGCAACTCTGGCGAGGGGGGTATACTCTATAGCCGAAATGCTACCCGAAGAGAGCATCGCCCTGCCAGAGGAACGCGTCAGTTTCGAGCGCGAGCGAGGCGTGAGCGGAATTAGTGTCTCGCCAGAGGTGACCTATCTGTTCGTGCGTGCCCCCGAAGCGGACGACATCCCTCTCAAACGCCAACAGATTCTGGACATCCTGCGTGAGGCGAACATCAGCATCTTTCTCATCAAACTCCAGCGACAGGGATTGAGTTTCGCTCTTCACGCGGGCGACACCGAGCGCGCTTGCCGAGAGATGGAGGCGCGCGGGTACCAGCTCACGGTGCGTCCGCGCCGTCGGATGGTCTCGATCTTCGCTCAGAACATGCGCGAACTGCACGGCGTACTCGCTCGCACCGCCGAAATGCTTTATGAGCTGGGTGTCGCCATCGAGCAGATTAGCGACGCCCACAACCGATTGACTCTACTAATCGACGCCGAATATGCATCGGAGGTGGTCAATCGCCTGCGTAAGGCGTTCCACCTGCGCGAAGACGCCATACGCTGGAACCGCTAAGAGAGGAACCACGATGAGAATACGCGTTCTGAAGTTCGGTGGCACCAGTGTCGATACGCAAGAGCATCGCTTCATGGCAGCGCGCAAGGTCATCCAGTGCATGGAATCGGGCGCGCACCCTGTGGTGGTCGTGTCGGCAATCGGGCGACGGGGCGCACCCTACGCTACGGACACGCTCGTCGATTTCCTCAACAGCATCGACCCCACTATCCCGCCCCACCCCCGCGAGAAGGACCTGATGATGGCGTGTGGAGAGATTATCTCCACCGTGATTATGGCGCAGACCCTGCGCACGCTCGGCTATCACAGTGTTGCGCTCACGGGAAACCAAGCGGGCATCATCACCGACAGTGAGTTCGGCAACGCCCGAATCTTGGAAATCAACCCCACCCCGATTTTGCGCTGTTTGGAGCAGGGCTGGATACCCGTGGTGGCGGGCTTTCAGGGCGTGACGCGCGGGGACAGCATCTTCCATCGGGGTTCCATCACCACGCTGGGGCGAGGCGGAAGCGACACAACCGCCGCTGCACTGGGCGCCGCGCTCCAAGCCGAGGCGGTCGAGATTTATACCGATGTGGACGGCGTGAAGACCGCTGACCCCGACTTCGTGCCCGATGCACCTACCTTGCCTGAAGTTTCCTACGAAGAGGTCGCTGAAATCGCCCACCAAGGCGCACGCGTGCTCCATCCCCGCGCCGCCGAGATTGCGATGGACTACGGCATCCCGCTTTGGGTCAAATCCACCTTCACCGATGACCCCGGCACGCAAGTCGTACCCAGCACCGAAGGCATCCATCGCATCACAGGCGTCACCCACACAGGCAAACTCGCCTACCTCAGTTTCTATATCCCCTACCCCGAACACAAAGCGCAGATCGAACTGGAACTCTATCGGCTAATGGCGCGCGTGGGGGTCAATCTGCAAGGCGTGGGCGTGGACGAGCAGGGCGTCGGGTTCGGTTTCCCACGCGAACACTGGAACACCGTGCGTACCACCTTAGATGGGCTTGTGCTTCCTTTGGGCGAGCCGACCACCTTCTACCTGCTCCAGTTCGGCGATACACCTAGCGAACTATGCAAAATCCAGCGCAATATGCTAGAGAAGGCTGGTTTCACAGGCGACCGCCTACGCATCGTGCCCATCACGATTGTAGAAGGTTGCACGATGGTCTCGCTGATAGCGCAGGGCTACAGCCACCAGCCTGGTGTGTTCGCCACACTCTATCAGACACTCACTTCAGCAGGGATTCCCGTATGGCAAACAGCAGACTCCGAACTCTCGCTTTCGTGCATCATCCCCGAAAGCGAGGTGGAAAAGGCGGTGAAACTCATCCATGACCGATTCGCGCTCAGTGCCCCCAGAAGATAAGGAGCCGAGGACGCCCGAAATCCCTCCACGCCCGACCTTGCCCGAACCGCCGAAGGTCGAGTTCGAGCGCCCCAAACTGCCACAGGGTCCTTCGCCCCAGTTCACAGGCACGACGAAGGCGATGAGCCTTGCCTTCTCAATTGGCTTCTCGTTGGCAGGTCCTGTGGTGCTGGGCGGTCTGGTCGGCTACTGGCTGGACGCACGGCTCGGCACGAACCCTACCTTCACGATGATTCTGGTGCTGGTGGGGGCGATTGCGGGCTTAGTTCAGCTCATTCGCACGGTCAACCGCCTCCAGAGCGATGAGGAGCGCAAGCGATGAGCTTGATGGACAACCCTGCTCTGCTCGCCAAGACCGTCGCACGATGGACGCTCGCACTGACCCTCCTAAGCGGGATGGCGTTGGTGCTTTTGGGGCAAGGAGCAGTCGCGATAGGTTTAGTGGTGGGCGTGTTGTCGCTCGCGTGGGTGGTGGGGTTCTATGCAATTATTGCTCGCTTCTTCGCACGCACGGCGAACCCTCTGTTTCCGCGAATGTTGATAGGGCTGAACCTACTCAAGTACCCTGTGTTCCTGCTCATCACCTATGCGGTGGTGCAAGGTGGTGAGTTGATGGTGTTGGGTTTCGTGGCGGGTGTGGTGCTTCCGCTGGCGGTGCTAACGGGAATAGCAATTGGCTCGCTGAGGGCGTAGTGGAGGCGTTCTACTCTGCAAACGCCCCCACCACCTCTACGCCTCACCGTTCAGCTCATCCAACGAGATGCCCTGCTGAGCTAATCGCTGGCGCAGTCGCTCTAATCGGGCTTCTATCTGTTCGCGTGCTTGACGCTCCTGCTCGGCGCGGAGGCGTTCTTGCTCGGCACGCTCACGCTCCTGCTCAGCGCGGAGGCGTTCTTGCTCGGCACGCTCACGCTCCTGTTCAGCACGGAGGCGTTCTTGCTCGGCACGCTGGCGCGCCAGCTCCGCTTCCAGACGCTCCTGCTCGTACATCTGCTGAGCATCTTCGGCGGCGGTCAACACTAGCTCGCCTTCAGGAGTGAAGAAGCGCAACCACACCTCTTCTTGCCCCACATAGACACCTTCCCAGAAGCCGAGCCACAAGCCCAACTTCGCGCTCCAGAGCCAGCCCTTTTCGTTGGGAACCATCGGCTCATAGCCGTCGCGTGTCAGCTCGTAGCCCTCCAGCACCTTCTCGTCGAAGTCCAGAATGAAGTACTCCTTTGTGCCGAACACATTCGCATACAACTCCTTCTTCGTGGTCTTGTCCACTTGGGCAGTGCTGGGCGAAAGGATTTCCAAAATCACATCGGGATAGCGCCCATCTTCTTCCCAGACCACCCAACAGGTGCGTCGCTTGTGGAAGTCCACGCCCAGCACCACGAAGAAGTCAGGGCCGCGATACTCTTTTGTATCGCCGTTGACGATTTTTTCGGCTTGGCGTCGGCTGTAGTAGACGAACATATTCGCCCCAACGAAGTAATCGTCGCGCTCTCGCCAATAATAGGCGAGGCTTTCCACGAGGATTTGCTGTTGGTAGCGGTGGTAGATGTTCTCCATCGGGATATCGTCCTCATCAATCAATCGGATTTCGGGAATGACGACCATCGTCTCACCTACCAAGTAGGATACCCCATTAGCCCATAAATCGGGTATACTCCCACTGTTATAGGAGGCAACTATGGCTAAGGCAATAACACAGAGTGAATGGCAATCGGAAGTGATAAATTCACCCATTCCAGTACTGGTCGACTTTTGGGCGGTCTGGTGTGGACCGTGCCGCGTGATTGCGCCCATCGTGGAGGAACTCGCCAAAGAGTACGAAGGCAAACTAAAGGTGTTCAAGGTGGATGTTGACCAAGAGCAGGGCTTGGCGATGCAGTACGGCATTATGAGCATCCCGACACTCCTGCTGTTCAAGGACGGGCGCGTGGTGGAGCAGATTGTGGGTGCGCTCCCCAAAGGCGCCATCGAGCAAAAAATCGCAAAGCACCTCAGCTAAGCGTCTTCACTCCTACTCATCGTCCTGATCCCTTCTAATAGACGCCCTGCACCGAACCGAACGGGGTCGGTGCAGGGCAATTTTGTTTCGGCTTCGGTTTGCTCGATGGCGCGCCGTGCCTCCTGCTCGCTCAAGTGTGCCGTGTTGAGCGCAATCCCCGCCACTTTGGACGGGTAGAATGCGCCCCCTGCCGACGCTACCCGCTCGTACAGGTCAATCACCACAGGCAGGGGCGGGATGGGCACATCAGGAAAGGTCATGATTGAGCGCTGTCCTGCTCGGTGAACCAGAATCAGATGTGTTGGTTGCGCTCCCCTCAACAAAGGTAAGGTGGCGGTAGACGCAGGGTTGAACAGTGCGCCCTGTCCTTCCACCCAGACCACCTCGGCATCTTTGCCATATTCCAACACGAACTTCTCGACTGCCCCACTGGCATAGTCCACGCGCACCGCATCGAGCGCAACGCCCTCACCCGCAATCATAATCCCTGTCTGTCCCGTGGCTAAGAAGCGCGAGCGCATCCCCTGTTGAAGCGCCAAGCGGTGGAGTTCCAGCGTGGCGGTCATCTTGCCCACTGCCATATCGGTCCCCACCGTCAGCACGCGCAAGCAGTTCAAATGGCGTGCCGACCCCGTGCCGATCGAGAGATTCGCTGGCTCTTGGCGCACATCCCAAATCCACTGGCAACCGTGCAGAAAGGGCGCCAAATCGGGGTGGTGCGCAAGGGGCTGGTGCATCCCGTTGACGATATTCCATCCTGCCATCACCGCTTGACGCACTTCATCCCACAGGTCGGGCGAGAGCCGCCCCCCGCTCGGTGCAATCCCGATTGCCAGGGTGTCGGGCTGATAAGCCATCGCTTCCAGCACCGACGCCACAATCGGCACTTCGCGGTCGATCCCCGTGAGCGCGCGAAGCGACTGCCCTGCACATTCACGGTCGATCACAGCGACAATCGTGTGCGGGCTATAGCGCAGTAAGCCCAACCCTGTCTTGCCAAACCTGCCCTTTATGCCCTCGTGCATCAAGATTGCGATACGGTTCTGCTCGGTCAACATACCCCAAGACTCTACCTCAAGTCCGCCCTCAGGTACAATAGAAACGCCATGGTAATTGGTGTCCCGAAGGAGATTAAGCCCGATGAGTATCGGGTGGCGATGGTGCCCTCAGGCGTGGAGATTTTGACCCAGCACGGGCATACGGTTCTGGTGGAGCGCAGTGCAGGCGACGGCACGGGCATCCCCGATGAAGAGTATGAGAAGGCAGGCGCAAAAGTGGTCGATAAAGCCTCCGAAGTCTGGTCGCAAGCCGAACTGATTGTGAAAGTGAAGGAGCCGATGGCATCGGAGTATCCCTACATTCGCCCCAAACAGACGATTTTTACCTTCTTCCACTTCGCAGCGAGCGAAGAACTCACAAGAGCGATGGTCGACAGTGGCGCAGTCTGCATCGCCTATGAGACGATTCAGACCCCCGACGGCGCACACCCGATTCTGTTGCCGATGAGCGAGATTGCAGGGCGAATGGCGGTGCAGGTCGGTGCGTGGTGCTTGGAGCGTCCGATGGGCGGGCGCGGCGTGCTGTTGTCGGGCGTGCCGGGCGTGCGCCCTGGTGTGGTTGTGGTGATTGGGGCAGGGATTGTCGGCGCGAACGCCGCGCGAATCGCTGCCGGGTTCGGCGCCAGCGTGATTATCCTCGATATCAATGTGAACCGACTGCGTGCGTTGGAAGATATCCTCCCCGCGAATGTGGACACGCTCTACTCAAACCCCGCCAACCTGCGCGAAGCGATTCAACAAGCCGACCTCATTGTGGGCGCAATCTATGTCACAGGTGGGCGCACTCCCATCCTCATCAAGCGCGAAATGCTCAGCACGATCAAGAACGGAGCGGTGCTGGTAGATGTCTCGGTCGACCAGGGTGGTCTGGCGGAAACGATTCGCCCCACCACCCACCGCGAGCCGACCTATGTGGTGGACGGAGTCATCCACTATGCAGTGAGCAATATGCCCGGTGCGGTGGCACGCACTTCCACCTATGCGCTCACGAACATCACGACACCCTATGTGTTGCGCTTAGCCGATTTGGGTTGGCAGGAGGCGTGTCGGCAAGACCCTGCCCTGCGATTGGGGCTGAACATCGTGGAAGGCAAGGTCACGCTCGCTCCGATTGCCGAACAGTTCGGCTACGAGTATCACTCGGCAGAGAGCGTGCTGTGAGGTATCTCACCAAACCCGACACAGGGTCAACGCAGATAGCTCTCTGCGTTCAGGTAAAATTGGACAGGTGAACTGGATGGCAACTTTGGGTGAGCGATATATCGTCGACGAGCGGGGTAACCGCGTCGCAGTCGTGTTAGACATCGAGGTCTATCAGCGCATCCTTGAGGAGCTTGAAGAACTGGAGGCAATACGCGCTTATGACGAGGCAAAAAAATCCCAGGAGTCGCCCATTCCCCTCGAGGAGGCTCTGGAGGCACTCAAAGGCAATCTGCGGTAAGGTGTTCGAGAAAGTGGCTTGGGCATTCCTGCCCATTTAGCACACGGGCGAGACGCCCGTGCTACAGTTTGGCTGATGGGCAGGATACCCGTGCCACGAATAGATTTTTCGAACAGCCTCATCAGTAGTTCCGATGTCGTGCGAACCTACTCACCGAACTCGACGCACTGTCAGCTCTAACACCTCCTTATCGGGGCAGAGCCAGTCGGCGCGCTTCGGGTCAGGTTGCAGAGCCACACCCGTCGGCTGAGCCACACTCCAACGCCGAACACCACCGGGCAAATAGAGCCACGCTCTCGGTAGGGGCAAGCGCACCACAAGCCGTTCGCGCTCTAAGAGACTCTCGCGCAGTCCGTTCAGGAAATCATCGGGTTCGATTCCGCCCGCAATCCGCATCGCCCGCCCGAACCGCTCGCTCCCATAAACGGCGTCGGCATAGAGCGCAAGTGCAAGGTACTCTTCATACCCCTCACGCCGACGAGAGCGCCAGCGCACAGGGTTGAGTCCTTCGCGCGCCATCCGTTGGATAAGCGGGCGCACCGCACGGTTCACATACCGTTCCAAATCGCTCAGGGTTGCGCCCATCGTGCTGTCGGTTTCAATCTGGCGCGTGCGTAGGGCTTCGGCAAGATAGAGTGTGAACCACCGCTCCCCCAAGTCGCCGTTCGCCCACGGCTCAGGCTCCACGAACGAGTTAATCGGCGGGATGACCCAGTGCCCATACTCGTGGGTCAGTTCGCGGAGCCACTCGCTGGGGGGCAGGTTCTCATCCAGCGCATACATATAGAGCAGGTTGCGCTGCTGCTCGGCGCCGGGCTTGCCATCGGTCTTCAAGAACACCCTCAGCACGCCCTCATAACGCAGGGCGTGTTCCAACCCTAAGCGCACCCGCGCTAACTCGTAGCAGTGCAAGAGCAGTCGGCAAGCGCGTTCGGCATAGGGATAGAGATTCTGGCGCGTGGCATAGACTTGGAAGCGCAGACTCCCCTCGTGATATCCCTCTACCTGATAGGCGAATGCATAGCGATAGAGCGGGTCGCTCACAGGCGTTGGCAGGGGCGCAGGGTCGCCCACAAGCCGAAACCGAAAGCCACTCACGGCACTCTGCCACTCTTGAATCCGCATCACTTTCCTCCTTTCGCTCAGTAGAGAGAGATTTCCTGCGAGTCTGCGCCAATTTCGGGGATTTTCGAGAAATGTGATTCGAATCACAGACATCACCCCCTACTGGCTCGGTATTATTTTGCCACGCTAAGGATTAGCGGAGGAAAACTATGAAGAACCGAGTGTGGATGTTGGTAACGGGAGTTGTTCTGAGCGTTTCGATGCTCGCCTACGCAGGCTACAACGCTCAGAAGCGAAATATCGTTGAAACCGCTGTCAATACCGAGGGATTCTCGACTTTAGTCAAGCTCGTCCAAGAGGCTGGCTTAGTCGATGCACTGAAGGGTGAAGGTCCGTTCACCGTCTTCGCACCGAACGACGAGGCTTTCGCACGCTTGACCGACGCCGAGGTACAGGCACTCCTGAAGGATAAGGAAGCACTCCGACAGGTCCTGCTCTACCATGTGGTGCCGGGCAAGGTTATGGCTAAGGATGTTGTTAACTTGCGTTCTGCAAAGACCCTACAGGGTAAGGAAGTTAATATCCGCGTTCGAAACAATGTGGTGTATATCAACAACGCGAAGGTCATCGCTACGGATGTTGAGACTTCGAACGGTGTCATCCATGTGATCGACACGGTCATCCTCCCTCCCAAGTAAGTACCTCCCTTCTGCCTGCTCCCCTCTCCGCCGAACCCCCCTCTCGCCCCTGAGAGGGGGGGTTTTCTGTATCGGGTATAATTAGCAAGCCGTGCGAGGTGCCCTCCGACGTTGCGTGTTCCCCCCTCGCACCGGGCAAATCTATAGAAGCGAGGTGAGCACGCCATGACTGTTAAGTGGGCGTTGGTGAAGACCAACCCTCTGCAAATGTTAGACCGCGAGCAGGCGGAACAACTGCTGAGCCGAATGTTATCGGTTCATTATGACCCTGGCGATCGCTTGGAACTGGGACGCGAACCGGGGGGCTGGTGGGTCGTAGAGAAAGGGATGATGAAGGTGTACCAGATTGCTCCCGATGGAAGCGCCCTGACCTATGCCATCTTAGGTGAGGGGGATTCCTTTGGCGAGACAACCATCCTCACGGGGCACTGGGTACGCGCCACAGTGGAGGCTCTGGAACCCAGCGTTGTGCGCTATCTGCCTCCCGACCAGTTCCAAGCACTCCTGACCGAATATCCTGACTTCGCCCTGACCCTCCTGCGTGTGCTGGCGGAGCGCATCCGCCAATCCGAGGAGCGCGTGTTCCACATCAGCCGACTGAAACTGAGCCAACGAGTAGCCCACGCACTGGTGGGATTAGCCCAAAGCATCGGGCACGAGACCGACGAGGGCATCGAGATTCCGCTTACACACCAAGAGATTGCCGACTATGTGGGCGCAAGCCGAGAAGCGGTGAGCCGAACCCTCAGCCGTTGGGCACGCAAAGGTTGGGTCAGCACGAGCCGCAAAGCGGTCATTATCAAAGACCCCACACCGTTCCAACTGATGACGAATAAAATCCAAGAGGTTGCTTGATTGGTGATCGTGTTGCAAGGTGAGGAGGCTCTTCGCTTCGCCCAGAACAGTACGCCTTCCCCGACTGCGCTGAGCGAAGCGAAGGGTCTACTTCTCTCTCCTACAGGGTTGGGACGCAGTGAGCCTCATCAACCAGCACAACCCCGAGCGGCGTTAGCCGTTCAGGGGAACCAACACCGCCGAGAAGATAGCCTCGTGCTGGCGTATCGCCGAGAGCGTGCTTTCAGGGGGCGCACTGTCTAACTGAATCCGAGCGACCGCCGACTCCGCGCCTTCGAACACCACATTCTCAGTCTCCTGAACATTGATGTTCGCTTCACGCAAGCAGTTGAACACATGCGCCAGCACCCCCACGCGGTCTAAATGGCGCACCACCAGCAGGTATTGGGCGGGCGTGCGCGTCGCCAAGTTGACCACATTCGGCACTTGCCCAGTGGTTTTGTAGGACTGCACGATGCGCACTACCTCGTCGGCAATCGCCTCCTGCGCCTGGCGGGTCGACGCCCCAATGTGGTGCGTGCCGTACACATTCGGCAGATGGAACAGCGCAGGCGGGTCAAAAGTCGCCTCACCTGAGCTGGGTTCACCCTCGAACACATCCAGCCCCGCGCGAATGCCCTTCGTGCGAACCGCCCATTCCAGCGCGCTTTCGTCCACTACCTCGGCGCGGGCGGTATTGATGAAATATGCGCCCGGTTGCATCGCCTCGAAGAAAGCGCGGTTGCACAGGTGGCGCGTGTCGGGCGTGAGCGCAACATGCACACTCACGATGTCCGCTTCGCTGGCGACATCTAAGGGCGTGGCGCGGTAGCCGATGCCCATCTCTTGGGCGCGCTCAGGGGTTAGCGAACGGCTCCAACCAATCACGCGCAGTCCGAAGGCGTGTGCGCGCTGTGCCATCTCGCGCCCAATGTTGCCCAAGCCAATCAAGCCCAGCGTGCAACCCTTCAGACCGCGCGCCTCACTGAACTCCTTCTTATTCCAGCGTCCCTCGCGCAGTTGTTGGACATTATCGGGGATACGGCGGTCTAACGCCAAAATCAGCCCGAACGCCAGCTCGGCGACCGCCACAGCGTTCTTGCCTGGGCAGTTGGCGACATAAATCCCACGCTTGGATGCGGTGGCGACATCGATTGTGTTCACGCCCGCCCCTGCCCGAATCACAAGGCTCAAGTCGCCCGCTTCCAACATCGGTGCCGTCACTTTGGTCGAGCGCACAATCAACACTTCGGGGTTGTGCGTTCGAATCGCCTCAATCAGGCTCTCGTCCTTGAGCGCAGGATCGTAGATTACTTCACAACCCAGCCTGCGCAGACCCTCTAAGCCACTCTGCTCAAACTTGTCTGCTACCAGAATCTTCATCGTCGTCTCCAGCAATCCGTTTCGCCTTGTTGGGTGGTTTTCCTGCAGAGCGTACTCAGGAGCACCCTGCAATCCTCTCGATAATGGCAAAACTTGAACCATTAATCCAGCGCTGGCAAAGGTACATCGAAGCTGATGACTTTTTTAATCGAAAAATTGTAAGGGTGTAGAGGGAAATCGAGAACGATCGAGATGCCTCTACTTCGGTTCGGATCGAGAAAGGGATGGGCTACGAAAACCCTATCCAAATCGTACTCATCACTGGTTGCCCTCCAACTTAGGTGAATAGTATCATGCTCCACAGTAAAATCCACTGGCTGGAGGTACTTCCACCCGGTCTTGGAGATTCTATAGCACGCTCCTTCTCCTTCACTCAGCACAACCGTATTATTGTAGGACTTATAGTTTCCTGAGAGACAACAAAGGATTACCACTCGATCCTCATCATTAGGATTTTTACGTTGAGTGAGTGAAACTACTGCGAGTGTAGCGACAGCCCCATGCGGGGAGGAGCGTATAATCCAAGACATATCCCCTTTGAGTGTTAGGGTACAAGCCTCTCCGCGAGGTGCGTACTCATACACAACCTCGTACAATCGATCTCCTCCGTGATACTCGGCGAATTCCAGTCTCTCAATAACGCCTGTAGCTCTGCCCTCATCTAATGCAGAGTAAATACGCCATATCCTGGTGGTTGACCAATCATACTGGGTAGTTCGTGTGAAGAAGCAATAATCCCCGTGATGTACAGCTACTGTGCGTGTTGGTGGTGGCTCTTCATCGATACTTTTTCTACTTCTCACAAGAGTCGCTCGATTGCTCCCTGCAAAGAGTTTTTCTCCAGCGAATGCTTCAATCTGTCTCGTCCAGTCGCCTTTGCCATATGTAAGGTGATAGAAATCTGGCTCAGGCTTTGCAGATTTTGAGCCGTGAAGGGTGATGAATAGGCTCTCGTTTCGCTCGAGGGGGAGTCGGAGTATGCGCCCCACCAACTCGTCACTTCGCACACTACTCTTAATCAAAGCCCGATTTAGGAGAGTGGCATCCTCTTTTAGCGGAAGCGTAAGCTCATGTTCCTTATAGCGGACATAAGCTAAATCCGCTGTAAGAAGGAGCACTCCCACCACGCCCAGCATAACGATAGCCATTACCCAACTCTTGTGGTCCTTTGCAATTCTCCTCATGACTCACCTCCTGATACACCGAGACACTCAGAGTGCCTACCAAAAATGGCTTGGTCGGGCGCCAGTGTAATGGATTATCTGATAAGTAGAATACCCGATCGACAGGAAAGTTGGGTTAAAAATTCTGCTATTTCAGGGGTATGGGCTATCTCCGCGAAGATTAGACTGAGGTTTCCATCCGACCAGTGTTTCTAAGTGCCGAGCCAGCGTCGCAAGGGGCAGTCCGACCACATTGAAATAACATCCTTGAATCTTCTCCACCAGGAGCGCGCCGTACTCTTGAATGCCGTAGGCGCCCGCTTTGTCGAACGGTTCGCCCGTTTGAATGTACCACTCAATCCACTCGTCCGATAGGTTTCGGAAAGTCACGCGCGAGCGGGGCGCGTCCAGCACTTGTCGAACGGTCTGTCCTTCTTGGCGTAGGAGCAGGCAGAGCGCGGTAATCACGGTGTGGGTGCGCCCTGAGAGCATTCGGAGCAGTCGGCGTGCGTCCTCGGCGTCGGTCGGTTTGCCCAAGAGTTGACCGTCCAGCACGACAATCGTGTCTGCCGAGATAATCAGGGCATCGGGGTAGTGGGGCGCAATTGCTTCGGCTTTCGCCAGTGCCAGCGTTTTCGCAACACGGGCAGGAGTACGAGTGGAGTTGGGCAGGGGTTCTTCTATCTGTGCGGGATGCACATGGAACTCCTGCCCAAAGAGCCTCATCAGCGTCTGGCGTCGGGGCGATTGCGATGCCAGAACCCACGGAACCATTGGCTTCAGAGTATCTCCGCCGCGGTGATGATGCTCTGCGACACCTCTTTCATCGTCTTGTTCTGATTACGCGCCATAAAGTGGATACGGCGGAACGCTTCCGACTCGCTCAGTCCCAGCCGATCCATCAAGATGCCTTTCGCGCGTTCAATCAGCTTGCGTGTTTCGAGTGCTTCTTGCAGTTCCTTTACTTCTTTATCCTTCGCCTGGAGTTCTCGGAATCGGGTTAGGGCAACATTGATTGCAGGCGAGAGTTCCTGCTTGCGAAAGGGCTTCAACAGATAAGCATAAGCCCCTGCAGCGGTTGCTTGATTGACCAACTCCTCTTCTGCGTAGGCGGTCAGGAACACAATCGCGCAGGGATGCTCACTCACGATTTGCCGTGCTGCCTCAATTCCATCCATCACAGGCATGCGGATGTCCATAATTACCACATCGGGCTTTGTTTGAAGAGCGACCCGTACAGCGTCTTCACCCGTCTCGGCTTCGCCCACGACCTCATAGCCGAGCTGTTCCAGCTGGGTGCGCACCATCAGGCGGGTCAACTCCTCGTCCTCTGCAATCATCACGCGTACCGGTGGACTGAATGCATTCATCATCTTCCCTCCATCTCTTCTAAGTTCGCTTCGCTCGTTGTGCGAGATAGCGTCGAGCCATCTCAAGTTTACCTGCTGTGGTGTAGCAAGGACTCCTTGAATCAAGTGGCAATTGTACCGGCTCCCCAGTAAATGCCGATTGATAGATTGCGGTAATCAGCTCTAACGCACGGCGCCCATCGTGCGCGGAGACCGTCGGTGGGCGTCCCTCTTGAACGGAACGCACAAAGTCGTGCAGTTCAGCGGTGTGCCCCGAAACCTCCGAGTCGGGGATTTCACGACAGGCGTCGGCAATCTGAACCAGTTGGCTCTCCTGCCGTGAGTGGGGTCTAAAGGGGAACATCTGAATCGTGCCGTGCGTGCCCAGTATCAGCATTCGGCTGGAATCGTTCTCCAGCTCGGCACAGGTCGAGGCACAGAAGCTGGCGCGCAAGCGATTATCCCAACGCATCGTCGCCAGACACCAGTCTTCCACCTCAATCTGGTGGGCAATCGTATCGATAGACGCGTCGACCTCCGTCGGTAATCCGAGCAGGTGAACCAGCAGGTCGACATGGTGTGATGCCTGATTGATGAGTGCGCCTCCGCCTTCCGTTGCCCACTTGCCTCGCCAGGGCACCTCGTAGTACATCGGTCGTCGCCACCAAAGGCAATGTATCTCTGCGTAGAACGGCTCCCCGATGAGTTTGCGCTCCAGCACCAGTTTCGCTCGGCGCACATCCGCCTCGTAGCGCAGCTGGAACACGACCCCCAAGTTTCGGTTCGCGCGCTCCGCTTCGGCAATCATCGCGTCCGCTTCTTCCAGGCTGATTGCCAGCGGTTTCTCCACCAGCACATGCTTGCCCGCTTGAAGGGCTTGGATGGCGAGAGGGGCGTGGAGGTGGTGGGGCACACAAAGACTCACAATCTGAATATCTTCTCGGCGCAGGAGGTCTTCCTCTTCTGTGCTCCAGAAGGGAATGTTGTGGCGTCGGGCAAACGACTGCGCGCGCTCCTCGTCGATATCGACCACCCCAACCACGCGAGCCGACGGCACAAGTTGCTGATACGCCTTCAAATGCGCACCCGCAATCCCGCCTGCTCCTATAATACCAATACCAACCTTATCCATAGCGTCCCTCTGTTTCGAGACAGTCTCAGCGTCTCGGAGCGCGTATGCCTTTATTGTACCCGCTTGGGTCTCGATTCTTTCGGATTATCTTTGGGGCTTGCCGTCCAACACGACGCCAACCCCCAACTGCTCGGCGACTTTGCGTATGGGAGGCGTGATGTGATTCCCGCCAACCACCGCTATCACGGGGCTTTGCACCACTCGTTCCAAAACTTGGGCGCGCTGTAGAGCGCGCTCTACATCCACTTTGTGTACCGACTGCGAGATTTCTGCCAATAGGTAGCACTCTTCATTCTCTCGGCGCCCGATAGCGACCACATCGGCTAATAGAACCTCGTTGCGCTCTTCCATACTGATGACGCCTGAATCGACCGCATCATCGAGCAGTTCACACAACTGTTGTACGCTCAACACCCGAATCCGACGCATGAACCTCTGGAAGTAGCTGGGAGCGCGTTCGCGATACCGACGCTCCAGCGCGTCGCCAACTAACCAGCCCACTGTTGTCTTGAGTTCACCGAGTTCGCTCACAACCTCATCCAGCCTCTGTTCAGTCCTGTTCTGTCGCTGTTCGAGACGGTCGAACCGCTGGTCGTGGGAGTCAAGACGCTGTTCGAGACGGTCGAACCGTTGCTCAATGCGGTCAAGCCGTTGCTCGGTGCGCTTCTGAACCTCCACCAGCTCACGCACGGTCTCCGCTAACTGTTGGAGTATGACCTGCATTTCGCGCACCGCCTGCGCCAACTGCTCGACCTGTGCAGGCAGGTTCAGGATTTCCTCGGTAAGGAGCACCTGACGCAACGCTTCGCGTAGTTCGGGCTTCTCCCGAAGCAGGTGAAGCAGTTCCAGAAACGCTTTCTCGTCGAATGTCTGGTTCACATTAAAATTATACCGTTCGCTACGGGTTGTATGAGTTCGTGGCTTGGCATCTCGCCCATCCAGCACATCAACAACGCACCCATCCAATACAAGAGGTATACTGCAAGTTGATGACACCTTACTTCTTCCATCCCAGCGTGGTGGCGTATCAGTTCTCGGAGTCGCATCCGCTTAAGCCAGAGCGACTGATACGATTGAACGCGCTGTTGGAGGCGTATGGGTTATTCGCGCATCTGGACAAGCAAGAACCGCCCCCATGTGATGTGAAGGAGATTCTGCGCGTACACACGCCCGAATATGTCTCGGTGGTGCAGGCACTGAGCGACAGCGCGCCGATTATGGACGCTCATCGCTGGGGCTTCTCAGCCTATGGCGACAACCCACCTTTCCCAGGCATGTGGGAGCCAATTCTCGGCTATGTATCGGCGACCGTCTCCGCTGCGTATGCCGTCTGCGAAGGCGCGCCCTTAGCCATCAATATCACGGGGGGACTGCACCACGCCCTGCCCAGCCGAGCAAGCGGGTTCTGTGTGTTCAACGACCCCGCCATTGCCATCGCAATCCTGCGCGAGCGGTTCCAGCGCGTCGCCTATCTCGATATCGACCTCCATCACGGCGACGGCGTGCAGTGGATATTTTACCACGACCCGAATGTGCTCACCGTCTCGATTCACGAGGGTGGGCGGTGGCTCTTTCCAGGCACGGGTGAGGTGAACGAGTTAGGCGAGGGTGAAGCAGAGGGGACATCGGTCAACATCCCGCTTGCGCCCTTCACATCCGACGATATCTGGTGGGAGGCGTTCTTGCGTGTGGTGCCACGCGCTTTCGAGCGGTTCCAGCCCGACGCCCTCGTGCTCCAGATGGGATGCGACCCCCACGAGTTAGACCCTCTCGGACACCTTAGCCTCACCGCACAGGGCTGGGTTCGGGCAGTGGAGTGGGCGAAATCGCTCGGACTGCCAACCGTGGCACTCGGTGGCGGAGGCTACAACCTGACCACCGTGCCCCGAATGTGGACCTTAGCCATCGCCACCCTGCTTGGCATCGACCTGCCCAACGAAACACCCGAAACCTACCCGTGGCACAGCACCATCCCGACCCTACGCGACTCTGCGCTCCCCACGATTGACCCCTCCAGCTTAGAGTTCGCCACGCGCTATGCCGAAACCCAAATCCATTTTTGGGAACAGTATTGGAAACGCGCACCGTTTCGGGAACTTCCTCGCAAAAATCGGGTATAATTGTGTATCCCATAAGGCTTAGGAGAAGTCTGCCCGTTACAACTACTTCAGAAACGCTCTCCTTGCCTCACCTCACTCGTGCAAACTGTTCAGAAAGAGGAGCAATTGCCGAGATGAATAAAAGCTACAATCAGCGCGGTAGCGCACTGGTCAAATCGCTCCTGAGTTGGGAGACGATGGATGAGCAAGGGCGAGATGAGTGGCTTCTGCAGTGTAGCGATTTTCTCGCTAAGGGTCTGGCACAGCCCAAAACGGAGTTGTCGGCGTTTACTTGGTATCTGCGTATCGTCGAGGTCTGTCTATACAAACACATCGCACTCCCTGTCGTCGCTCTGCACAACACTGTTCATGAGTCGGTCATCAACCCTGCGCCCTTTCTGATGAAGTTGAGACCAGAGTACCAAACGATATGGCTAATAGCCCAAGCGATGGTGATTGGCTACAACGAGGGCTACGAGAACGGGATGAACCTCGCTGAGACGCTTCCACCCCCTATCCAAGAGGACGGCTTGCCAGAGGTTCATCCGAACTAAAAGAAGTGGGGATGTTGGGGAGAAAGCCCGACATCCCCAAAAACTTTTCCAAAATCACAACAAAACAGCAGGAATCTCTGGAAACCGACATAACCGAATAGCAGGAGGACTGCAACGATGCAATCTCTCACGGTTCGCTTGAGGACAACCGCTTCCACACGGTGGAAGCCCAAAAACATCCACCTGTGCGGGGGGGGAGTGGGCAGGCAGATGAACTACCCCGATGTGCCCCCGATAGTGGTCACCTGCGCCCAGCGCGCCCTGCTCCGATTCCAGCGCTTTGTCACCCTCTCGCACGACCAGCAAGCCGACGCCCGCCAAGTCGCCATTCTTTCAGCGTGGGAGGCTTACACAACACAGGACGAGCCAGCGACGCCCGAACGCCTCTTCCGCTCAGCGTGGAACGCTCTACGCCGATGGTGGTATGCCGAAAAACGCTGGCAAGACCCGACAACCCCTCTGGACTATCAAGACGAGGATGGGGAATGGTGCTGTGTGGAGATGGCTGACCCCTGTGCAGAAGAAGAGATTGAACACGCTCTGGTGCGCTTGGAGCTGGAAGGGTGGTACGAGCGTCTGGGTTTGAGCCAGCAGGAGCGCGAGCTGTTGGAGTTATTGGGCGAGGGGTTCAGCCAGCGGGAGGTAGCACAAGTGTTAGGGCGTACTCGTCAGTGGGTGGTGTGGTGTTTAGGGGAGATCCGTCGTCGTGCGCAAGAAATCGGGGAAAGTGGTGAGGGCGACTAGCATTTTGGCGCGATGGGTGGTAATTATTCATTGGGTGACTGAGATGCGCCAGCGAAGGATAATACGGATTTGGAGACTTACTATTGGGTGCTTAGCAGTCTCTATCGGTGGGCTTCTGCTCCCTGTATCAGGTATGGCTCAGTGGGATCCGCCTAATGGCTGTGCTTATCATATGCCTTGCCCTGAGGGATGTTTCATGGCTGAGGTCTTAAACATCACGGCAGACTGCGCAAGAAGTGCTGATGGTGACTGCTGCCTTTTCGTTGTTGTGAACTATAACTGTCGTACTCAACCGAAGTGCAATGGCAATGAGTGTGGTGTTAGTCGTAGAGCACATATAACAATCATCGTCGAGGGCGAGGAATGTGGACGAATAACCAGTGGTTGGAGATGTGGCGATCAGTTTGTACGAGATGGCGGTGGAAATTCAGCAGGAGTAGGGATTATCTTACCACCAAGATGCGGTCAACCAGCGGGAACAACACTGCTACCAGAGGAACCAGAGGAACCAGTACCAGCACCAACTCGTCCTATAATAACATATGTATAGTGTGGGAGGTAATATGAGAAAGGTTAGTACACTTATTGTTTTCATTTTATGCCTCTATTTCGCATTTGGACAGGAACCTGTCTTGGGCGGACAAGGTACTGTCCAAATCGTAGGCTTTGTTGTTACCCCTACAAATCGACAAGTTGACCTTATATCAGTAGAAAGACTTATACTTCATGGAGAATTTTATGGCTTAAACGAATGGGCAAAGCAAAATCGTTTTTTGCTTATCGAAATTGATCGCTCACCAACTACATATTATGTAGCATTGGTACATCAAGAAATACTGTATTCGGAAATAGAAGAGAGAATGAATTTGATTAATTTTCTTTCAAATTACCATAGCGACAAGCCTTTGGTTCTGGATCCTAAAGATAGTTTCGTAAAATCTTTCTTAAATGCACTTGCTCGCCCCAATAATACAACTTACCTAAGCTTTCTAAGTAGCGATAATTTTGATAAAGAAATTCTTTGTGCAATTCAACCATATACATATGTAGTTGCTGATTTGAAAATAGGAGGTCATTTATATAATATACTCTTGAGGAGTCTTACACCTTCTATTAGTCCAGAGACACTACTTGAAGAGTTGCCAGATGTTTCCACCTCCTTGACAAAAGCATCTCAAGACTCGCAAGAATCTCAAGGCACGAGAGATAAAAAAGGAAATGAAAATCTTGAAGACAAAGAAGCGCTGAAAGTTGCGATAACAGGTGGTGACATGCTAAGGGCAGATGAAAAAGCTAGATTAATATCTCGTGTGTTTTATCATGTTCATAAAAATATAGAAAAACAAAGTAAAAAAGTAGAAGAGGTAATCAATAGTTGGAAAGAAGAAGTCACTTCTAAAGAATTAGAAGCTTATTTGCGCGACTGGAACTCGTGGAGCCAATTGCCTGATGAAATTCAAAATTCCATAATAAGACATCCAATTATACAAGAAACCATCAAGGACCGATCAGATTTATATCAGATTTCGGTACGCCTGAGGATTGGGGTAGGATTCCAGCTTCTAAGGCAAGTTTCACCAAACAGATTTGGATTGTATTTAGTTCCTTTTGATGACGAAACAGGTGTGGTAGTGAGTTTTGTTGAGAAAAAGTGAAGATGCTCTGGGTGGCGGTGTTGGCATATCATAACCCAACTTTCGTGTCGTTCCTGATAGCAGGAGGACCGCAACGATGCAATCTCTCACGGTTCGCTTGAGGACAACCGCTTCCACACGGGGGAAGCCCCAAAAAATCTATCTGTGCGGGGGGGGGGGGCAGGCAGATGAACTACCCCGATGTGCCCCCGATAGTGGTCACCTGCGCCCAGCGCGCCCTGCTCCGATTCCAGCGCTTTGTCACCCTCTCGCACGACCAGCAAGCCGACGCCCGCCAAGTCGCCATTCTTTCAGCGTGGGAGGCTTACACAACACAGGACGAGCCAGCGACGCCCGAACGCCTCTTCCGCTCAGCGTGGAACGCTCTACGCCGATGGTGGTATGCCGAAAAACGCTGGCAAGACCCGACAACCCCTCTGGACTATCAAGACGAGGATGGGGAATGGTGCTGTGTGGAGATGGCTGACCCCTGTGCAGAAGAAGAGATTGAACACGCTCTGGTGCGCTTGGAGCTGGAAGGGTGGTACGAGCGTCTGGGTTTGAGCCAGCAGGAGCGCGAGCTGTTGGAGTTATTGGGCGAGGGGTTCAGCCAGCGGGAAGTGGCTCAAAGGTTGGGCAAATCGCAAGGCTGGGTCTGGTCTCAACTTTCCGCCATCTGCGAACGCGCAAGGGCAATCTATCGGGAGTCAGACGATTCTCATTAGACCCTTCGCATTCGCTCAGGGTGACGAGGTGGGGTGGCTAAGGTGCAACACAGGCGAGACGCTCGGACTACGATTCTGTGGCTTGGGCATCCTGCCCATCCAGCATACGGGCGAGACGCCCATGCTACAACCGCTCACTATCCTCCCTACTCCCCACTCCCCATTCCCTACTCCCCTCCCCCGTCATTCTGAGCGAAGCGAAGAATCTCACGGGCGAGACGCCCCATGCTACAGACTGCCCACTGC
>FWWL01002892.1_pt1 | contig 33559 bp, 30 predicted proteins | sample 2228331 | NCBI WGS metagenome assembly FWWL01 (sample SAMEA103939775, study PRJEB20133) | metagenome
CAAACGGAGTTCCGTCAAATCGCATCAGAACGCCCTGCGCGATAATCTCCAATCCAAAATCTAAAATCTAAAATGGTATGAGATGCGCGCCATGCTGCCGGTCTTCGGTGTTGTCATCGCCGCAGGAGCAGTTGTTGTCATTGTGGTGCACACCATCAGGCGCGGACGTTTCAATGCTGGTGATGCCTTATCGTGGCAGTCCGACTCGTCCGACTCCCGGTGGGACTCGTCGAGCAACTCGTCATCAGGGTCGGGCTCGTCGAGTGGCAGTTCGAGCGACGGTTCGAGCAGCAGTGGCGGATCGTGGTGAACAGTCAGGTACGGAAGAAATCGATAACCGACCCGCGATCCTCTTCGCTTGGCATGATCTCGACAAATGTAATGCGCCACCAGGGGAAGATAACGCTCTGAACGCCGGGCGCCAGGTAGGGCACGTCTTTGCCGTCACGCTTGCGCATATTCGTGACCTTGATGAACATATCACCTGGCTGCGGTTCCTGATCGATATCTGCCAGAACCGGATCTTCACCGGCAATGTGCAAAATGACGGTTCTTGCCACATTCGGCTCCTTTCAGCGCTGACGATTGCGGGCTTCCAGACGTAACAACAGAGTTCCACACATAATCTCGTCGCCGTGCTTCACTGGTGTCGCGCACATCGGCTCGATCGGACGTCCATTGACGAAGGTGCCGTTGGCGCTGCCGAGGTCTTCGATACGATACGCGCCATTGTGGTAGGAAAGGATTGCGTGGCGACGCGAAACGCCGGCATCATACCCGCCGAACTGGCCAAGGTCGATGTCGGGCATAATGCCGCGGGTCGGGTCTGCCCGCCCGATCAGAACCTCATCGCTCAGATCGACCTCGATCCGCCGGCGACTGCTGATGACCACCAGAGTAACCAGGTGTTCAGGCACAGCAGTATCGACTGTCGACAGACCTGACGCCTGACTGTCGTGGCTTTCGATGCTGCTGACATCCAGTTCGCGCGTTGACTCGGGGGGACCGGCATCGAGCAAACCGGCGCCGCACTCGGTGCAGAAAATCGTGCCATCGAGTTGTTTACTCGAACAGTTTGGACACACGATCATAGCCAGGTCACCATGTATGCTACCAGGGAGAGCGTCCCGGTATTACGTCGTAATTTCGCGTTCATCACCGGCAACCGGTCCTATGAGACCGCGGGTGCCAAAGCGAATACGTTTACGCCCTTCTTCGCTCACTGTGCCGTTGCGCAGCAGGCGGGTCGCTTCCTGTTGCAGCGTATGCGCCAGGGCAGTATCACCGACATTCAGCATCCGTGTTCCTGCCATCTGCAAACGCTGGCTGGCTTCATCGAAGCGCCCTTCCGCAGCGCACTTCCAGGCGTTCGCCTGCAGGCGATACGCCACCAGGCGCTCCAGCCAGTGTTTGACGGTTGCCTCGACGTGATGGGGAACCTCTTCCGCCGGGCGCAGGCTCGCGCGAACCAGGAGTTCACGTGTCTGATCGCGCAGATTCGCGCCTGGCAGGTGATAGCGCAGCGTCAGTTTCAGCAGCGGATGGTCGCCGGCTGGCAGAGGGGGCACAACGACTTCGAGCAGAAACCCCTGTACACCGGTATCGGGCCAGTCTCCCAGGTTGGCAACCCAGCAACGTTCCGCTTCTTCGATGATCGTGATTGGTGCAATGAAAGGTCGCACCTGATCGAGCGAACGCAGCAATGCTCCAGGGCGCGTCTCAACCGACAGTTGTACCTGCTGAGCAAAGATCGCGTGGAGGCGCTTCACCTCCTCGGCGAAGACCGTAACGACGTCCTGCGCGGTCGCGATGTACTGCGCCCGGCTGTTTTCGCTGGCGGTCATCGTTTCGAGCAAATCCTCGTTCCATTCCGTCCCGATCCCGAGCGCCGTCAGACCGATGCCGCGTGACTGACCGCGGCGGGCGATCTCGACGCACCGGCTCTCGTCGCCGTAGGTGCGTCCATCGGTCAGCAGGATGATTCGGCTGATGCCGCGCGTCAGGAACGGTCGCTGCACTTCCTGAAGCGCAAGCGCCATCCCCTGCGCCATTTCGGTGCCGCCGGCTGCTTCGATCTGCGCAATCGCCGCTTTCAAGTCCGCCTTTTTGAGTGCGCGTTGCGCTGGAATAACCACATCCGCCCGATCGTTGAACACCACCAGCGAAAAATAATCGTCCTGCCCCAGTTGATCGACGATGCGCGCTGCAGCGTCCTTAACCTGCATCAGGCGTTCTCCGCGCATCGACGAACTTCGGTCGAGCACCAGACACAGGTTGAGCGGCAATTTGGGCAGGTGCTGCACCAGCCCTTCAGCATGCGCTTCCACAAGCACATAGAGCAATTGCGGTTCATCGCCGACCGCCAGCGTCGTTCGGCTCAGGGTCTGCTGCAGGTGAATGCCTGGCGTCATAGGCGTGCTGCCGATCCTTCGGTAGGGCTTAGTTTTCGACTACACAAGGCGAACCAGAATGGCCGAGATGTTATCCGGTCCGCCAGCGCGATCGGCGGCGTCGACCAGGGCGCGTACAGCGCGCTGCGGGCTATCGATGCCCTGCACGATGTTGAGCATCGCCTCCTCTGCCATACATCCCCACAAACCATCGCTGGCGAGGAGCAGGTGGGTGGCGTTGCCGATCGGCTGAAACACCAGATCGACCGCAACCTCGGGATGTTGCCCGACGGTGCGGTACAGCTGGGAACGCAGCGGATGATCCCGCACCTCACCCGGATCGAGCTGTCCCATCTCGATCAATCGTCCAACCGCCGAGTGATCGGTAGTCAACTGATGCATGCCGCCAGGATCGATGAGGTACGCGCGCGTATCGCCGACGTGACCGATGTAGAGCGAGCGACCGAGCAACAGCGCTGCGGTGCATGTCGTTCCCATATCCGAGCCGATCTGTCGGGCGTGCTCCCAGATAGCGCGGTTGGCTTCCTGGACGGCTTCGACCATCAACGCCTGGAGCGAGACATTGACATTTCCCTCGATCGCCGGGACGAGGAGGTCGGCAATGACGCGCCGGGCGACAGCTGCCGTCGCCATGCGACTGGCAATCTCGCCCCCTTCGTGTCCGCCCATCCCGTCGGCAACGACGAACAACCCAAGCGTGGCATCGCCCGTTTCGCGCGGGATGCTGCTGATGAGGGTGTAGATGGCGTCCTGGTTCGTGTCGCGCACCTGGCCAATGTGCCGCATCGCGGCGGCGATGATCGCTGGCGGCGGTGGCGGTGTTTCGCGCCGCATCGCGTCATTGTCGAGCGGTTCGGTCTCGCCGCGTCTGCGGTCGTGCATATCCGCCTGCGCCATCACCGCGCGCGTATCGAGCGGACGAGTCCCATCGCTCTCATCGCTCGCCTCAGACCACCACGCAGAACCCGATTGATCGGGTGCGGGTTCCGAGGGTTGTTCTGGTGGCATGGCTTCGCTCATAGGGCGCCTGCTTTCAGGTATGGCACGATGCAGCATGCTGTTCCATGAAGGATAAGAGCCTATCCGAAAAACCGCATCCTGAGTAGCGCGCAGCGCGTATCGAAGGGGCGGTTGTTCGGCATCCTGCGTTATTCAGATAGGCTCTAAGCGCGCCGACGGGCGCAGCCGCTCCGTGCTACGCGCGCAGCGCGTACAACGCATGATCGAGTGATCCGATATAGACCACGCCATCGCTGATCGCTGGCGACGACACCACCGGGCCTTGTGTTTCATAGCGCCAGATCAGCGACCCGTTTGCCGCGTCGAGACAATAGACGCACCCGTCGGCAGCGCCAAAGTAGACCCGCCCCTGCTCGACCCGGGGAGATGAGGTGATCTGGCTGCCGGTATCGTACTTCCAGGCGAGTTTGCCGTTCTTCAGTTCAATGGCGTACAGGTTGCCGTCGACGCTGCCGATGAAGACGCGCGTTCCAAAGACGAACGGTGATGAATTGACATAATGACCTGTGCGGTACTTCCACACCGGCCATCCGCCCTCGCTATCGAGCGCATAGAGCATGTTATCCATCGAGCCGACGATCACCATATTCTCGGCGAACGCCGGCGACGAGATCACCGGTTGTTGGGTGCGTTGCTTCCAGCGGACGCCGCCATTTTTGATGTTCAACGCATAGACGAACCCATCACCACCGCCGAAGTAGACCGATTCCCCTGCGATGCACGCCGATGAACGGATCGGCATCCAGGTGCGATATTTCCAGATCTGTGCGCCGCGCAGCCCATCGATCGCATAGAAGTGCTGATCGTCCGAACCGATGAAGATAACGCGCTCCAGGACGCGCGGCGACGAGCGCACCGGTTTGCCGGTGCGAAACGTCCAGCGCAGGGCGCCACGGCGCACGTCACAGGCGTAAACGGCGCCATCCTCCGACCCGACGACAACGATATCGTTCCATACCGCAGGCGATGATGAAATGCCCCCCTCTGTGGCATATTTCCAGCGAAACTCGCCGCGACCGGCGTCGACCGCGTACAGGTTCGTATCGTAGCATCCGACGAATACCATGCCATGACTGACGCATGGCGAGGATCGCACTTCATCTTCGCAGACGAAGCGCCAGACCAGGTCGGTGGTTGAGGCATTGCTGATGCGCGGCAGCGCGGCTTTTCCTGCCGGCGCCGTTCCTCCGCTCTGACTGCCACGCAGCGTTGGCGTCTGCAACAACGCCTGGCGCATCTCATCGGCTGATGCCCAGCGTGTCGTCATATCATACGACAGCGCCTTTTCAATCACGGCAGCGAGTTCGGGGGAAATCTGCGGGTTCAACTGGCGCAGCGGGCGTTCGTGGAAGGTAAATGGCGTCTCGGTGCGCGGGTCGCTGGCAGTCAACAGATGATGCAGCGTGGCGCCAAGCGCATACAGGTCGCTCTGCGGCTCGGCGATGCCCTTGTACTGTTCTGGAGGCGAATACCCCTCTGTGCCGATCACGGTGCCACGGGTGCGCACCAGGCTGCGCGCAATGCCAAAGTCGATCAGAATAATCCGATCATCAGACGTCACCATCACATTCGAGGGCTTCATGTCGCGGAAGACAATTGGTTCCGGCTTCTGATTGTGCAAATACGACAGCACCTCACACAGCTGGACCGCCCAACGCGCCACCCGTTCCTCCGGCAGCGGACCTTTCGCTTCGTCGAGAACGGTTTCCAGGTCTTTCCCCTGGATCAGTTCCAGGATCAGGTAGACTCGGCCATTCTCCTCGAAAAAGTCGAACACCTTGGGAATGGCGGGATGCTGCAGTGTTGCGAGAAGCCCGGCTTCGCGCTCGAAGTTCTTGAGATTCAACAGTCGCGTATTCGAGTCCGGCGCGCTCTGGTACATTTCTTTGATGGCGCAAGGACGGACGACATCCTTGAAGCGCAGGTCGCGCCCGCGATAGACGACGCTCATCCCGCCGATGCCAAGCGTCCCTTCGATGACGTAGCGCCCCTGCAGGATGACGCCGGGCTGCATTACCGGTGCGGCGGCGCGCCCCCCGGCGCCGGGGGCGGCTGTTCCTTGCGGGTCCGACCCGGCATTCGACGACGAGTTGAGATCGATTCCTTTGGTCGTGCCGGGCTTTTTGATCAACGCCATACAACTCCTCCGCAGCGAGCCATAACGGGGGCAGGGGCATTGGTCCTCGAACGGGCGCGTCTGGTAGAGCGAATACGCGCTCGATCAGTTAATCTATTGTTATTATACAGGACGGACAAACCCATGCGAACAGGCAATCCGACAGATAGACGCTGTCGCGTATGCCTGTTATTATAGGTCTTCTCGGGGTGTGAATCAACAATCAACTGAGTTGAACCGCATGCACGTCTGTGCTATGATTGATGTTAAACTCTCAGGAGTGAGGAGCGAGGCATGGCAAGCGAAAGCCGCGATCCCTTCAACCGGCGTGCGCCCCGATCACCGCGCCGGGAGCAACGCGATACCGAACCTCTGAGTTCCGGCGATCATGCCGAGCCGGTGAATCCGGCGTGGCGTCGTACCAGAAGCGCCGGACGTCCATCACGCGGCGGTGCATCGTTTTCTCAGGAACTGATCCTCTGGCTCCAGCATGATGGGTGGAAGTTCGTTCTGGCAGCGATGGCGATTGTGCTGTTGGGCGTTGTGCTTTTTGTGCTGAGTCAGTCCGGCACGCCCGAACCTCTGCCTCCGCGCAGTGTCGGATCCGAACCGCAACCGCAGATCGTGTTAACGCCGCTGCCCGAACAGCCAACTGTAACTCCTGACCCGATCACCTCGCCCCTCACTCTGACGCCCACCACACCGATCAATGTCCAGCTGCGCGTTCAGGGCACCGGCGCCCTTGGCCTCTTCCTGCGCCCGGCGCCGAATGTGAATAATGTCCCGATCAAAACCCTGCCTGAAGGCACGATCGTGACTGTGGTCGGCGAGGACTCGGTGCAGCCGGATCGAGTATGGAAACGGGTGCGCGACGCGGAGGGCGCCGAAGGCTGGGCGGCGGCGGATTACCTTGTGCCGGTGACGCCGTGAGATTTAGCACAGACGCCCCTGTTCCGTCGGGCTTCGTCCATCGAGCAGCATACGGTCAGGTTAGGGGTATGCCACTATGTGGCGCTTGCGCTGCGGATCTCGCGAACAATCGCCTCGACCTGCTCTTTTGTCTGGCCATGGCGCGCCAGAACCTGGGCTGTCAGATCCAAAATGCGCCCGGCAAACCGTTGCGCGACATCATGCCGCAATCCTTGCCCAATATAAAGTTTCATCAACGCTTCGACCGACATATCGCGGCTGCTCGCGATTTCCTGGAGTGTCGCAAGCGTATCGCTTGGTACGCTGAGCGTGACCGTGGTTGTTGGACGTGGACGCACATGCAGTTCATCTGGAAATTCAGGCTGACTCATAGTGTTTCCTCTCAGCACGGGTAGCTGGCCGTGCCGAAATGATTCGGATACGCTCATGCCGCTCAGTGTAGACGACTAAAAGTAAACGTTGTGCTACAGAGTAGCCCAGAATAAAATTGCGTTGCTCTTCAACACCTTCTGGTGTTGCGTCACCATATTGATAGAATGGGTCAAAGAAGGCTTCAGCAGCTTCCTCGAAGGTGACGCCATGGTTGACGACATTCTGGTGTGCCTTTTGGTCATCCCACTCGAACTCAGTACCTTGTAATCGATAGAGCACATTCATGCAACGCTACATGCTCAAAACAGGCTGCGTGCATGATACCACGAGTTCCAGCTCGGCAGACAGCTCTAAACTTGTGGCGCCGATTGGGGCTATTCTCAAATGTGCAGAACCCATTATGGTCACGACACGCCCGAACGCGTACAAGAGCGAGAATCAATCGTACACGATGTGAGAGGATGCCACGATGAAACGTCACCCTGGACTCGTGCCCATATCGCACGAACATCGTCAGATTCTGTTTATTGCCCAGGTTCTTCGGCGCGGTGCGGTGCGCTATCGAGGCGCTCCCGCCACAACAGCCGAGAAGTTGAAGTATGCACGTCAGTCGCTGACAGCTGTGGCGCTGCCGCACATGCAGCGTGAAGAAGAAATTCTCTTTCCAGCAGTCGGAGGGAGTGATGATGAAGTCGATGCGCTGATCGTGGCACTGATTGCAGAGCGCCGCACGCTTGCCGAGACCATTGCAAACCTGAACGATGACGGGATCGATGCGGTAACGCTCGAAGAGCGCCTTGACTCCCTGGGTGCGTTGCTCGAGACCCACGTGCGTTGCGAGGAACGCATCCTGTTTCAGCGCCTGCAGGTCGTGCTGACCGATGAGGAATTGCAGGCGTCTGGCGATCGATGGCGCGCTGCCAGCACAGGCGCTGCCTGCCTTCTCGAAGGCGGGTCCTGATCGTCGGAGAACTCAAAAGACATCGCCGCCATACTCGTCGGCGTAGGGCCCGGTGTTCTCATCGTCGCCGCCGGGCGCATCTTCGGGCAGATCATCGTAGTCCATACCGCCTCCCTGGAGAATGAACGTCGTGCCTGAGAGGCAGGTCATCGCTGTTACACGCCATAGACGTTCAATTCTCGCAGCAAGCAGGGCCAGACGTATTCTTTTCGTGAGAGATTGTACCTGATAGTACCATACTCTGGCAAGAACGGAAACAGCCTGTTCGTGCGTTTCGTACTCCTGGCTTTGTGCACTGGCAGGATGATGTTCTGCGGTGTTTTCCGCTCTGCTCTCAGGTTGAGTCACTCATACGCCAGCACCTCGCGTACTGTAAGGCGTGTCGCGTTGTATGCCGGCAGCAGACTGGCGATAGCCGCAATGATTGTCACAAGCACGAGCCAGATAAGCGCGCCGCTGATTGAAAATGAGAAACTGAGCGGCGTCTGGAAGAAGGCCATGCCTACGCTATCGGAAATCACTTTTGCCAGCGGTACAGCAACGATCATTGCCAGCGCCCAGCTCAATGCTCCAATGATAATACCTTCCGTGACGACGATACGTTGCACCGCGCCGTTCGAGGCGCCAATCGCGCGAAGCACGCCAATCTCGCGGGTGCGCTCGAGGACATTAATGCTCATCGTTCCCATCAAACCCAACCCGCCGACTGTTGCCAGCAACAGCGCCATTGCCAGCAGGAATGCGACCAGAATATTGAAAAAGAGTTCATTCTGCTGCCGGATGACCGCAATCGTTTGCGTGCTGCCCAAGCGTATGCCGACCGATTTGTAATGCGCTTCCAGTTCCTTCGCCACCCGCTCCTGGTTCGAAGCATCGGCAGGCTCAATTTGAAGCGTCACGGCCGCAGCGCGTCCTGTAAATCCGCGCATGCGAGCAAAGTGTGGGTAGTGGGTGTACAGAATAGCCTGCCCGCCAACCCCGCGCACGATGCCCACAACCGTCCATTCTGTTTCGCGCCGGTCGATCTTGAGCGTCACCGTATCGCCAACCTTGATGTCAGGTTCGAGACCAAGCACACTTGAGTTGATCACCAGCGCATGTTCATCTTCGGGCAGCAGCCAGCGCCCCTCGAGCACGGTGGGAATGATCATGCGTGTAGCGGCAGGAACGGCGTACATGATCATCGAGTCGCTTTCGGTGTCGTTAGGGCGAACCCGACGCACCATTTCAAAGCCCCAACTTTCAGCGGCAACGACCCCAGGCACTGCCAGCGCCTCACGTTCGATCTGCTCCGTGCGATAGAAGCCATTGAACGTACCCAGAATATGGAAATTGAAATACTTCAAGGCATCGTCCAGTGTCAGCAGCATCGAGTCGCGCACACTGAACACCGACATGAAGATGATCCCGGAGAGGGTGAGCGTCAGCATCGTCAATGCCAGGCGCCCTTTGCGCCGGAAGGTGTTGCGCAGCGACAGCATCAGGGGACGGGAGAGGCCGTGGATGCGTTGCAACAGATGATCGATGCGACCGCGACCGAAGCGCCCTTTTCCCAGACCGTAGCCGCTGATCGCTTCGTGCACCGTCACTCGTGCGCCGCCAAGGACCGGGAAGATCCCTGCCAGTAACGGCGCTATCAGCCCCACAGCACCCATGAGCAGCCAGACGTCCAGTGGCATTGCCAGGCTGGTCACATCGGTGTTCATCATGCCTGAAATGAGAAGAGTCAGACCGGCGGCAACCAGGTATGCCAGCGGCATCGCCAGCAGCAGCGCCATCACTCCCAGCAGCGCCACACCCGCCAGATACATCACAACAATGTCGCCTGTGCGTGCGCCGACGGCTTTCATCACGCCGATCTGCCGCACCTGTTGGGTCAACAGCGCCGAAATCGTATTGACAACCAGGAAGCAACTGGCGAACAGTGAGAGTGCGCCGAGAAAGCCAAGCAACAGGAACAGCGGTTGCAGCACCTGATGCGCCGGGTGTCGCCCGGGTTCGGGGAGGTAGGTAAAGTAGACGGTGCGATCACCGCTTTCGATTTTGTTTCGCACCAGCGCTGCGACTTCGGCAATATGCTGCTTATCGAACCGATCGCCGGTAACTGTGATGTGCAACTCGGTATAATACTCTGGTTGACCGAGCCATTCGAGGGTCTCGCGGGTTGCAAATGCATACGTCTGGTTGGTCAGCGCAGCCGGCACGAGGTTGGGAGTTGCAACTGTCCCGGCGATCCGCATCCGGCGCAGGGTTTCATCGAACAACCGAATGGTGATGGTGTCGCCGATCTGTGCGCCGGTGAGCGGCAGCGATGCGCGTTCGACGAGCAATTCACGGGACGAGGGGGGCCAGGCGCCATCCACTGGATAGACCTTGTTGATCCGCATGTCCCTGAAGTCGCTCACGATGTAGATGGTCATGTCGCGCCACTGATCGGGTCCGGTCTGCACGCGCACACCAACAGCGCGACTGCCAACCGCATCCGCAACGCCGGGTATTCGGCGCACGGTGCGTACCAGATCATCATCGAACGCATCGGGATAGATTGTGATGTCCGCCGGATTGACCGCCAGATAGGCTGCGGTCATTTCGCGGGTCAACAGTGCGTTGGCGCCGGCAATCGCGCCAATTGCAAACACGCCGACGGCAATCGACAGCACCACCAGCATAGTGCGTGTCTTGTTGCTCCAGACATCGGCGAATACTTTGCGCCAGCGAGGTCTCAGCATATGGGGGACTCCTCAATGCATATCTGCTGGTGTGACGAATGGTGCGTGTAGACAGTTGCAACTGTGTGGCGTTGTTGTGATTGGGTGGTTGGGTGATTACGTGATTGGGTGATTGGGTGATTATGTTGTGCGCTCGTTTGCACGTTTGTGCGTTGAGATGACGTGATTACGAGTTTGTACGTTCGCGCGTTTGCACGTTCTACGTTCGCACGTTCTACGTTCGCACGTTTGCACGTTCCACGTTCCCGTACCATTCCGCTGTCAACGAATGGAGAACGAATAAACGAATGCAGGCGCGCCCCCTCGCAACGGTGGCTACACCCCGATACCTCCCTTCTATGTTCGCACGTCACGTTCCACGTTCCACGTTCCCCGTTCGCACGTGCGCGCGTTCCACCCTGCAAGACCCTTGAGTTCGGGATGCGCTCTCCGGCGCGGTCAGGATATGTGGCGCTGGTGAGGTGTGCTGCCAGCGAGGCATCTCCGGCGTGAGACCGCAAACCAGGTATCGTTGAGAATGCTGCCATTGCCATATGCGGTTTCAGGCTTTGTGATACTAATCACAGTATTTCAAAATCAAAAATCAAAAATCCAACATCTTGACAGATGCCACAGGCGTTCAGTATACTCCAGGCACTCCACCAACTGTTTGCTTGAACCTGATGACGGGTGATCCAGGCTGATCCTGAGGCGTTTCGATAGCGATTGACCTCCCTGGTTAATGCTCTGGGCGATGTGACTGTCGTACAGCCGGAAACGCTGTGCACGAGGCTGCGTCACTGGCTGGAATGCGAAGAGTCGTCGGACGCCGTCGAAGCAGAGGTTTCATTCCTGCTCTACAATCTGGTCCAGCCAGGGAGGCCTGGAAATGGGTAGACTGCTCCGCTACGTCTCCTATTCGATGGGCAACTTCGCCAACACGATTGCCTACCAGGTGTTTGGGAACCGTATCCAGTTCTACTATGTGGACGTGATGGGTCTAAACGCAGCCGTGGCAGGTGTCATCTGGACCATCTACGGCTTGTGGAATGCCATCAACGATCCGCTCATGGGGCAACTCTCCGACCGCACGCGCACACCAATCGGGCGACGTGTGCCGTATGTGCTTTTCGGTGCAGTACCGCTTGGTCTTTCCTTCTTCTTCCTCTGGACTCCGCCAGGACAGTCGCCGTGGGTGCTTGCCGCCTATTTTCTGATCATCCTATTCATCTTCGACACGCTCTACAGCCTGACGATCATCGCCTACCACGCACTCTTTCCTGAAATAGCACCCCGTCTGAATGACCGTATTACCCTTTCGGCGGTGCGCGAGATACTGGCAACGATTGCACTGCTTCTTTCGTTCATTCTGGCGCCGATACTGTCAGAGATGCTCGGGTATGTCTGGATGGGTGCACTCATGGGAACACTGGTGGCTGCAGGGTACCTGATCTCGATGATCGGTGTGCGAGAGGATGTCTCGAAGATGACAGATGACCGGGTCGGATTGATCGTGTCGCTGCGCATTGCGCTCTCCAGCAAGCCCTTCCGCTGGTTCATCGGCGCCAATATTGCGAAAGAGTATATCTGGCTGGTTCTGGCAGCAACGCTTCCGTTCTGGCGCAAATACGCTCTTGATATTCAGGGTCAGATCGAGGTCTTTGGCATAGCACTGAGTGGCGGCGATGCTGAAGCGATCCTGCTCGGCGTGCCGATCCTGCTGACCATTCCGATGCTCCTTATCTGGCGTCCAATGGTAGCGCGGATCGGACCGCGCCGATCCTGGATTATCACCAGTCTCTGCTTCATCCCGGGATTCATTGCGATGATCGTTGCCAGTGATTTCTCCACCGGTCTGGTTGGCACACTCCTGGTTGTGCCTGGACTGGCGGGCTCGATGATCATGCCATTTCCGCTGATCTCAGAGGTCATCGATGATGATGCAGCCCGGCATGGGTATCGGCGCGAAGGCATTTTCTTCGGTATCAATGGCGGCATTACCAAACTGGCTTTTTCGGCGCAGGGGTTGCTCTTTGCCGCCGTTCTCTCGCTATCGGGGTATGTGTCCGGCAGTGACACGCAACCCGAAAGCGTAGCCTGGGGGGTACGCTTCCTTATTGGTGTTACTCCAATCATCGCTGCACTGTTGATAGCCTTCTTCATGTGGAAGTATCCGTTGGAACGCACCATCGCGGGCGATCGTGCCCTGGAAAGGACACCACGGTGAAGATTCCATCAACCGGCATGGCGCCGGAAGCGATCATGGCTATGCTGCGCGGCTTCAAGTCGCACGATATGGACTGGCAGTCTGGTCGTGTTTTTGCCTACGTCTATCAGCCAGACGAGACGACTGCAACTGTGGTCAAAGATGCGTATACGCTCTACCTGAGCGAAAACTGTCTCGACCCGACGACATTTCCAAGCACGGCAAAACTGGAGAGCGACGTCGTGCGCATGATTGCGGGGTTAATGCAGGGAGACGGGCACGTTGTCGGCAATGTCACCAGTGGCGGAACGGAAAGTATTCTGCTGGCAGTCAAAACGGCGCGCGATTGGGCGCGGGTCCACCGACCGCAGATCACACAACCAGAGATGGTCCTGGCGCGCACCGCACACGCTGCATTTCACAAGGCAGGGCATTATCTCGGGGTCAGGCCGGTCATCGTCGAGTTCGATCCGGCGACGTTCGAGGCGGACGTTGCAGCAATGCGGTCAGCAATCACTGAGAACACCATTCTGCTTGTCGCCTCGGCGCCATGCTATTCGCAGGGAGTGGTCGATCCGGTTCCGGCCATTGCGGAACTGGCGCGTGAGCATGGGGCACTCTGTCATGTCGATGCCTGCGTTGGCGGTATCTATCTCGCATTTCTGCGCGCCTCCGGCGACACAGTCCCTCCATTCGATTTCAGCATTCCTGGCGTAACATCGCTCTCTGTTGATATGCACAAATACGGATATTCCGCTAAGGGCGCTTCGGTTGTCCTGTACCGTGATCGTGATGTGCGGCGGTACCAGTTCTTCGCCTCGACCGACACGACGGGCTACACGCTTATCAACCCGACCGCGCTCAGTTCACGTTCGGCAGGACCGATCGCAGGCGCGTGGGCGATTCTGCATCACCTGGGCGAATCAGGGTACCGTGAGATTGTAACCACGGTTCAGACGGCAACCCGACGATTGATCGATGGGATCAATGCGCTCGACGACCTGTACGTCCTGGGCCGTCCGGTGATGAGTATGTTCTCATTTGCCTCGAATACCATCAATGTCTTTCAGCTGGCGGATGTCCTTCGCCGCAGGGGGTGGTATCTTCAGCCTCAGTTCTCGACATCACGCGCACCGCGTAATCTGCATGTGTCGGTCACGTATGGCGTTGCTCATAATGTCGATGCGCTCCTGTCCGATCTTGCAGACTGTGTCGAGGAAGTGCGGCGCATGCCGCCAATTGACCCGCAATTCGTGCGTTCGGTGGTCGATACCCTCATCCAGGCCCCTTCGCCAGAAGTCGTTGCAGGGTTGTTGACGGCGGTTGGGATGCAGCCAGGTGTGTTACCACATGAGATGGCGTTGATCAACGAAATCCTCGACGCGCTGCCGGATGACGTGGCAAACGCGATCATCATCGAGTTCTTCAACAATCTCTTCTGAACTGATTGCCGATGATGGCCTGCCCCCAGGACCCTTGAGGTCAGGATGCGATCTCCAGCGTGGTCAGAACATGTGGTGCTGGTGAGGTGTGCTGCCAGCGATGCATCTCCGGTGAAGACCTCAAGGGTCAGGTGCGTTCTCCGTTCCCGCTTGCCATATGCCACGTTACACGCTCAACATTCCCATCCACGCCAGCGATGCTGTGCACCCGATGGCGGAAAGTCCCAGCAGGCTGTAATACACACGCCCAATTCCCGACCACCATTGCCGTGCCCAGGAGAGCGCCATGCAGACGAGGATCGCCAGCGTGGATGCCGGTACTGTCCAGATCGTTGCGACCAGCGTCGCAGAACGCGGCAATCCGTAGAAGATCGTTGCATCATTGGCAACTGCCAGCTGGACAATCGTCACCACCGTCATAGTGACGAATGCCACACCTGCAACACCTGCCAGCACCACCAGCCAGCGCGCGGTGGTCGCTCCAGGAGAGGGTTCTGGCGCCTGCCCGCCAGTTATCAGGCGAAACAGCCAGCCGAGGGGCCAGATGATCCATGCCGAGATCAGCAGCAGCAACGCGCCAACAAAAGCGCCAAGCGGCGCCAGACCGGCAGCGTCGAGCGTCGCCAGGGCGAACGTTGTCGGGGTGAAGATAACCGTTGCCGCCGAGATGAAGCGCGGGCCCGCGCTCTCAGCGATGCAGGAGGAGTCCGGCGTCTGGGCTGGATTGTCGAGAAATGCCTTCAGGATGGCATCGGCGCAGGCGCTTGAACCAACCGCGGCGTGCCCCGTATCAGGAAAGGTGTAGACATACGCCTGGCTCAGCGTGCGTGCAACGACATCGCCGAACTCCGGCGGCGTAATCGGGTCGAACCTGCCCGACAGCACGAGTGTCGGAATATCACTGACCACCGGCTCATCCACTGCCGGGTCAAGTTGATCGACCTGCCAGATGTTGCAGCGCTCCAGGTATCCTTCGAGACTGCGTCGTCCATCGAGGGCAAGGAACGGCCGCACTCCCTGAAGCGGCGCGTCTTCGGGGGAAAAGTCGGCATCTTCGGCGCAGATGACTGCATAGTGCATCCCCAGACTGAACGTGCGGTCGAAGACAATGATCGGCAGCACCTGCCCCAGCACGCGAAAATCGTCGCGCGTCGCATCATCGATAATGCGCGGGACTGCTGGAATAAAACTCGATGCATACATGATCTGGAAGATCACACTGGCGAAACTGTCGCCATCCAGCACGGCGTTGTACGTTCTGCCGGTTTCGTTGTCGGTTATCGGCACACGCGCCGGTTCACGGTTCAGCCGCTCGATGGTTGTGATCAACGATTGTTCCAGATTTGGGTATGCCGCCTGGCATCCCGCATCGGCAGCGCATGCGTTGAACAGTTCAGTATACGCGCGATCCTGTGAGCGAGGGACTTCGACCAGATAATTGACACTGGTTGGCACAACTGCATCGAGCACGACACTGCGCAGAATATCGGGGTGGTCGCGCATGACATGCTGCGCCAGCAGGGTGCCGTAGGAGACGCCATAGAGGTTGATCTTCTCATATCCCAGCGCTCGCGCCAGCGCTGCAACATCCGCGGCATTCTCGACGCTGTTGAATGCCGAAAGGTCAATTCGTTCGTCTGCCAGACGTTGTCGGCACGCCGCCGCTGCTTCCAGTGACAGCCGATTCGACTCGTCATAGGTCAATCGCTGCTCGATGGTGCGCTCGACCAGTTCCCACTGCTCCTGGCAGACGAGCGACGGTTCAGAGTAGAGTGTGCCGCGCTGATCGAACAGGATGATGTCACGGTCGAGCATGTCGCGCAGACGGCTGCCAGGGCTGAAGAGAATCTGGGTGTAGGTGTCGATCGTGGAACCGCCCGGACCGCCCTGCAGCATCACCAGCGGGTCGGGTTTGCGATTGCTGGCGCGCGATTTGACGATGGCAACCGCCAGACGAATGACAGGACCATCCGGTTGTGCGTGGTATTTCGGCGCCTGGAGCCATCCACACTCAAGGTCGCGCCCTTCGACGGCGCCGGCAGGGAGTTTAAACATACACGCATCAGGCTGAAACGTTCCTGTCGAAGCGACGGCGCGTACAGGCGGCGCGGTGAACCACACCGGCAACAGCAGGAGGATGAGCGACAGCACCGCAGTGCGGGTGAAAGATGTGTTCAAAGAAGACTCCTTCGATGATTCAAACGAGGTCGGCAGGTGTTCGCGAAAACGATGATGCCGGCAGTTGCGTTGATCGTGTGTATGAGTATCATAATATACGCTATCTGGCTATCATTTCGCGAAAGTGTAGAATGTATGCGCGTCACACCCCTTCGTCATCGCACCGTTTCGATCCTGCTCCTGCTTCTCCTCCTGCTCAGTTCGGCAATGCTTCCTGACACAATCGGTCTGGCGGAGTCCGGCAGCAGCCGTATCATCGTCGTGCTGCGCGCGCCTGCGGCGGTGGAGAGCGACCCGCATGCGGCGCTGTCTGGGTTTGCGCAGGTGCAGGAGGATGTCGCCGCCGTTGCGACCGCCGCAGGCGCGCGCGAGATAGCCCGTTTGCACACACTGCCGGTGGTGATTCTCGATGCGCCCCCCGCAGCGCGCAAACGCCTCGCCTCCGACCCGCGGGTCGCTGCCATTGCCGATGATATGCTGATGGCGCCTCATTTGAGTGGAAGTGTACCGCTGATCGGCGCCGATCAAGTGCATCCCGAGTCCACCGGCGCTGGCGTGGCGATTGCCATTCTCGATACCGGCGTCGATGCCGCACACCCGTTCTTTGGCGGGCGCGTCGTTGCCGAAGCGTGCTTTTCGACGAATAATCCAGGTGATGGTGCAACCTCGCTCTGTCCTGGTGGGGCGACGGAATTCGTCGGTTCTGGCGCGGCAGCCCCCTGTACTGTCACGGGATGCGACCACGGGACGCACGTCGCCGGTATTGCGGCCGGCAACGGCGGCGTTGCACCGGGTGCGTCGATCATTGCGGTGCAGATCTTCTCGAAGATCAACAACTGTCTGGCATTCTCGCTCCCTTCGCCATGCGCATTGAGTTATGTCTCCGACCAGGTGCGCGCGCTGGACTGGCTTGCCTCGACGACGTTCAACCCGCCGCTTGCAGTTGTCAATCTGAGCCTGGGAGCGGGATCGTTCAGCAGTGTCGCGGCGTGTGAGACAAACAGCGGCGGAGCTGTGCTGAAGCCGGCCATTGCTCATCTGCGCAATCAGGGGATCATCACGGTTGTATCGTCAGGAAATGGCAGCGCAACCAATGCGCTCAGCCTGCCTGCATGTCTGTCGAATGTCGTCAGTGTTGGGGCCACAACCAAAACCACGCCGGAGCAGGTCGCGTTCTTCTCCAATAGCGCTCCTTTCCTGACTGTGCTGGCGCCGGGTGTTGCAATCACATCCGCAGTGCCGGGGGGTGGTTCTGCTGCCAAATCGGGAACCTCGATGGCGGCGCCGCACGTGGCGGGGGCAATCGCGCTGCTCCGCAGCGCGCGCCCCGGATATGCGCCCGATGTGTACATCCAGGCGCTGGTCTCGACTGGAACTCCGGTGACCGATACACGCAACGGGCTGACCAAACCCCGCATTAACGCATTTGCTGCAGTTGAGTCGTTGGCGCCGCTCGAGCCAAAAGCTTTTTTGCCGCTGGTGGCGCGGTGAGGAGGGAGGCGCCGCGTGGGAAGCAACACCGGCGCCGTGCTTATCGTTCCACCCGATCGACTGCCAGCGCGGCAATCTGCTCCCCCTGGGCATTGGGCAGGTAGACGTACTCGCCGGCGAGCCACTCAGCCAGTTTGCGCGCTTCGCCGCGGCTCAGGTAGGTGCGCTGCGTATCGACGACGATCGTCTGGATGCCCGCCGCCGCTACTGCACGACCAAGAGCCTTCAGTTCGTCGGTGACCCCTTCACGTCCGGAGCGCAACCCGACATTCGCCCGTCCATCGGTGAGCAGCACCAGCACCGTCTGCATGATGCCGCGCGCGCGCGCCTGCTGCGCCACCTCAATGGCAGCCAGGAGCGCCGCCGCCAACGGCGTGCCGCCGCCGGTCGGCAGCAGATCGAGGGCGCGACGCGCGAGTTCGACGCTCTGCGACGGCGGCAACAGCAGTTCAGCGCCCTGCCCGCGGAACGCCAGCAACGCCACGCGGTCGCGGTGGACATACGCCTGCTGCAGGAGCGCGTGCACTGCGCCTTTTGCCTGGCGCATACGGTGCAACGCCATACTGCCGCTAGCGTCTACCGCGAAGAGGAACAGGGCGCCTGCCTTGCTGCGGTACTGCCTGATGCGGAGATCATCACTGCGCAGCAGCACTCTGGATGACCCGGCGTGCGCATCTGTCTGTGTGCGGCGCAACGGCTGAAATGGCGCAGCAGCGCGCAACGTAGCGGAGACATCGATCCTGCCGCGGCGCGGATCACCAGGAATGCTGCGAATGTGTCGTCCGCGCTTCCCGGCCACTGTGCCGCGCGACCCGGTCTTTCCACGGCGCAGTGCACGGAACGGCAGCTGCTCCAGTTCGACCGGCAGTTCGGCAGCCAGCGCGCTGAGCACCTGTTCGGGAGGAATGGTCAACTCATCATCCTGCGGCGGTTCAGGCGGTGCGTCGGAGGTGTCGTTGTCGGCATCGGATGGCGGTGGTGGCGGTTCCTCGTCCTGCGGCGGTTCAGGCGGGGGTGGAAGGCGTGTCGCACGCGGCAGGATGACCAGTCGCACCGCCAGCTCCAGGTCTTCCTGCTCGACGCGGTCGCGCAGACCAAGCGCCGCCGCAGCACACGCGGCGTATACTGCAAATGTGTCGGCGCGATGCCCCTCGACGCCACAGATCGCCGCCATCGCCACCAGCTGTTCGATCTGGGCATCGTCGATCCGCACCAGCGGCAACTGTTCGCGTGCAGCCTGCACCAGCCCGCGCAGCAGATCGAGTTCGTCCACATACGCATCCGGCGTCTGTGCCGTTGCTCGTCCGAGGTTGCGCCGCACCACTTCGGCGCGCGCCTGCTCATTCATGGCGCGCGGCAACACAATCAGCAACCCCAGCCGGTCGAGCAGGTGGCGGCGTGGCAGACCTTCTGCCGGATCATACGAACCGATGAAGATGAAACGCGCCGGAGACTGGATGCTGAGCCCCTCACGCTCGAGCCGCACCTCGCCGGTGTCGATGGCGGCGATGAGCGGGTTGATAATCGCATCGGGCAACAGATTGACCTGATCGGCATAGAGAATACCGCCATCGGCGCGCGCCAGCACTCCAGCGCGTGCAACCCGTCGTCCAGCGCGCAGGGTCGCTTCGATGTCGAGCCCGCCGAGCAGACCGGCTTCATCGATGCCGGGCGGCAGTTCCACAAACGGAATCGACCGCTCGCCGACACAGAGCAGGTCGCGCATGCCGCGCGCCAGGCTGCTCTTCCCCGCGCCGGCCGGTGCGCCGACGGCAATCCCGCGCAGGCGCGGCTCGACCGCCAGCAGCAGCAACGCCTGCTGTGCCAGTTCCAGTCCAACCAGCGCGGAGAGTGGAAGCGCAGACATCACAGACGCACCGTTTTACTCGGCGCCACCGAGCGAAAGGTGACAACGAAAGCGCCAAGGCGAACAATCGAACCTTCGGGCAGAATCGTCGGTGTATGCGGCGCCAGCGCCTTATCATTCACAAATGTTCCATTGGCGCTGCCGAGATCGGTGAGCGTCCACTGACCGCTGGCGTAGCGCAGAATGGCGTGGCGCCGACTCACGCCGGTGGTGCGCGCATCGAAGGGGGACAGATCGACGTCGGGGAAGATATTATCCGCCGCGTCCTGGCACCCAATCAGCATCTCGGAGCGATCGGTCGGCAGCGTGATCGACCGTCCATCGTTCAGCACCAGGGCACAGGCAGGAACCGCGACCGGACCGGTCATGGCGAGCAGTTCGCCTTCGAGGCGGGAAAGTTCACTGCGGGCGCGTTCGAGCCGTGCATTGATCGTCGCAAGGTCCTGTTCGAGAGAACGGATCTCCGTCTGTTTGCGCTCAATCTCCTCGACCTTCGCCAGCGTGCGCTGCGCACTTGCCAGAGTCTGCTGAGCAATTTGCAGTTCAGCCTCTTTCCGGGACAGATTTGCCCGCGCCTTTGCCAATCCTTCCTCGGTGATCGCGCGCAGCGACTGCGGCTGGTTCTGGAGCGCCTGTTCATTGGCGCTGATGTATCCGCGGGTTGCAGCAATTTCTTCGGTCAGCGCGCTGATGGTGCGCTGCGCGTCGGCGATCTCCTGCGCCAGCGCCTGTCGTGTGGTCATTGGAAGCCTCCATGTCGCTGCACAAACATCGGTCGTCTGCGAGTCGTCCATGCACAATGCCTTCGCGGCATCCCGCTGGCATTATCGTGTCACAGGACATGACGTTGTGCAAAGGCGCGCAGTTGCGATTATAGCACGAAACAGGTTGCCGCCCTGCGTAACATCTGATATACTCCCCCCGAACACCTGTGCAGATTAAGACCGCCTGTGTGGAGGATATATGCAGCTTCTCTGGATCGATCCGCGGGCGCTCGAACCGGATCCGCAGGGCGTCCGCGAAGACCCTGGCGAGATCGACGGGCTTGCGGCGACAATTGCTGAGTATGGGTTGCTTCAGCCGCTCGGCGTGATCGATATCGGGCGCAGTCGCTATCGTGTGGTGTACGGCAACCGCAGGCGGCTGGCGGCGCTGAAACTGGGGCTCGAGCGAGTGCCGTGCGTGCTGCTCGACCCGGACGACCCGCGGGTGTTGTTGCGCCAGTTGACTGAGAATCTGCAACGGCGCGACCTGAACGATCTCGAGCAGGCGCGCGCTTTCCAGAAACTCCGCGAGCAGATCGCGCTGGATCGCGGCATCGACGACGAAGGCGCGCTCGACGAGGCAACTGCGCGGCTTGTTGGTCTTTCCCCACGCACCGTTCGGCGCTACCTGGGGTTGCTCGATCTGCCGCTCGAAATCCAGGAGTGCCTGCGCAAGGGCGAGCTGAACGTGACGCAGGCGCAACACCTGCGGCGCGTTCCGAACGAACGTACGCAGATCGAACTGGCGCGCGCCGCCGTCGAAGAGGGTATGTCGGCGGCTGAAATCAGCCGCCTGGCGAGTTTCTTCGCCGCCCACCCCGGTCTCTCGCTCGATGATGCGCTTCATGCACTGCAACAGGGCGTCGATCTGACGGCGAATGCACCGCGCAGCGCAGGCGACATCCCGTCCCCATCCGCCGGTCCGCTCCTCAAGGGAGCTGCGCTCGGCGGTGCTCTCGATGGCGAAAGCGACGCCGATCTCTGGGAGGCAGAAGGTGAGGACGATGCGCCTGCCTTTCCCGACATCGGTGACGAAACCATCGAGAATCAGCCAAAGAACAAGGCGCGCGTCTTCCGCATTCGTTCGCTCGACCAGATGCTCGATGAAACCGACCGGTTGTTTCGGGCGCATGCCGAAGGCGACCTTGTCAAATGGGTGCGTCAGGACCAGAATGCGCCGATGAAGATTGGCTTGCTGCTGAAGCAACTCGATGCACTGTCACGCGCCCTGCGCGACATTGCACGTCAGCAGAACTGGGTGTTCGAGGACGAAACGTAGTCTTACGAAAATAGCCCGTAAAGCCCAGGAGCTTTAGCCCTGGGATAGAAGGGCTTCACGTGCTTGAGCCGTGTTCGTCGTTGACAGAACAAGCGTTCTCTTGTATTCGAACCGCAGGGTATCTTCCAGGTGATCGATGGAACTGCGTCAGGGGGACACCCCGTGCCATCCCGATCACCTGGCGGAGCGATCGCGCATGGCGGCGTTCAGCAGGACATCGCGAATCACACGAGCGTTTGATGCGAAAGACGTTCACATATCGCATCTACCTGACGAACGGTCAGCGGCGTATCCTTGAGCGACAGCTTGAGGAATGCCGATGGGTGTACAACGAAACGCTTGCCGAACGGAGGCGGGCGTATGAGGAACGCGGCGTGTCGCTTCGTCTGTACGACACGCAGGCGATGCTGCCGGTCTGGAAAGCGGCTCGTCCGTCGCTCACGCGTGTGCATAGCCAGGTGCTCCAGGATGTGCAGGTTCGGGTGGATCGCGCGTTCCAGGCCTTCTTCCGTCGGGTTCAGGCGGGTGAACACCCCGGCTACCCCCGCTATAAAGGGAAGGGTCGCTACGACTCGATCACCTGCCCGCCGTACGGGAACGGCGTGAGACTGGATGGCGAGCGACCGATCCTCTCGAAGGTTGGGACGGTCCATGTTGTGTTGCATCGCCCATTGGAAGGCACGCCCAAGACGGTCACGATCCGACGGTCGGCAACCGGCAAGTGGTACGCTTGCATTTCGTGCGTGGTTGACGCGAAACCACTGCCTCCTGCCGACGCCGCCGTTGGGATTGATATGGGACTGGAGTCGTTCCTCGTCAGGTCCGATGGCGAGCAGGAGCCCAATCCCCAGTTCTATCGCCATGATGAAGAAGCACTGAAGCGCGCGCAGCAGCGGAAGGAAGACGCGAAGCACCGAGCGGACTGGACGGCCTATCGCCGTTGCACGCGCGCGCTCGCGACGATTCACGAGCGCATTGCCAACCGGCGCGCTGATTTCGCCCACAAGCTTAGCCGAGCAATAGTGAACTCGTTCCAGATCATTGTGGTTGAAAAGCTCGCCCCGTCGGAGATGGGGCGCAGCCGTGGGATGCGCAAAAGCATCCGCGATGCGGCGTGGAGCCAGTTTATCAGCATGACGCGCGTCAAAGCGGAAGAGGCTGGGCGTACCGTTGTGCTGGTAGACCCCGCGCACACCTCGCAGATGTGCTCGTCCTGCGGCAACCGGGCGCCGAAAACGTTAAGCGACCGCATCCACTCCTGCCCGTGCTGCGGGCTGGTGATGGATCGGGATCACAATGCGGCACGCAACATTCTGCATCGGGGTCTCCAGTACCTCAGATCGGCGTCCGCTGCGTGTGGGGCGGCACACGCTGAAGCCCAGGTGCTTTAGCCCTGGGAGCCGTCACTCAATCTCGAACACTGCAATCGCTCCGTGTGTTATCTGGGGGATGGCAACTTCCCATCCATCATCACTGACACGCAACGGCAGATCGATGCCGTCCGCAGCAGTGTATGCCCGCACAACAGGCGCCGTGATGCGCAACAGGATATGAACGTCTCGCAGGGGTATCGGATCGTCCAGATACTCACCGATGATGACACTCGGAGGCAACTGCGCCACCGCCATAAATCCTGACCAGTTGAGCATCATGGCGCCTTCGCCCGCCGCATATGCCATACCGGCTGCCACACTATCGTATTCGAGGGTGCGTGGCGGCGTAATGCCCATGGTGGTAACCATATCGACGTAGAACTGGAGTGCTTCGCGCCCCTCCTCACCATGGAATGCGGGTCGCCAGTGCTCGTCGAACAGGCGACCTCCGCGACTCCAGAGGTGGATGAAAAAGTCGTAGACCGTGTTATGCCCATCGTTCAGTCCGGCGACCACAACGCCATAGAGTCCGTCGTGGGGTCGAGTGAAGAACGTTGCCACATCGACAAATTCGCTCCAGGTTTCCGGTACACGCAACGGACGCCCGTACCGACGCTCGAACCGACGCTGTTCCTGAGGGTCCCTCGGCGCGGTAGTGAAAAATCTCCGGTCCGTCGTGATACGGCAGGGCAAAGATATTGCCCTGTGCATCACGCTGAAGGGTCAACACCGACAGCGCACGTTCAAAACCGTCGAATGTGCGATATTTGAGCGAAAGCGTTGCCATGACCCGGCTCCTATCGTCCGCCCATACCGGTCAGTGTCACACCCTGAACAAAGAGGCGCTGCGACAGGAAGAACACAGTAAGCACCGGGATCAGGGTAATGATCGATACCGCCATGAGCAGGTTGAACTGCGTGAAGTTCTGTCCGCGAAACAGGTTCAGTCCAAGCGCCAGGGTATACAGGTCTTGCGAACGAATATAAATCAGCGGGTCGAGCAGACTGCTCCAGTTTCCGATGAACGCAAAGATTGCCACGGTTGCCAGCGCCGGCTTCGAAAGCGGCAGAATGATCTCGAAGAAAATGCGCAGCGATGATGCGCCATCGATACGTGCTGCATCGTCCAGTTCGGTTGGAATCGTCATAAAAAATTGCCGTAGCAGGAAGATGAAAAATGCATAGCCAAACCATGCCGGCAGGATCAGGGGCCACAACGTATTGACCAGTCCCATCTCGCTGAACAGCAGGAAGCGTGGCACAATTGTGACCTCACGGGGAATCATGAGGGTCGCCAGTAACGCCAGGAACAGAATGTTCCGCCCGCGTGCCCGCAGCCGGGCAAACCCGAACGCGACCAGCGAACAGGAAATCAGGTTTCCGATTACATTTGCGAAAGTGACAACCAGTGAATTGACCAGAAAGGTGTTGAATGGCAGGATAGTCCAGCCGCGCGGGTAATTTTGCCAGAGAAACGTCGTCGGAAAGAAACTTGGCGGGTAGGTAAACACATCTTCGCTGTTCTTGAGCGACGTCGACACCATCCACATGAAAGGCAGGATAAAGATGATCGACAGACCGACGAGCAGGACATAGACGATCACCCGTTGCAGCAGACGCTGGTTCCGCATCCCGAATCGAGCATGACGCTGCGCCTGTGATGCCGCCATTGTTTGTTGCTGAAGATTTGCGCTCATCGAAGTCACCTTGCTATCGGACGCCAGCGTGCCGCCGGCAGAGACTGCTCTGCCAGCCCCACACTTAGCGCGCAGTCTCACCCTCGTAAAACACCCAGTACTTTGCGCCGAGGAATTGCAATGCCGTGATGATCATGATCACGAGCAGCAGCACCCACGCCAGCGCCGAAGCATACCCCATCTGAAAGAACTGAAACGCTACGCGATAGATATACAACCCGAACATCAATGTCGCATTCGCCGGTCCGCCGTTGGTCATGATCAGCACCAGCACAAAGCCTTGAAGTGACGCAATGAACCCGACAATCAGGTTGTAGAAAATAACCGGCGACATCATCGGGACTGTCACATTCCAGAACTTCATCCATGGACCGGCGCCATCGATGGAAGCGGCTTCGTACAGATGTTGCGGAACGCTCTGCAGCCCGGCAAGGTAGATCACCATCGAGCCGCCTGCACCCCAGAGACTCATGAGGATCAGCGCCGGTTTCGCCCACTCTGGCTGCACCAGCCAGCCCGGACCCTGAATGCCGAACCAGGAGAGCACCGAATTGATCAATCCGAAATCCTGGTGCAGGATCATGATCCACAGGATAGCCACCGCAATCCCGCTCACAACCGACGGCAGGTAGAAGATGGTGCGGAAGACCGAAATGCCAAGCACCTTCTGGTTGAGCAGAAGCGCGAGCAGGAACGACACGATCAGTCCGAGACCGACGCTGCCGACCCCAAAGTAGAGCGAGTTCCACATCGCGGTGTAGAAGAGTGGATCGGAGATCAGCCGCTGATAATTTTGCAGCCCTGTCCAGGATGGCGGAGTCATCATCGACCAGTTCGTAAAGCCGATGACAAACGATGCCAGGATCGGACCGGCATCGAACGCAATGAATCCGATGATCCAGAGCGAAATGAACAGATAGAATTCACGCTCTTCGCGTCGTGCCAGTTTTCCCAGTTTTGGTTTGCCCACGGGTCGCGTTGTCGCCTGCTCGATATGTTGTTGCCGAATCGCCATACTCTTCGCTCCATAGAACTATGCTGTCTTCCAGGTGACGGTTATTCGAAATAACCATCACCTGGCATCGCACCCTCGATCAGCCTCAGCAGCACCGCGCCCTGCGCGCTCGGCGCATCATGCACGATTGACGGCAATGATCGGGTCTACCGCCGCAAATACCTGGTCACACGCTTCCTTGACGGTCAATTGACCTACCACCACCAGATCCCAGATCGGGCCTGCCGCCTGCGTCACCTGCGGACCGGTCGGCTGGTCGATAATGTCGTGGCTGGCAATGGTGTGCATCGCCTGCTCAACATATTTGGCGCCGGGAGGAGCGAACTTTGAATTGAGGTATGAGGGCCACGCCGACAGGCGCGCCGGACTGCCGCGACCGGTGATTCCCCACATATACGATTGACCGGTCGTCGAGAGGTACTCATTGAGGTAGATCCACGCGGCATCAGGGTTCTTGCTGTCACGTGTGATCATGTAGGCGCTTCCTGCCGAGAAGGTAACGTGCGCCTTGGATCCCTTCGGCCACATCGCAATGTCCCAGTTGAACTTTGCACCGGCGCGGATCGGCGGCGTCGCCCACGATCCCTGCATCGTCATGGCAATTTTACCGAACTGGAAGGCGGGCCAGGCGACATTCTGCAGGTCCTCCGGGCTGGGCACAGCGCCTTTTTCGCGCAGTTCTTGCCACCATTCGAGCGCCGCAACCGCTTCGGGCTGGTTGATCAGACACTCATCTTCCTTCGGTTCGCGCAGGTACCGCGCTCCAAAGGGCATCAGGTACGTCGGCGCCATCAGCGAATTGCCCGGTGTCGGGAGCTCGCCCAGGCCGAAAATCTTGTTCAGTCCTTCGCCCTGGGTCAGTTTCAAGGCCACTTCTTTCAGTTTTTCGAGGTCCCACGTCTCGTCCGGATACGGAATGCCGGCGGCGTCGAACAGGTCTTTGTTGTAGTACAGGTTGCCCGGACCTTCATCGTATGGAATGCCCCACAACTTGCCATCGCGCTGGTACGACACCAGTGACTGCGGGGTGAAATCTTGCAGGTTGAAGTCTTTCTCGCGGGCGATGTAATCGTCGAGTGGGCGAAACAAGCCGTTCTTGATAAACTCCTGCGCCCACGAGAACTGACAATACATAATGTCGGGCAGCGCGTTGCCGGCAGCCTGTGCGACATACTTCTGGCGATATTCGCCGAACGGTGTATTTTCCGCCTTGACGACAATGTTCGGATGGCGCTGCATGAAGAGCGCATCGAACTGCTTCTGGCGCTCGAAGAAGGTTGCATCCCAGGCGTGCGCAACGCTGATCTCCACGCGCTCACCCGGATCGGCAATCGCGCTTGTTGGCCACCCGCTGTTGCCTTCTTCGGGATCAAAGAGCGATACGGGCGTCGGTTCCGTTGCAGGGGGGGTGGTAGGGGCAGCGCCCGTGCCGGGCTGTTGCGGCGCCTGACCGCAGGCCGCCAGAACCGCTGCCATAGCCGTGCCGCTCAACCCCAGGCGTGCACAGATCTGCAGCATTTCTCGCCGGCTCAAACCGCGTCGTTTCAACTCTTGCGCGAGTTCTTCCTCGTGATGCATGGTCATGGAGTTCCTCCGTATGCTGTTGGAATGTGCCAGGATTATGATGTCTGATGACGATGTGCCGCCAGAGTGACCGATGATGATGCAGGCGGCGTCGTGATCGCAATACCCCCAGGGACCATCTGAAAACCCGAACGATAGACGAAATTCAGCGGATAAGCGTCTCCTTTCTGACATCTTATAATTCATCAAATCGGATCGAACGCTGTTCGGCAGCCGAACGGTAGGCGGCATGAACAAGGCGCAGCGTGCGCAGGTTATCCGCAGCATCGGTCAGCGGCGTTCCATCGGTATGGATTGCTTCCATGAGCGATGCCATCGGACCGATGAACGCATCCGGGATCCAGCGCCCTTCAAGGCGCACATCGAACCAGATGTCAGGCATCGTTGTGATGGAACGGCACTGCAATGAGTCGGCCCGTCCATGCGGATAATCGTAGAGCAACCCGATGATGCCCTTGATCACGCCTTCCGTCCCCAAAAAGCGGAACGTGGCATATGTGTCGCCGCTGTGATCGTGATGGTTCACCGCTACCAGCGTCTGTAATCCCGATTCGTAATCCAGGACCGTAATCGTTTTCGTTTCAGCACGTTCCTGTTGCCCCGGATATCTGGCGTGGCGGCTTGTCACCCACAGCGGATCGCCGAACAGATAGCGGAGACTGTCGAAATAATGGATACTGTGGTACATCAGGTCAAGAAAGGGATGAACCTGAAGCCAGGGCCACATATGCCAGGGGGTCGCAATCGAAACCAGAATCTGGGCATCGGTGGGTTGACCGATAAACCCGCGCTGGATGAGGTCGTGTGCTGCAGCAATTGCAGGACTCCAGCGCATCTGCTGGTTGACCGCGATCTTACAACCGGCACGGCGCGCTGCTGCGATAATTGCTTCGGCATCTGCAAGATTCTCGGCAAGCGGTTTCTGGCAGAGCATGTGTTTGCCAGCAGCGGCAACCTGTTCTGCAATTGACCGTTGATGCCAGGCGGGTACGGCAATATCGCAAATATCCACCCCGGCATCCTGAAGCACAGCATCGAGCGACTCGTACACGCGCGGGATGGCATGCCGCTCTGCTGTGGATTGCGCAGCCTCGTGGTTGATGTCATAACAGCCGATCACCCGCAAACCATGTGCCCGGTATGCCGGCAAATGCGCATAATTTACAATACCGCCACATCCAATGATTGCAATGCCGTAATCGGTTCGCTCAGGAAGGCGTGGTCGGTAATGAAGATCGAGAACCGGAACAGATGTCACTGTGTTCTGCTCAATCATTGCTTAAGTGAATGCACGGTCGGGGTGCTTCGGAATACGGAGAAGACATCAGTATTTTATAATTTTCAGATCATATTGTCAAGATAAAGTTACGACCCGTCAATCACCATGCTTATCAGACGGATGGCCTGGGTGGGTGCGTCGGCTCGTCCTGGACGCCAGAGCAACCAGATCGTGTAAATCTCCAGATCGCGACCGGACGGATCGAGCAAACACGAGGTGGCATACGAGCAGATCGGGATGGATGAGAGACGTCCGGTGACCTGCACGATACCAAGATCGACGGCAAATGGCGGCGGTTGAATGACTCCACGCTGGAATGCCTGCACTCCAGCGCCGCTCCCACAGAGAACGATCAGCGTGCAGACCGCAAGCGCCGCGCCAATCATCATTGATCGCTTTGCCATCATTGAATACGATGCTCCTGCTGCAACCGTATCACGCAGGTCGTCGCTTCACAAGGTACAGATGCTCGCATACCAGCACCACTTCACGATGCTGATTGAAAACCTCGATCTTCTCGACGACAATGCCATGATCGGCGCGCCTGGGATGATCGCGCTTCTCGGTAATCGTTGCTTCGACGGTGATCGTATCGTTAATGAATACCGGGCGAATGAAACGCAGTCGATCATACCCATACGACATTGCGTGCGGATTGATTGCGCCGGCTGTCATACCGATGGCCACACTGAAAATGAGCGTCCCGTGCGCGATGCGTTGTCCGAAATCCTGCGTTTTGCACCACTCGGCGTCCATGTGGTGCGGGTAGAAGTCTCCTGTTTGCCCGGCGTGCAGCACAACATCGGCTTCGGTAATCGTGCGTCCCATGGTGCGGCGATGGAACCCGATGTCGTAATCTTCGAAGTACTGTTCGTGGATCATAGATCAGCCGCTTTCTCTATTCCAGACCATACTCAGCACAAATCATCGCTGTATGTTCGCCAATGTGCGGCGCACCTGTCGGCGACGTCAACAATGAGCCATCGATACGAATGGGACAACGCGTCGTCGCCAATGCCTTCCCATTGCTGCGCGTCACCTGCTGCACCATCTGCAGCGCTGCAAACGCCGGATGTGCTGTCAGCCGGTTCCAGTCAAGCACTTCGGCGCACCAGTAATCTGCCGCCTCCAACCGCTCGATCCAGCAGGCAGTTGACTGGGTCGCCAGATGTGATGCGATTACGGACTTGATCTCATCACGTGCGCTGAACCACGTTGCCGGATCGGTATACGCCAGCAATGCCTCACATTCCAGCAATTCGCCCAGCTGCGTCACCGAGCCCATTGCCAGCGCCAGGTAACCGTCGGCTGTCGCATAGATGCCATATGGTGCTCCGAGATAGGCATGTGCGTTGTTGATCGCACTGCGCTGCGGCAGTCGTTCGTTATCGTTGAGATACGCAGTAAAGACCTCGAACTGCAGATCGAGCGCCGATTCGATCAGGCTGACTTCGACCAGGCCACCACGACCGGTGATGCCACGTCGCACCAGGCAGGCCAGAATCCCTTGTGTGAGATGCGCTCCGGCAACGATATCGACGACAGCAAGTCCAAACGGAAGCGGGGGTTGATCGGCGTTGCCATTGAGGAATGGTAATCCGGAACGAGCCTGCGCCAGCAAATCCTGCCCCGGCAGATCACGCCACGGTCCGCTGGCGCCATACCCTGTAACTGTCGCATAGACAAGACGCGGGTTGATCGCAGCCGCGTGATCGTATCCGAACCCCAGGCGCTCGATCACGCCAGGGCGAAAGTTCTGGATCAGCACATCAGCACGGGCGATCAATGCCCGAACACGCGCTGCATCGTTTGGGTCTTTCAGGTTTGCCGCAAATGACAGTTTGTTCCGATTGATGGTATGGAAGAGTACGCTGTCGCCATCAAGAAAGAGATCGGCGATCGCAAGACGACGCCCGGCTTCGCCGCCGTCAGGGCGCTCGATCTTGATCACACGCGCTCCCAGATCAGCGAGACGCAATGCACACGATGGACCGGCGAGAAACTGGCTGAAATCGAGTACAAGTAAGCCATCGAGTGGTCTGCTCTCCATACTAAGCGCCCTTTCCGAACAACAATGAGTCCCGGTAGAGTCGATTGATCTGGTCCATGACATCTTTCGCCGAACGTTCACCGCTCAGACAGGCATGCACCACTGGTGCGGCGTGATCCTGGAACTGTGGATATCCTGCATAGCGCGGGCGCAAGAAAGCGGCATCGAGTGTCGGCAATGTCCTGCGAAAGTATCCATCGCAGAGTGCATTGGCAAGGTCATCTTCCCAGGCCGCGCGATAGCCGGGTTGCCCGCCGCTGGCGACATAGAGGCCGCACTGAACCGTTGGATCTGCGACAAAGCGTGCAAATGCCACTGCAGAGTCGATGTGACGGCATTGCGCAGAAATTGCCAGACCTGCGCCTCCAAGAGTCGAGCGGAGCGTTTGTCCGTTCAGAGATACCAGACCGCCGAAGCGTAAGCGATTGGCTGCATATCCGAAACGGGCGTAGTTCGAATAACCGTAAGCGAACGGGCAATAAGCAAGCGTATCACTGACCGTCAGCGCCTCATACGTCTGGATCGGATTACGACGCAGACACTCAGGGTCACATAGGGCGATCAGCGTGCGCAACGAATCCAGCGCTGCACGACCGATCTGGTCATCGACCACCCGATCCGCACTCGTAAACGGCGTCTCTCCTGATGCAATGCACATCATGTAGAAATGCATCAGGCTATCGATTTCGACAGCCGGCAGGACCACAAAACCGCGGCGCGCCAGATCGATCAGGTCATCCCAGGTTTCCGGCAGACGCAATCCGGCGCGGTGCATCAGATCAGGACGCCACGAACTGACCGGCGTTGCCGCATCGATCGCCAGCGCCCACTGATGTCCTTCCCAGTGATAACTCGCGTAAGACGCCCCAACACTCTGTGCTTCCTGGTCAGCGAGGAATGTGGGCGGCAGATAATCATCGAGTGGAAGAAGTAAGCTGTGCGTTGCAGCATAGCCAACGAAGGGGTGATCGACAACCAGGAGATCGAAATGAGACGCGATGGTGTGAAGCGGCTGATCGCCGAATGCTTTCAACGAGCGTTTATGCCAGACAATCGTTACATTCGGATGCAATTCGCCGAATCGCTGCGCTGCTGCGACCAGCGGTATGTATCCGCGTGTGTGATCCCAGGCAAGACCCGTGAGTTCGATCGAAGATGATGCGTGTTCCATCATTGCCTCACGGATAACCTGCAGGACGTTACTGGTGATTGGCATGCTTTCCATTGACCAGGAGCGTGATGGCTGGCTCACGGCGCATGATATCGAGCAGACTGACCACCGTCTGGTGCACTTTGTAACGCACCATACAGGCCAGCGCCTCGGGATCGCGTCGGTGACACGCATCGAGGATCGCCTGCGCCTCGAACAGCGACGTATGCACCCGATCGGGAAAGGCGTAGAGCTGAAATCGCCGGTAACGCGCGCTCAAATCCCAGAGTTGTGCGATCAGTTGCAGCAAGTGCCGTCGCCCGGCGGCACGGTAGATGGTGAAATGAAACTCGCGGTGCAGATCGAGGAACCTGTCGAAATCATCGACGGCCGCGGTCTGCTCCATCTCGGCTTTCAACCGGTCGAGGGTCGTCAGGTCGTCAGCACTCAGGCGTGGCGCTGCCAGGCGTGCCGCCAGTTCTTCGAGCGACTCACGCACCTGGTAAATATCGAGCAATTCCTCAACCGACAATGACTCAACGAAGACGCCGCGATGGGGAACGATGCGCACCAGTCCGCTCGATTGCAGCCGTGCCAGCGCTTCGCGCAACGGCACAAGGCTTACGCCGAATTGTCGCGCCAGGTCGTTCTGATCGAGGCGTGACCCCGGGGCAAGTTCACCGCTCAGAATCATATCGCGCAGGCGTGTCATGACCTGCTCGGTCATGGTGCGCTGTGGCATGTCACTCATAGTAACTATAAGACATGTAAACCTGGGAAATATAGTATATATTATATTTTCCGCGATGTCAAGCTTTCACGCAGCACAATTGCCTGCGGTTTGGAGTGGTCGACGGCGCCTGTGCTGGTATCGACAATGTCTGCCGACACGCCGTGGAGCTAGTGGTCTTTCAGAATAGCCGATAGTCGATAGCCGATAGTCGATAGGGTCGCGTGCGATCAGCGCTTGCCTATTGGTTATCGCTGTGAACCCCGTCGAAGGAGACCGGAACGTGCCCCTGGCGCACTTGTGCGCTCCGGGGGAGAACTCGGTCGAGTCCGTGGGACTGATGAAGATGAGCCAATCCATCCGGTCTATCCTGGCTGGCGCTTCAAACCGCGCCTGCGGGGCGCCGGTGCCGGTCCACGTCGGGAGGCGACGTTCGCCGCTGGCGCCCAGACCGAATGTTGAACGTTCCCCAGTCCCACGGCGCACTGGCAGGCATCGCCAGCTGCCAGCGCTGCGCGCCACGCGCTGTTCGCATGCACCGCTATCGGCGGCTATCAGCTATCGGCTATGCCAGCTTGCGGTTGAAACCGCGCCTGCGGGGCGCCGGCGCCGGTCCACGTCGGGAGGCGACGTTCGCCGCTGGCGCCCAGACCAAAATTCATGGTGAACGTTCATGAGCCTATCACAGGACCGCCTGAAGGCGGTGGTACGGGGTAGTACGATCGGCTTTGGCCGGTCTCTGAACACCTGAAGGTGGTGGTGCGGGTACGCCAGGCGTATGGTTTTTCAGTAACCAATCCCCGCCAGCCCGCGCCGGCGGGCTTCGCCCTGATAGCCGCGGGCTAATGGTCTTCCAGAAATTAATCCGGTATAATAACTCGTAGAAGTGTCAAACCTTTCTGAGGAGGTTCTCATGTCTGCACGCCGAACCCTCGC
>FWWL01002897.1_pt1 | contig 33495 bp, 29 predicted proteins | sample 2228331 | NCBI WGS metagenome assembly FWWL01 (sample SAMEA103939775, study PRJEB20133) | metagenome
GTTGAACAAATTCGTTGACGGGTTCCCTGCTGCCCGGCTCGGCCTGGTGTGCCAACCGAAGGCCGGCGGGACGAAGGCCGGCCGCACCATCCATCGTCCATGGTCCATGGTCCATGGTCCATCGTCCATGGTCCATGGTCCATCGTCCATGGTCCATGGTCCATCGTCCATCGCCCATAGTCCATGGTCCATCGTCCGACGAGAGTATGTTACAATGGGGATGTGGCAGAAGAGATCAAGGTCGTTGCAACTAATCGCAAGGCGTCGTTTGAGTATTTCTTGCTTGAGACGTTTGAGGCCGGCCTGGCATTGCAGGGATCGGAGATCAAATCCATCCGGGCCGGTAAAATGAGCCTGGCCCAGGCCTATGTAGATATTGAGAAGGGCCAGGCCTGGTTACGAGGGGCCCACATCGCTCCCTATGATCAGGCCAGCCATTTCAACCACGATCCCCTGCGGCCGCGCCGGCTTTTGCTCAATAAGCGCGAGATCCGCTATCTGGCAAATGCCGTCCGACAGAAGGGGATGACTATCGTTCCAACGCGGGTGTACTTGAAGAAAGGACGCGCCAAGATCGAGATCGCCCTGGCGCGCGGCAAAAAGTTATATGATAAGCGTGCCACGATTGCCCAACGCGATGCGGAGCGTCATCTGGAACGGGAAATGCGAGTGCGGTAAGGGGTGGTCGCTCTCGGTGGCGATACCACCGGGCGAAGATATTTTGTTCGGAACGGTAACGTGAATGATGGCCCCCTCCACTATCGGTAGCATCAACGCTCTCCCGGAAGAGGAGAAACGGGCTATCTATCTGCGCCTGATCCCGCCGACGCTGTTTGATCGCTTTAAGTTGCCTGCCCCTGATTCGCTGCGGATCAGGAAATTCACTCGTTTTCGCTTCGATCCGGGCAGCAGCGATGTGGAGTTGTATCTGTTCCACGAGGAGCGGTTTCCGGACCCGATCCTTTACGGTCATCTCACCGATACGTTGAACGGTCAGATTCACATTTTGCTCTATATCATGAACGATCCCTACTCGCCACGCTTCGACGTGGATGTCATGCCCGATGGCCGGCCAACGCGCTTTGGCATTCTGTGCCGCAACATCGAGGCTGAACTGGCCGCCATGCAGGCCGGCCTGGCGCCAGGGCAGGTACGACGCGGCCTGGGAATGCTGAATGAAGCCATTCAAACCTTTGAGCGTTTTGTGCGTAGCCTGGGCCATGAAGTGTATTTCGCTGAACCGCTCTACTATCACAACGCAGTGATCTTTGAGCGCCATGGTTTTGGCTACCAGGAAGGCCGGCGGCTGATGGAGCGCATTCAGCGCGGGTTTTCCGAGGGAGGAGATTTGCTTAAACGCCTGGATGGCTCCCCCTTTCGCCGCCCCGAAGCCGCTCACAGCATCCGCCTGCGTTCGTGGGCCATTCACGATGGCATCCTGGGCGAGCCATTTACGAATGTGACCATGTATAAACAGGTGGGACGCTCAGCCGGCGTGAATACCTGCCCGGAGATAGGCTGGTAGCGTAACGCAGAGCGGTCTCTGACTGGTCCTGGCAGGACCAATCCCGGCCTGGTGAGTTCGCTGATCGGTTCTACAGGGAATAGAGTTCAGGCCGCCGATCTTGCAGGATGGGGATTTTACGGCGGACTTCCTGCACTTTCGAGAGATCTACCGTGACGGTGAGCAGGTCTTCATCCTCATCGCCTTCGATCAGGATCTCTCCCCACGGGTCTACCACCATGGAGTGGCCAAAGAAGCGGTTGGCCGGATCGCTTCCCACGCGGTTACAGGCAAAGACGAACATCTGATTTTCAATCGCCCGGGCACGTACCAGCGTTTGCCAGTGTGCCAGGCGTGGATGGGGCCACTCGGCCGGCACAAACACCATCTCGGCGCCGGCCAGGGCATAGCCGCGGAACAATTCGGGGAAGCGCAGGTCATAGCAGATGGCCAGGCCGGCGCGGCCAAACGGCAGGTCTACGGTCACCGGCCGGTCGCCGGGAGTGAGATATTGTTCCTCGTTCATCAGGCGGAAGAGGTGGGCCTTGGAGTAGTGGGCCAGGAGCGATCCATCGGGGGCGAAGACGGTCAGGGTGTTGCCATACCGATCGGGGCCGAGTCGCGACAGGGTCGAGCCGAGCAGGTACAGGCCCGTTCGACGCGCCAGCGCCGATAGATCGGCAAACAGGCCCGTGTCCAGGGAGGAAGCGTAGCGCGGGGCGTGGATCAGATCGTAGGCGGTGGACCAGAGTTCAGGGAGCAGGATCAGGTCCGAGCCGCGGCGTTTGGCTTCGTCCGCCAGTTGGCTGACTTTTTCCAGGTTGGCCGAGGGATTGCCAAACGCAATGTCTATCTGGGCGAGAGAAACGGTGAGGGACATGGTTCTATTATAATCGGTGAAAACCGCTCAGGAGTAGCGTCATGGAACGAGTTGGATTCATCGGTTTGGGAATCATGGGGCGCGGGATGACCCGCAATTTGTTGAAAGCCGGCTACGCGGTAACGGTTTGGAATCGCACGGCGGCACGTATGGATGAGTTTGTGGCCCTGGGGGCTCAGGCCGCGACCTCGCCGGCCGATCTGGCTCGACGGTGTGAGGTGGTGTTGATCTGCGTCAGCGATACGCCCGATGTGGAACAGGTGTTGTTCGGGCCACACGGTGTGGCCGAAGGTGCACGCCCCGGGACGCTGGTGATCGATCACAGCACCATCAGCCCACGAAAGACGGTCGAGATGGCCCGACACCTGGCCGAGCAGGGCGTGGCGTTTCTGGATGCGCCAGTGAGCGGTGGCAGCGAAGGGGCCGCCCAGGGGACGCTTTCCATTATGATCGGCGGGGAAGCGCAGGATGTGGAACGGGCCCGGCCGATTTTACAGGCTTACGGGAAGAAGATCACCCATATGGGGCCGCATGGCGCCGGCCAGATGACCAAACTGGTCAATCAGATTCTGGTGGTGGTGAATCAACTGGCCGCCAGCGAGGCTTTGCTGTTTGCCCAGGCCGGCGGATTGGACCTGACCAGGACTATCGAGGCCGTCAAAGACGGCGCCGCCGGCTCATGGATGTTGGCCCATCGTGGACCACAGATGATCGTGCGCGATTTTCGCCCCGGCTTTACGATCGATCTGCAACAGAAGGATTTGCGCCTGGTGTTAGAGGCCGCGGATGAGTTGGGTGTGCCTCTGTTGGGCACCAGTCTGGTGTTTCAGTTATATCGCACGTTGCAGGCCCAGGGCCTGGGAGGCGAGGGCAATCATGCTCTGGTCAAGGCGTTGGAGCGGTTGATGGGGATGGAGTTGGGGAAGAAAGCGGAGGCCTGAAGCGGACTCTCTGTCCTGACATATGGCCTCCTGGTCTGTTTTCCGAAATCCTGCCAGCGGATAGTCCCCCTCTTGAGTGTTATCACCCCATTTCACCGCTGAGAACGCAGAGAGCGCAGAGTTTTCCCCTTTTTCGGGATTTTCTCAGCCGTCTCTGCGCTTTCTGCGGTAAAACCTGGCGCAATGGGTGTTTTCCACGTTGCAGGGAGACTGCCTGCAAGCGCAAGAAAACGCACAGTGGCCGGCTCGCACCTTCGAGTCGGCCACTTGTTTGCCTGAGAGGAGCGGGGGTTAATCTTTCTTTTCTTTGACTTCGATGATCTCGCGACCCTGATAATGACCACATTCAGGGCAGACCGTGTGCGGTAACCGCATGGAGCCACAGTTAGAGCAGACCACCAGGTTTCGAGGGGTCAGGGCATCATGGGCCCGGCGACGATCGCGGCGACCTTTGGAGTGCTTGCGTTTCGGATGTGGGGGCATGTCTTTCTCCTTCCTGACAGATCATCGCCGGGGTAGGGGCCCCGGCGCGGTGTTCACGTAGCGGGCGGGATTATATATGCAGAAGGCAGTGACGTCAAGGCCGAACCGTTGTAAAATCAGAAACATGGAAGTGCAAATTGCGGTTGCCAAGATCAATAAATATGCCGTATCCGAAAGCGGCGATACGCTGGAAGTGGTGGAGCGCCCCAATGGCGGTTTATCGGTGGTGCTGGCGGATGGTCAATCCAGTGGACGCGGCGCCAAGGCCGTTTCAATGATGGTGGTGCGCAAGGTGATCGGGCTGTTGGCCGAAGGGGTGCGGGATGGCGCGGCCGCCCGTGCTGCCTCAGATGCTTTGTATACCGATAAGGGGGGCAAGGTCTCGTGTACCCTCAATATCGCTTCGGTGGACCTGGCGACCAATACCATTGTTTTAACCTGCAACAATCCGGTGCCCATGGCGATCTGCCGCAATGGGGTCGTGGATTGTGTGGCCTCTGAGAGCGTCCCGCTGGGGACGGCGCGCGGTATTCGCCCGGTGATCACCGAACTCAATCTCGAACCAGGCATGTTGATCGTGATATATACGGACGGTCTGGCCCATGCCGGGGCGCGGCGCGGCCATCCTATGGATGTCTGTATGGTATTGCGCTCCATTCTGGAAGATCAGGATCCCACTCCCCAGGAAGTAGCCGATGAATTGCTGACCCATGCCATCAGTCTGGACGAAGGCCGGCCCGCCGATGACATCAGCGTAGTGGTGCTCAAAGTCACCTCTCGAACGGGCGATTCCGTGCGACGAATGACGGTGCGCTTGCCGATTGATTGACCATTATGAAGCCTCACCCCCGGATCGGTGTGGTTGGCCCGTGTGGGGCAGGAAAATCTACCCTGATCGCCCGGCTAGAACAACAGGGGTTCTCCTGTCGCCACATCGCCCAGGAGCACTCCTACGTGAAGGATATGTGGAAGCGCATCGCCCAACCGGATGTGCTGATTTTCCTGCAGGCTTCTTACCCGGTGTGCACGGCGCGGCGCAGATTGAACTGGACGGAAGAGGAATATCAGGAACAACAGCGCCGTCTGGAACACGCTCGCGCTCATGCCGATCTGGTGGTGGATACAGACGCTCTTACTCCCGACGAAGTTTTTGAACGAGTGATGGCGTTTTTGCAGTCTCTCCTGTAGTATAATTCTCCTTTGCCTGCGTTGCGCAGGTATTTTTGTGAGTGTTGCAGGTGTTCCTACACCTGGGTAACGCAGCGGCTTTCCCAGCCGAAGAGCGTCAATCGAAACGTGAAGGGAGTATCGTGCCCATGCGAAATCTTTCTACGCGACTGATTTTGATCGCCTTGATCCTGGCCCTGGCCTTGTGGATCGATCTCAGTCAGGAAATTCGAATCGTCAACCCCTTCAACGATCAGGTGCTCTGGCAGCGCGATGTCAGTCCACGCCTGGGGTTAGATTTGCGCGGGGGCCTGCAAGTGCTCCTGGAGGCGGATCTTCCCGAGGATGCTCTGATTACGCGTGAGCAAATGGAGACGGCGCGCCTGATCCTGGAGAATCGCACCAACGCCCTGGGTGTGAACGAGAGCATTTTGCAGGTAGCGGGCACCCGTCGCATCGTGGGCGAGTTTCCCGGTGTGACCGATCCCGATCAGGTGAAGAACACCCTGGGGCAGACCGGCCGTCTGGAGTTCGTGGATTTCGGGTTTACGCCTGTCCCGGAAGGCACGCGCATTGTCACCGATGTGGATGGGCCAGTCGAGACCGATCCCAGCGATCCCAATGCTCCCCAGGTCTATCACACCGTGATGACCGGCGATAAGATCGAATCGGCAGTGGTGAGCCGGGACCAGTTCGGCCGCTATGTGGTGGATTTCACCCTCACCTCAGAAGGAGCCCGCATCTTCGCTGACCATACTTCGACCCATACCGGTCAGTATCTGGGTATCGTGCTGGACAAGGTGGTGATCTCCTCCCCCCGGATCAATGAACCCATCACCGAAGGGAGCGGACAGATCAGCGGGAACTTTACCTACGAGTCGGCCAACTCTCTGGCTATTCAACTGCGTTACGGTTCGTTGCCCATTCCCTTCCGCCTGGTGGAAAGCCGCGTGGTGGGCCCAACCCTGGGACAGGACTCGCTGCAAAAATCGCTGGTGGCAGGCCTGATCGGCCTCACCATCGTTTTCCTCTTCATGGCCATCTACTATCGTCTTCCGGGGGTGGTGGCCGACGTGGCGATTGTGATCTACGCCCTGATCGCTTTTGCCGTATTCAAGTACCTCCCTGTCACTCTCACCCTGGCGGGTATTGCCGGTTTTCTCCTCTCCACCGGGGCGGCTCTAGATGCCAACATTCTGATCTTCGAGCGCATGAAGGAAGAATTGCGCGCCGGCCGCAATCTGCGAGTGGCATTGGACCTGGGCTGGACCCGCGCCTGGCCATCCATTCGCGACTCTAACCTGGCGACCATTATCACCTCGATCATCCTGTTCTGGTTCGGGTCTACCTTTGGCGCCACGATCGTCAAGGGCTTTGCCCTGACTCTGGCGTTGGGGGTGTTGATCTCCCTGTTTACTGCCCTGGTGATCACTCGCACTCTGCTCAGCCTGGTGCTCCAGTTCATCAAGCCCGGCACCGAACGACTTTCCTGGTTTGGATTGTGAGGAACCATGAACATTCTAGGAAAACGCTATCTCTACTTTGCCCTTTCGCTCCTGATTATCCTGCCCGGCCTGCTGTTGATTGCCGTAGATGGATTGCCGCTGTCGATTGATTTCACAGGCGGATCGATCCTGGAAGTCCGCTTCGCCGGCCCAAATCCTGCCCCTGCAGATGTGGTGGCAGCTTATAACACCCTGGGCATCAGAGACGTCCAGGTGCAAACCACCAGCAGCGGCACGCTGCAGATCCGCTCCTCCTTCCTGGATGAGGAAAGCAGTGTGGCTGTTCAGGCCATGTTGCGCGAACGCTTCGGTGAATTGACAGTAGAACGCTTCGATAGCGTTGGGCCTTCGATTGGCGCTCAGGTCACCCAGCGTGCCGCCATCACCGTGGGGATTGCCGCCCTGGCCGTGGTGATTTATATCACCTTTGCCTTCCGCGGCCTGGAACACGCCTTCCGTTATGGCATCATCGCCATTATCGCCATGATTCATGATGTGGCTGTGGTGCTCTCGGTGGCGGCTCTGGGCGGACGCTTCTGGGGCTGGCAGGTGGATGCGCTCTTCCTGACCGCCTTGCTCACTGTGATCGGCTTCTCGGTGCAGGATAAGATCGTGGTCTTTGACCGCATTCGCGAGAACTCGATCATCTATCGTCGCCTGCCGTTTGAAACCCTGGCCAATCATTCCATCGTTCAGACTCTGCAGCGCTCGATCAACACCCAATTGATGACCGTCCAGTTCATGCTCCTGGCGCTGGCCTTGTTTGGCGGCATCACTCTGCGCGAATTTGCGGTGATCATGCTGATTGGCTTGCTGAGCGGCACCTATTCCTCGATTTTCATCGCCGCTCCTCTGCTGGTTGTCTGGCAAAATCAGGAGTGGAAGACCTGGTTCCGGCGCCCCGCCCAGGCTTGAGGTGACCATGATTGACCTTCGCTCCGATACCGTTACTCGACCCACTCCGGCCATGCGCGAAGCCATGGCGCGCGCCGAGGTGGGAGATGATGTCTATGGAGAAGACCCTACTGTCAATCGCCTGCAGGAAATGGCGGCGGCACGGATGGGCAAAGAAGCGGCCCTGTTTGTCCCCAGTGGAACCATGGGCAATCTGGCCGCCATTCTGGCTCACTGTCAACGGGGGGATGAAGTCATGCTGGGGGACAAATCGCACACCTTTCTATACGAAGCCGGGGGAATCTCCGCCCTGGGCGGAATCCACTCTCGCCAGATTCCCAACCAGCCCGACGGATCGCTTCGCCTCCAGGACCTGGAAGCGGGGTTGCGCGGCCCCGACGCGCACTTCCCTCCCTCGCGTCTGATCTGCCTGGAGAACACCCACAACCGTTGTGGGGGCACCTACCAGACTCCTGAGTACACTCGCCAGGTGGCTGAGTTTGCCCATGCTCACGGCTTGGCAGTACACCTGGATGGGGCGCGTCTGTTCAACGCCGCCATCGCTCAGGGCGTGGATGTGCAGGAATTCACCCGTCACGTCGACTCAGTGACCTTTTGCCTGAGCAAAGGGCTGGCCGCGCCGGTCGGATCGGTGTTGTGTGGTACGCGCGAGTTTATTCGCCGGGCCCATCGGGTGCGCAAAATGCTGGGGGGTGGAATGCGTCAGGCCGGGGTGCTGGCGGCCGCGGGAATCGTGGCCCTGGAGACGATGGTCGAGCGCCTCGCCGAGGATCACGTCCGGGCGCGGCGTCTGGCCGAGGGACTGGCATTCCTGCCGGGTCTGATCCTGGACTATGGCCTGCCGGCCACCAACATGGTTTTCCTCTCCCTGACTGCAGACGTGCCCCTCTCTGCCCGTGAAATTGCCGAGCGAATCCGTGCTCATGGCGTTCTGGTGGGAGTGATCGGTCCGCGACAGTTTCGCCTGGTGACCCATTATGAGATAGACGATGCGGGGGTGGATCAGGCCATTGCGGCCTTCCGTGCCGTGTTATCGTCGCCCGGATAACCGCTTGTCCTTCAGGAACGGTTCAAGGACCCCCTCCTCGGCCAGACTCACCAGCGTTTCCACCACCTGGGGATCAAACAGGATACCGGCCTGATTTTTCAGGTAGTGCAGGGCTTCTTCGGGGCTGCTTCGCGTTCGATAGGGGCGATCCGAGATCAAAGCGTCGAACGCATCGGCTACGGCAAAGATACGCGCCAGGTAAGGAATATCTTTGCCGCTCAGGCCGAACGGATAGCCACTCCCATCCCAGCGTTCCTGGTGGTAGCGGATCACAGACAGCGTATCTTGCAAGAAGGGAATTCCCTCCACGATGCGCGCCCCAATTTCTGGGTGCAGGCGCATGATCTTCCACTCCTCCTCGCTCAGGGGCCCTGGTTTGTGCAGGATGGTATCGCTGATGCCGATTTTGCCGATGTCGTGAAGCAGAGAGCCGCGTTCCAGCGCCTTGAGTTCGGCCGGGGTGAGGCCGAGACGACGACCCAGCAAGCAGGCGATCTGCGCCACCCGTGAACTATGTCCTTCCGTTTCGCGATCACGTGCATCCAGGGCGGTCATCAGGGCGGCCAGGGTCTGATCATAAGTGGTTTCCAGTTCTTGATAGGCTTTTTCCAACTCATGGGCCTGCTGGCGTGATTCTGCCAGCAAAAGGATGCGTTCCAGGGCAATGGCGGCCTGATTGGCCAGGGTCTGCAGGCTGGTGGAGAAGCGTGCCACGTTCCGTTCGTCCAGTTTCAGCCAGAGCGCGCCCCAGATACGCCGGGGTGTTTTGAGAGGGAAGCAGAGCAGGGCGGTTTTGTCTTCAGGCGAGAGGAAAATGCTCTGACCGGTTTCCATGGAGCGGTGGATCAAGTCCATTGGATGCGAGGGGCTGAGGGGGGTGCCGTTCGCGTTCAGTTGTGCCTGGGCCTCGATCTTTCCCTGGGGCGTGAACAGCACGATCCCACTGGTTTCGGCGGCACAAACCTTTTGAGCGGTTTCAGCCACATAGTGCACGGCTTCGTTCAGTTCCTGGGCCTGGATGATCTGGAAACTCAATTGATACAACTGGGTTGTGCTGAGCAGGTTGGTGCGCAATTCATGGGAGAGCCAGGCGCTCTCGATAGCCACCGCAGTCTGGGAGGAAAGCAATTCTGCCAGGGATTCATCATTTTCAGTGAAGAAACTCCCCCCCTGTTTGCCAAAAGCCAGCATGGCCCCCACGTTCAGGCGATGCAGACGAATCGGCATAGCAATCACACTGCGTAGAATCGGCAAGTCAATCTCCAGAGGAGAAGCACGCTTATAACGCCGCAGATCCCGAATGCGGAAAGGGCGTGTGGCGCGTAAAGCGGCCTGTAGCAGGGGCTCATCTTTCAGATTCTGTTGCAGCGATTTGAGCAGACGTGGGGCATGGCCGGCCCAGGCGGTGCGGCTGAAGTGGCCGCTCTGGTCGAGCAGGGTGACGAACGTAAAGCGGGCGCGCAGGGTTTGACGGGCCAGGATGGCTATTTCTTGCACGGTCGTTTGTGGATCGGATTGGGCCGTCAGAGAAATGCCGACCTGGATCAGGTCGGTGAGCCGTTGATGGTATTCAGAGCGCTCCCAGGCGCGTAGCAGTTCGCTGGCCATGGCTTCCGCGATCTGGATATCGGCACCGGTGAAGGCGTTTGGCCGATGATCGCTGATCTCAATGACCGCCTTGATGTGCCCATGATCGATCAGGGGAACTGCCAGAATAGATCGCCTGCCGTCGGTTTCACGGCTCGGGAGAACATCCTGGTCGTTAAGCGTGTCGTTGATCATCTGGGTTTTTCGCAGTCGAATCGCCCGTCCCAGGATGCCCACGTTCACGCTTTGGCGATATGAAGGGGGAAGCACGTGGATGTATGGTCCGGCCGCGGCCAGAGCGACCAGTTCACGCCGCTCTGACTCGTGCAGATACAGCACCACCAGGTCACAGTTAAGCGCCCGCTGCAGATGGTTGACCGCCAGTTGGGAGGCCACTGGAATATCCAGAGGATGTTCCAGTTGCTGGCTCAACTCGTTCACCAGCAGCCATTGCATTGAGCGATGGCGTTCGCTGGCAAGTTGTTCCTCCAGCAACGCAATCCGCTGAGAAAGCACCTGGCTTTGTGCATCCTCGCTCGCTTGTGGGCGCGGTCGCCATATCTGCTGCCAGAAGCGTTGCGCTACGGAAGGTTTGCTCATCTCGGCCGGCAAAGCGGATCGATCGAGGCCTGTCACGGGTTGTTTGTGCCTGCTGAGTATCACCATCGAGGTCAGGCTATAGCCCAGAATAGCCTCTGTGCTGAGCAGGAGCAGGAAGGTCAATTCACGGGTGTTAAATTGCCAGATCCCCCATCCATGCAAACTGGATACCGGGGAAGGATCGGTTTTTTCGAGCAGGAAGGTAGTGACTATCAGCAAGGCCGTAATCAGGCTGCCAGTCAGAAAGATCATCCGTCTGCTGAGGCGATCGCCCTCGGGGGCTTGAATCTGTTCCCAGGGGAGGGAGGGCAGCAGGATCAGGCTGAGCGATAGACTGAAAGTCGGGATCAGAGCCAGCAGATCGCGTCGCAGGGCCGCCAGGATCATCGCACTCAACCACGGAAGAGCCAGCACGTAACTCACCCGGTGCTTGTTGGGCCAGGCTTTCTGCAGGGAGAATAGACCACTCAACCAACCCGAGACCAGAAAGGCAATGCCGAAATAAGGATGCAAAAATGTCAGGTCGCGATAGTTTTCAGCGACAGGCATGCCTTTCCAAGCCAGCAGAGCCAGACCCAGGGCCAGGTTGAACCCTCCTGTGAATAAGAACAGCAGCGAGGTGTTACCGGGTCGGTTGTGTGGGGGAATGGTCAATGTGATGGGGATCAGCAACGCCAATCCAAGGAACAGAGCAACCCCTATCAGCCGCTGTTCGCTCAGGTAGAGCCAGGCCAGCAGGATCAGGCACAGGGTCAGGATGACGTAGAGAGCACTCAAACTCCAGCGGCGAAAGGGGATGGAGATTGTGCTCAGCGTGAGTACTGCCGTCAGGTGAAAGAGTAATCCCAGGATCAGGGTCGTGGTTCGATCTAGAGTGACGTTGAGTCGGCCCAGATGCTGGGAAAGGATCAGAAACGACAAACCAAATAACAACAGCAAGCAGCCTAGAAACGCTGTCAGGTGCTCAAGAGAATCGTCTTTCATGAGAGGGGCGGCTTTTGATGATTGGGCATTTGGAGGAAGAGTGGGGGTATCGTTAGGGGAAGGAGGCATCTCTGGCGCCTATTATAATGCTGGAATGCTCTTCTCTGGTTACCGGGGCGGATTGTATGTCCGCCGATGTGGCCAGGCCCCAGGCAAGGCTTTTCAATCATCTGACACAACGGCAGGGAAGGCCATGGTGTTTGCCATGGAAAGACAACTTCCATGGCCAGTCGTTCACGTAAAGGAAAAGTTTTTGTGCGGAGTATAGGGCTATTGAAAAGCCCTGATCTGGAGGATGACCCACACATCCAGAATTCAGTCACTGCCTGGCGGTGGCGCAAGTCTCTGACTTGCGAAACATGGCAAATCAGAGGGCGTACCGCCGACCTGGGGTTGGCCAGGCAGTTTGGGACGGCAGTGCCACTGCCGTCCCAACGCAGTGCAATTGCTAAATCCGTTGAATGGATTGACTTCACTGCCAAAAGGTCATTTCACCGCAGAGCGCGCAGAGAACGCGGAGAGTTTTGCTTGTTGAGCAAAAGGCGGCATGTTCGGTGCGGATTTTGAAATTTTTGGCTCTGCGCTCTCCGCAGTCTCGGCGGTGAAGGGTTTTTGCACAGGGCTTTTCAAAGATTTAATGTTCCATCTCTTTTTGTACCGCCAGGCTTTGACTGGCAGTGTGCCGACCATAGGTTGGCGGTACAATTTTATGTTACTGAGAGTCGCAGCAACTGTAAGAAAGGCCCAAAGATTAGAATTTTGAAAAGCCCTCGTTTTTGCAGTAGAGTCATGGATTACAATCTGATATAATTCCTCCTGGGAGGGTTGCCTGGTGGGGCAATCTTCTGGCGCGTCTTGTGGTGTACTTTGCTTACAGGATGATGGTATGCAGACAGTTGTGACTATCGAACAGATCAAGGAATCCGCTGAGGTTGTGCGCGGGTATCTTAAGGTTCAACCGCGCGTGGCGATGATTTTGGGGTCGGGGTTGAATGCCCTGGCCGAGTCGATCCAGAATGCCCAGATCGTGCCCTATGCGGACCTGCCCCATTGGCCGCGTTCCACCGTGGCCGGGCACAGCGGGCAACTGGTGATCGGCGAACTGGAAGGTTGCCCGGTGTTCGTCATGCAGGGTCGCATTCATTACTACGAAGGCTACCCTATGTCTCAGGTCACCTTGCCGGTGCGGGTGATGCAGGTGTTGGGGATCAAGACGCTGATCGTCACCAACGCTGCCGGCGGCATTAACCCCGATTTCGTGCCTGGAGATGTGATGTTGATCACTGATCACCTCAATCTGATCGGGATGACGGGCCTGAACCCGCTGATCGGCCCTAATCTGGATGAGTTTGGCCCGCGCTTCCCGGATATGAGCCAGGCGTATGATCGGGAGTTAATGAATCTGGCCCGAGAAGCGGCCCGTGAGGCCGGAATTGCCCTGCGTGAGGGAGTGTATGTTGGCTTGAGCGGCCCGTCGTTTGAGACGCCGGCCGACCTGCGCTTTTTGCGGCTGGCCGGAGCAGATGCAGTGGGCATGTCCACAGTGCCGGAGGTGACGGTCGCTCGCCACGGAGGGCAGCGGGTGTTGGGTCTTTCGGGAATCAGCAATAAAGCCAATCTGGATGGTTCAACGATCACAACCCATGAAGAGGTGATGGACGCCGGTCGGGTGATCACGCCTAAGATGGAGGCGATCATCCGCGGCGTGTTGCGACGATGGCGCGATTGAGATGCAGGAGATTTTGCGTTTCGTCGGTGAGTATCAGGGAGTGCTCTACTTTTTGTTGGCTCTGGCGGGAGTATATTCCTTGCGGCGATTGACCATCGCCTGGAGGGAATGGCGCCAGGCCTATTTTGGTTTGGAGCGCGAGGTCACGCAGCAACGCCTGGCCCAGGCGGTGGTCTTTCTGGCTACGGTGCTGATGTTGACCTGTGTGGTGTTTTCGATCTCGGTATTCGTGCTGCCGGGCTTGCCGGTGGCGTCAGCATCGGGACTGAACCTGGCCGGGTTGATGGAGACATCTCCCAGGGAAAACGCCGCGGGGACGATCACGCCTGGGGGGGCCGGGCCCGCGGCGGGTCCAGAAGGATGCGTCCCTGGTCGGTTGGAGATCACCGCGCCCCGGTCGGGGGAGGAAGTCTCGGGGACGGTGACGTTGATTGGGACGGTGGATGTCCCCAATTTCGGTTTTTATAAATACGAGGTGTCGTTACTCGGTTCCGAGATCTGGAGCACGGTGGCCGCCTGGCGTGAACCCGTCCGCAATGGGGAATTGGGGAAGTTAAACACCACGTTTTTGACGCCTGGCGATTATCTGTTGCGGGTGGTGGCTCTGGATACTGCCGCACAGGAAATTGGCGTCTGTGTGATCTCGATCCGCGTGCGAGGAGAGTAACCATGGGCCTGTCGCTTCGCCCGGCAGTAGCAACCGATTTGCCGCGCCTGATGGGGCTGGATCATTCGGTGAGCAGTGAGTACGTGTGGCAGGTGGAAGTGCGTCGTGAGAACGGCCAGGTGGCGGTGACATTGCGCCAGGTGCGTCTGCCGCGATCGATTGTGGTGCCCTATCCGCGCAATCCATTTGCCCTGGCCGATGAGTGGACGCGCCGGGCCGCTATGCTGGTGGTGGCGGAGAATGACCCGCTAGGCTATGTGTGTATCGCTGATCTGAACGCTGGTAACACGGCCTGGGTGACCGACCTGGTGGTAGACCCTGAGAAACGCCGCCAGGGGTTGGGCACGTTATTGCTGGAGGGGGCCCTGACCTGGGCGCGTCAGCATGGCTTTGAGATGTTTGTGATGGAGGTACAGGCCAAGAATTATCCGGCAGTTCGACTGGCTCAAAAGAGCGGCCTGGAATTCTGCGGGTATAATGATCATTATTACGCCAATCACGATGTGACTCTGTTTTTCGGCTGTACCTTGCGTCAGGTACTTTGAAGCGTAAGAGAGCATCCCTTTGAGGATTTGCGGGAAAGGGTTCTATGCTTAACGGTTGGACCAGTGGTGTGTTGGCGGGGATTCAGACGGTTAATCAGATTCTGACGGCCGGGATCGCCATAACGGCTTTTTCGCTGTTTCTCTACGCTCTGTCGTTCAATTTGCGCGATCGGGTGGCTCGCTCATTTGCCATTATTCTGTTGTGCGTGGTGGTGGTGTTCACCACCGACGCGTTGCAGAGCGATACAATGCCAGCCTGGGGGCTTGAATTGCTCTTGAAAGTGCAATGGATCGGGTTGGCATTCTTGCCAGCGGCCTACCTTCATCTCTCGGATGCGCTGTTGGTTACGGCAGGGCGTCCTTCTCGAGGACGGCGGCGTCTGGCTGTGCGGCTGATGTATGGGGTCGCCGTATTCTTTTTGTGGTTGCTGGCCACTGACCGGCTAGTTGGTCCGCTGGTGCCGGAGGGACAACCGGCGCCTCATTTGCAACGAACCTTCTGGACAGAGGTATTTACCCTGTATTATGTGGCTATCATCGCCTGGGCCTGGGTCAACTTTCTCAGAGCCTATCAGTGTATGTTGACCCGTTCTGGCCGCCGACGCATGATCTACCTGATGGCCGGGGCAACCGCCCCAGCCCTGGGCTCCTATCCGTTTCTGTTGTATGGTTCATCCATTGCAGCCCAGCATCCCGTGCTTTTCTGGATCGCAGTCACGGTGATCAATTTCACCCTGGGGGGGCTGGTGGTGGTGATGGCCTACGCGGTGGCGTTCTTCGGTGTTTCGTGGCCCGATCGGGTGGTGAAGAGCCGCCTGATGAAGTGGTTGATGCGCGGCCCGGTGACGGCTTCGCTGACGTTGGGGGTGATGACCATTGTACGCCGCGTCGGTGTGTTGCTTTTCGGCAGTGAGTACAACGCTTTTGTGCCCTTTTCAGTGGTGGCAGTGGTGTTGTTGATGGAACATGCTATCACACTGGTTGCGCCACTGTGGGAACGCTGGCTGCTCTTTGGGCGGGATCGGGAGGAACTGACTCTGCTGCAGGATATGGAAGAACGTCTGTTGACCCGTTCCGACCTGCAGCAGTTCCTGGAAAGCGTGCTGGCGGCGGTGCGCGATCACATGCAGGCCCCGGCGGCTTTCATCGCCGCCCTGGATGAGGATCGCCTTTCGTTGCTGGTGACGGCAGGCACACCCTACCTGCTGGATGAAAGCGCCCTCTCTGAGGCGTTGCGAGTGGTAGAGCGGGCGAATGGCCACCTCCTGCGGCGTGAATTCCGCTGGGGACATTTCTGGCTCTTGCCCATTCATCAACGCCGACGGGCGGAGATGGATGTAGATGTGGTGCCGCCCTTGCTGGGTCTGCTGGGAGTGGCGCGACAGACGGAGGACCTGGATGCCGATCAGCGCGATGCCCTGTGGTTGCTGGTGGAACGAGTCGCGCTGGCGCTGGAAGATCGTCAACTGCAACGGCAGATCTTTCGCTCTATGGAAGGCCTGCAATTGCGCGCCGATGTGTTGCAGCGCCTGCGGGCTGTAGGACGCTACGATCATCACCGCTTGAGTGCACCAGAGGAAGATCTACCGCCCGAAGCGGATATGGCCAACTGGGTAAAAGAGGCCTTGAGCCACTACTGGGGTGGCCCCAAACTTACCCAAAGCCCGCTGGCCCGTTTGCGCGTGGTGCAGGAGATGGTTGAAGAATACGACGGCAACCTGGCCAACGCCCTGCGCGCCCTGTTGCGCAAAGCCGTGGATCAGGTGCGCCCCGAAGGGGAACGCCGCTTCACCAGCGAGTGGATTTTGTACAACATCCTCGAAATGAAATTTATCGAAGGGCGCAAGGCCCGGGAAGTGGCCTCGCGCCTGGCCATGTCGGAAGCCGACCTGTATCGCAAGCAACGCATAGCGGTGGAAGCGGTAGCCCGGGCCATCCTACAAATGGAGATGGAACACCGCCTGGCCGACGCCCGCCAGCGCACAATGTCTGAGACCGTTTTACCCAGGTGATCTCTGTGTTTCAGGAATAAATCTTATGACCCTGTTGAGGCAGGAGGAGGTACCATGTTGGCACAGCGTAGATTCACGATAGATGAACCCCCGCCGCCGATGGATGAAGGCTGGTGGGAATCCGTGCTGGCTGAAGAGGAACGACGACTTAGACGGACCATCTCCCGACCGGCGAAGTCGCCCCAGGAGCCGCCGATCCAACCCGCTGCTCCAAAAGTCATTCGTGGCGATCAGACAGCCAAAGCGCGGAAGGGCCAAAAAACGGTCGATCCGCCACAATCTGTGCCGGACGTGGATTGGGACTACCTCAAACGTCTGTTTTACAACGACGAGATCGTCCATCTGACAGTAATGGGTTTCAATCGCGGCGGTTTGCTGGTGGAAGGACAGGGTATGTCAGGATTTGTCCCCATCTCTCATCTGGTGGATCTGGTTGGAGAGGAATCCCACGACCGGGAACAGACCCTCTCGACCTATCTTGGGCGCACTCTGTCTCTCAAAGTGATCGAGTGCGATCCAAAAGAAGGCCGGGTCGTGTTCTCTGAACGGGCGGCTCAGGCCAAACCAGGCTGCCGTTCTAAAATCTTTGAAACCCTGAAACCAGGCCAGACGGTTAAAGGAGTGGTCACCAATGTTACTGATTTTGGCGTCTTTGTGGACTTGGGCGGGGTGGAGGGCCTGATCCATATTTCCGAACTCTCCTGGGGGCGGGTGATGCATCCGGGGCAAATCGTTTGCCTAGGACAGGAAGTACAGGTGCTGGTGCTCGAGGTGGCACCCGAACGCTGCCGGATCGCTCTTAGCCTGAAACGCCTGCAACCCAATCCCTGGTTATCTTTCGAACACGACTTCCATCTCAACCAGATCCTGCCGGCTACGATTACGGAAGTCCTGTCCTACGGGGCTTTTGCTCGCCTGGATATAGGTATCGAAGGCTTGATCCACGCTTCTGAAATTCCGCTACAAGAAGGCCAGAGCGTGCGCGACGTGGTGCACGAAGGACAGCGCCTGCAGGTGCGCATTCTCCACGTGGATGTGGCTCGTCAGCGCATGGGTCTGAGCCTGCGCCTGGACGTGTCTGCTGGTGATTGACTGTGTCTGAACAATCTCCCAACGGTTCTCCCCCTCCTGAGTGGATCGATCGCCTGCATCAGGTCTATCTCCGCTTTAGTCGTTTCCTGAACGATACTGTGGGGATTGTCCTGCTGGCAGTGGCTGTCATGACCTTTCTGGCCCTGATGGGATGGACGCAAGGCAGCCTGCTCAAACCCTGGGCGCGTTATCTGCGTCTGTGGTTGGGATGGGGCAGTTACCTCCTGGCTTTGGGAGTCCTGCTCAGTGGAATTTTGTTCCTGCGAAAGGCGGAACGCCCGCCCTCCCTGGCGCAGATTCTCTCCTTTGAACTCGCTTCCTTCCTGACCCTGGGCCTGCTGGCCCTGCTCGGCGGCCTGGACCTGACCCGAGCCGAACTCGGCCTGGACGGTGGCCGCATCGGGTGGGGATTGGCGCGCTTCTTCCAGATGATGTTTGGGGAGGTGGTTGGCCCGATTGTGTTGGTCATACTCTGGCTCGGATTCACCGCCGGCGTGTTCCGCGCTGGTGTCTGGGTCGAGAGACATCTCCGTTCCCTGGCGGGGGAGCCGCTTTCGTCAGATCAGACACCGCCAGCCTCGCCGGCAGAAGACTCCCGACCGGCCCCATCTCCTGCGCCTCGACCGTCGCGCAAACGCCCCGATCTGCCGCCCGAATTTCGTCCTTCCTTGCCTCCGCCGTCCAGCCGAGAGGAACAACCTGCCCAACCCCAGGAGCGGGATCAGCGTCTGCCACCTCTACATCTACTTGCGGCCGAGCAGAACGCTCGCCTAGATGAGCGCACCATCAATCAGACCGCCGGTCTGATCATGAAAACCCTGGCCGAATTTGGCATCCCGGCGCAGGTGATCGGCTATCGGGTTGGCCCAACTGTGACCCAATTTGCGGTGCAACCGGGTTTTATCAAGAAACCTGGCTCTACGGAAGACGATCCCCAACTGATGAAGGTGCGCGTGGCCCAGATCGCGGCGCTGGAAAAAGACCTGGCTCTGGCCCTCTCAGCGGAGCGATTGCGCATCGAAGCCCCGGTTCCGGGCAAACCCTATGTAGGGATTGAAGTGCCCAACTCGCGCACGTCTCCAGTGCGCCTGCGCCCGATCCTGGAATCGGAGGCCTTTCAGCGCGTGGCTTCACCGCTGGCGATTGCTCTGGGGCGGGATGTCTCCGGTCAACCGGTGGTGGCTGACCTGGCGCGCATGCCCCATCTGTTGATTGCCGGCGCCACCGGCTCAGGGAAATCGGTGTGTCTCACCGCTATTGCTACCTGTCTGGTGATCAACAATACCCCCGATGATTTGCGGCTGGTGATGATCGACTCGAAGATGGTAGAACTGTTGCGCTTCAACGGCCTGCCGCACCTGTATGGCAAAGTAGAAACAGACGTGCAGCGCATCCTGGGCGTGTTGCGCTGGGTGGTGCTGGAGATGGAGCATCGCTATCGCCTGCTTGAAGCCAGTCATTCCCGCGATCTGGCTTCCTATAATCGCAAGGTCATGCGGCGCAAGGATAGCGACGGCCCCAGTCCCCTGCCGCGGATCGTGGTGATGATTGACGAGTTGGCCGATCTGATGATGTCGGCGCCTGATGTCACCGAGCATCACCTGGTGCGGCTGGCCCAAATGGCGCGTGCCACGGGCATTCACCTGGTGGTGGCTACGCAGCGCCCCTCGACCGATGTGGTCACCGGCCTGATCAAGGCCAACTTCCCGGCCCGAATTGCCTTTGCCGTGGCCTCCAGCGTAGACTCGCGGGTGATTCTGGATACGGTTGGAGCCGAAACCCTGCTCGGCCGCGGCGACATGCTGTTTCTCAACCCGGAAGTTGGCACGCCGATCCGGGCCCAGGGCGTGTGGGTGACCGATGCCGAGATCGAGCGTATCATCGCTCACTGGCAAAAGACCATCCCCTATTCGGAAGAATTACCCCCCTGGGAGAAACTGCTGTCTGAGTCGTCTGAGGAGGAAGATGATGCGTTGATCGAACAGGCTATTGCCGTGGTGCGCGAGGCCGGTCGGGCTTCGGCTTCACTTTTGCAACGACGCCTGCGGATCGGTTATCCACGGGCGGCGCGCCTGCTGGATCAGTTGGAAGAAATGGGCGTAGTGGGACCTCCCCAGGGCGGTGGTCGCGACCGCGAGGTGTTGCTTGACCTGGATGAGGACGATAACCTGGAGGAATAAGCAAAACGTTTCCCAGAGATTTCTGGAGTTATCAGCGCTGAAGCAACTTTTTGCAGGAAAGACATCTCTTTTTTGAAGGTGATACCTTGAACTCAACAGCCTCTTCTACCAGACTGACTTTCACCGATCGTCTGCGCATCTGGTTCAAATGGTTTCTTGACCCGACAGCCGCGTTTCTCACCCGACTCGGCCTGACGCCAAACACCATGACCCTGTTGGGATTGGCAGGCAATTTGATTGGCGCCTATTTTGTGGCCCGTGGTCAGATCGTCACTGGTGGTCTGTTCATGCTGATCGCCACGCCCTTCGATGCCCTGGATGGGGCCATGGCGCGCCTGCGAGGCGAAGCCGATGAATGGGGTGCCTTTGTCGATTCTGTCACCGATCGCTATTCTGAGTTGCTCATCCTGGGTGGTCTGGTCATCTACTTTTCTCAGGCGGGTGATTCGCTCTCGGCAGTAGCTACCTTTGCGGCCGCAGCTGGCACGGTGCTGGTGTCGTATGTCAAGGCTCGGGCAGAGTCGGTAGGGTTTGAGGCCAAAATTGGCTTTCTCACCCGTGTGGAGCGTTATCTGGTTTTGGCCCCGTTGTTGGTCCTGAACCAACCAGTGATCGCCATCTGGATTATTGCCATCTTTGCCAATTTCACGGCTCTGCAGCGCATCTACTACGTCCGTGTTCAGGCACATGCCCGGCGACGCTCTCGTTCGTGAAGGACGTGTCAAAATTGTAGGCCATTCGGCATGTGTTTGATGATAATATTTCCAGGAGTACGCAATGGTACGGTTTTTGTTTGACGGCATTTACATTTTTCCGCCCGGCGGTGAACCCTGGCGCTTGCTGGCCTGGTATGGGGTGATTTTGATGCTGGGTGCCGTGGCGGGAGGCTGGCTGGCCTCTTTTCAGGTCAGGCGTCGTGGGGGCGATCCTGAGGTGGTGTGGGATCTGCTGGTTTACCTGATCATCGGCGGTGTGATCGGGGCGCGTCTGTGGCACGTGTTCACGCCGCCACCGTCCTCTATCGAGCAGGGTTATACCACGGCGTACTACTTGACTCATCCGCTGGACCTGATCAACCTGCGCAGGGGAGGATTGGGTATCCCTGGGGCAGTGATCGGTGGAGCCGTTGCGCTCTATCTCTATACTCGCAAACACAAAATGAACTTTGCTGAATGGATCGACATCGCGGCTCCGTCCGTGGCCCTGGGTCAGGCGATTGGACGCTGGGGAAATTACTTCAACCAGGAACTCTACGGCGCCCCGACCGATCTGCCCTGGAAAATCTATATCGAACCCCCCTATCGCCTGCCGGGGTTTGAACAATATGAGTACTATCATCCCCTTTTCCTCTACGAGTCGCTCTGGAACCTGGCGAATATGGCCTTCCTGTTGTGGCTCTCGCGCCGTTTTGCCGGGCGACTCAAACCAGGGGATGTGATGTTGACCTACTGCATCACCTATCCGGTTGGCCGCTTTTTGCTGGATTTTCTGCGGCTGGATGCCTCGCAAGTTGCCGGCATCAACGCCAATCAAACCTTTATGGCGATTGTGGCGCTGGTGGCCGCGATCGCATTATGGGTGCGTCACCGTCTCAAGCCTGCCAGAGTATGACTATCGTTGGCTGGAGAATGCAGACGTGATCGAGACCGAGGATCTGAGCAAGGCCTTTGATGGGTTCTGGGCTGTAAACGGAATCAGCTTGAAGGTGGAGCCAGGCCAGGTGCTGGCGCTGTTGGGTCAGAATGGCGCCGGCAAGACCACCACTGTTCGCCTCTTGACCGCTATCCTGCGCCCGACGCGGGGCTGGGCGCGCGTATATGGATATGATGTCGCCACTCAGGACCACCAGGTGCGGGCTTCGATTGGGGTCCTGACCGAACAGCATGGTCTCTATCTGCGAATGACTGCCCGCGAGTATCTGGATTTCTTTGGCAAAATCTATGGTCTGAGTCCACAACAACGGGTTGCTAGGCGCGATCAGTTGCTGGAATACTTCGGCCTGACCTCCTTTGCCGATCGGCGCATCGGCGAGTATTCCAAGGGGATGAAACAGAAACTGGCCCTGGCGCGGGCGCTGATCCACGATCCGCCGGTGTTGTTGCTGGATGAGCCCACCTCAGCCATGGATCCTGAATCGGCGCGATTGGTGCGGGAGTATATCGCCAGTTTGAAGTCATCGCAGCGCACGATTGTGCTCTGTACCCATAATCTGATTGAGGCAGAGATGCTGGCCGATCGGGTTGCCATCATCTATCGAGGGAGGATTTTAATCCAGGGATCGCTAGAGGAATTGAAGGAAACCGTGCTCGGCCCGCGCGAATACCACATTCAACTGGCTCAACCCTGGAATTGGGATGGGTTCATCCCCCCCAGTGGAGCGACCCTGCTGCATCATGACTCTCTTTCCCTGCGTTTTCGTGTGGACCGCCCTCAACAGATCAATCCTTTGCTGATCCGGGCGTTGATTGCCCATCAGGCGCCGCTGGTGGCAGTGCAGGAAGTGCCGCGCTCGTTGGAGCAGGTGTATCTCCGGGTGATGGAAAGAGAGCAAAGAGAAACGGTATGATCAGGATGGCGAACTTCCAGGTTGTTACGGAACCAGTATGGTTGATTGTGCAGCGGGAACTGCGCGATTATTTCCGCGATTGGCGCATGTTGTTGCCGTCGCTGGTTTTGACTTTTGGCTTTCCCTTCTTGATGAATGTTTTTGCCTATGCCGCAGTGGATTTTGTCAACCGTTATGGGGCCGATCTGGTGGTGGAGCGACTGGTGCCCATCTCCATTTTGATTATTGGCTTCTTCCCTCTCACTGTCTCGCTGGTGGGCGCGCTGGAGTCGTTTGTAGGGGAGAAAGAACGCGGGACGATTGAACCCTTGCTGAGCACGCCGCTGGCGGATTGGCAACTCTATCTGGGCAAACTGATCGTAGGGGTGATCATCCCGCTGACCGCCAGTTTGATCTCCATTCTGATCTATATGGCTCTGCTCATCTATCAAAGGATGGCGTTGCCTTCCCCAATGATCTTTTTCCAGTTGTTGCTGTTGACCTTTTCTCATGCGGTGCTGATGGTCAGCGTGGCGATTGTGATCTCTACCCAATCCACTTCTATCAAGGGGGCCAATCTGCTGGCCTCATTCATTGTCATCCCGGTGGCGATATTGATGCAGGGCGAGACCTTTCTCCTTTTCTGGGGGAATGAGGAAGTGATCTGGCTGGGGATAGTGGCAGTGTGGATCCTGGCCGGATTGATCGTTCGTCTGGGGTTGGCTCACTTTCAGCGGGAGTATTTGCTGGGCCGAGAGATCGACCCGTTGAACCTGTCCTGGGTCCTGCGAACGTTCTGGCGGCATTTCAAAGGAGAGGCTCGAACATTACGAGAGTGGTATCGCTATACAGTCCGTCAATCGTTAAAGCAGTTAGTTCCCCTGTTGTTGATCCTGGTTGTACTCGCTCTGGGTACGGTGGTGTTCTCCTATTTCTGGGTGGAACAAGAATTATCGACACGCTACGCCTTGTTATCTCAAGAAGAGCAGACCCAACGTCTGGTCAGACTGCGCAAAGAACTTTTGGATGTGGCTGATGGACGTGTTCCACCCATAAAGCCGTTGTTCCTGTTCTTGCATAATCTACGCGCTACTTTGTTGATGGCATTTTTTGGTATCTTCTCATTCGGAGTGTTGGGGGTTATATTGTATATGATCAATATGAGCGTGGTTGGGGTGGTATTGGGTGTGTTCAGTCTGTTCGGGTATTCGCCAGGAATACTTGCGCTGACCGGCATCCTGCCCCACGGTGTGTTTGAACTGGCGGGGGTGATGTTTTCTTGTGCTGCGGTTCTTCGGGCTGGTCTGGTGCTGGTCACCCCGCAGGGGCAGCGCACTATCGGTGAAGTGTTTCTGGAGGTGCTGGCCAATTGGGTGCGCCTGGTGGTTGGGGTTTCGGTTCCGCTGCTTCTGATTGCGGCGATGATCGAGGTGTATGTCACTCCCCTGATCCTGACCCATTTCATCTCTTTTCCCTGAGGCAGGTTAGCCAGGGGGCAGAGAGTGCCTTCCAGGCGCAATCGGTTGAAGCGTGATGGGTTTGATGGTTGGTCAGGCGACGGCGCCCTGCTGTTGCTTGAAATGCCCTGTCTGGACTTACCATCCCTTGATGTAAGGCTCCCATTCCTGGTATTCTTCTAGGTGTTTGCCGAACAGGTAGGCGATACTGGCCGGAGGCTCCGTGGGAGGGCGCAGCAAGCGCATATGGGCTTCTTCGGGAGAGCGCCCGCCCTTGCGGTGATTGCAGGTCGAGCAGGCGGTGACCACATTGGTCCACACATGCTGGCCACCCTGGTGACGGGGGATGACGTGGTCCAGAGTCAACATGCCGTCCTTTCGTCCACAGTATTGACAGGTATAATTGTCGCGGCGAAAGACCTCGCGGCGGGTCAGTTTCACCCGCAGGCGTGGACGATGTACCATCTCTTCCAGACGGATCACCGATGGCTGTGGGAACACCTGCGATACCGTATGGATATACCCGCGTCCATTCAACACCATAGCGGCCTTGCCTGAAAGGATCAAGGCGATGGCACGCCGTGTGTTGCAGATATTCAGCGGTTCAAAATTGGCATTCAAGACCAGGACCGGCTCGTGCATAGAGCCTCCATCACTTTGCCGATTATACTCCTTCTCAGGTGAAATGATCTTGAAAATTGTGGTTATCCTGGCATAAGGAGGTAATAATGAAAGTTTTGATTGCTGGTGGGAGCGGATTGATTGGGCGAGCGCTCACGCAGTCGTTGCTCAAGGATGGCCATCAGGTGTGGGTGCTCACGCGCCTGCCTGGCCGCAGGAACTTGCCCACTGGCTGTACTGAAGTCGCCTGGGACGGTCGTAGCACTCAGGGATGGGGAGACCTGGTCAACGAGATGGAGGCGATCGTCAATCTGGCCGGCGCCAATCTGGCGGCCTGGCCCTGGACGGCCGCGCGCAAGCAAATGTTTTGGAATAGCCGTGTGTGGGCCGGTCAGGCAATTGCTGAAGCGGTGCGCCGGGCAAAAAAACGGCCGGCCGTGTTGATCCAGGCCTCGGGTATCAATCACTATGGGCTTCACGGCGAGGTGGCTGACGAAAGCACACCTGCTGCTGATGACTTTCTGGCACGCCTGACCGTCGCCTGGGAGTTTTCCACCCAGCCGGTGGAAGAACTGGGGGTACGTCGGGCCATCTTGCGTACAGCCGTAGTGCTGGCGCGAGATAGTTTGATCCTGAAACTGATGGAATTGCCCATCCGCCTCTTCGTTGGTGGACGCCTGGGCGGAGGACGTCAGGCCCTGCCCTGGATTCATCTTGACGACGAGGTCGGAGCGATCCGCTTCCTGCTGGACGACGAGCGGGCACGCGGTCCCTTCAACCTGGTTGCCCCCCAGATCACCACCAGCGATGAATTTCTGCGCACCCTGGCGCGCCATCTCCGTCGCCCCTACTGGTTGCCTGTTCCGGCGTTTGCCATGCGTCTGGTCCTTGGCGAGATGGGTGCCATGGTGCTTGAAGGACGGCCAGCACACCCCAAACGCCTGTTGGAATTGGGATATTCGTTTCAATATCCTTTGCTGGAAAGCGCTCTGGCGGCTCTCTACCCGAGGCGATGAATTCGCGTGCCGACGTGGCGGCCGACGAGATGCCCGTGATCGCCGTAGCAGCGGACTTGTCCGCCGGCACGGACGGGGGCATTCGCCCTCCCAGGGCTTTTCAATCATCCAACACAACGGTAGGGAAAGCCCTTGTGTGTGCCGCTGAACTAAATGACCCAACACATAGAGGTCAGGTTTCTGTACGGAGTATATGACTATTGAAACGCCCTGGTCCGCACTCAGGGCTTTTCAAAGATTTAATGTTCCATCTCTTTTTGTACCGCCAGGCTTTGCCTGGCAGTGTGCCGACCATAGGTCGGCAGTACAATTTTATGTTACTGAGAGTCACAGCAACTGTAAGAAAGGCCCAAAGATTAGAACTTTGAAAAGCCCTAGTTCGCCCTCCCAGGGGGCAGTCATATCATAGCGAGCGCGGTATAATTTGCACAATGTCGGTATTACGCGAATATCGTCCGGCGCTGTTGTCCCGCCAAGGGGAGGGGTTTGCCTGGCTGGTGGCGCTGGGTTTGATGGTCGGGTTGTTGTTGGCCGGTCATCGCGGGGGTGCCTTGCCAGGGTCGTATTGGATAGGCGCCGGGTTATCTGTGCTGGTGGCCGGGGCGATCTCTTTCTCGAATTGGGTGGATCGTCATTCGGTGATTCGTCTGGACGAGGAGGGGATTCTCTTCGAGAATGGACTCCGCTCGGTGTGGCTGACCTGGCCCGAAGTCCGGAGGGTGGCGGTGTGTCCGACCCGGCTGGGGATGAGGGTTCAGGTGCGGGGGGAGGATGTGTCGTTTGTCTTCCGAACGGTGGCGGAAGTCCCTTTGGGAGATCGAACGGTCCGCAGCGGGTTTGTGGAGTGGGAGACCATCCTGCAGACGATTCTGGAAAAAGGTAAACTGGAGCAGCGCACTGAGCGCGACGGTGTGGTCTATTATGGTCGTGGAGACCAAATGGTTTCAAGACGAGGTGACTATGAACATTGATGAACAGGTAGAACTGTTAATGCAGGGAACGGAGTACGGCGATGAAGATTTGAAACAAGCCATGGCCAGGGAGCTGCGCGAGCGGTTGATCCTGGCCGAACAGGAAGGACGGCCCTTGCGCGTGTATTGTGGCTATGACCCGACTTCCACAGATTTGCATTTGGGACATACCATTACGATGCGTAAGTTGCGCCAGTTTCAAGACCTGGGTCATGAGGTGACATTTCTGATCGGGAATTATACGGCTCTGGTGGGCGATCCTTCGGATAAGAACAAGGCGCGTCCGATCCTGACCGAGGAGCAGGTGATGGCCAATGCGGCCACCTATGCTGAACAGGCGTTTCGAGTGCTGGATCGGGAGAAAACCCGCATTCGTTATAATGGCGAATGGCTGTCGAAGTTGACGCTGGTTGATTTGATCCGTCTGGGGCAGCATTTTACGGTGCAGCAGTTTCTGGCGCGAGAGAATTTTGCCAAACGCCTGGAGAAAGGGGAACCGATCTTTTTGCACGAGACGTTTTATGCTCTGATGCAGGGATATGACGCGGTGGCTTTGCAGGCAGATGTGCAGGTGGGAGGGACGGATCAACTTTTTAACATTATCGTTGCCGGCCGCAAACTGCAGGAAGTGTTGGGACAACGGCCTCTGGTAGGTATTATTTGCGGGATTTTGCCTGGCACCGATGGAGTGCATCGTATGTCCAAGTCTATGGGCAACGTGATCCCGATCAATACTACGGCCGACGATATGTATGGCAAAGTGATGTCCATTCCTGATAGCGCAATGGGGACGTATTATCGGTTGGTGACCCGCTTTACTCCCCAGGAGATCGCTGCAATCGAAGAAGCAATGGCGGCCGGGTGCCTGCACCCGCGGGATGCGAAGATGAAACTGGCGCGCGAGATCACGGCGATCTTCTATGGCGACCAGGCGGCCGACGCAGCGCAGGAGAATTTCATTCGTCTGTTTCAGCAGCGTGAATTGCCGGGAGAAATGCCGGTCTATTCTCTACGCCCGGAGCAAACGGTGGTGGATGTGCTGGTGGAGAGCGGGATGGCCGAGAGCCGTAGTAAGGCGCGTTCGCTGATCGCCCAGAAAGGGGTGCGCCTGGACGGGGAGGTGTTGGAGCAGGGTGATGTGCCGTTCCCACGGCCCGGGGTATTGCAGGTGGGAAAACGGCGATTTGTGCGGGTGGTGAAGGAAGAATAGTCTGGCGCTGGGATAGTTACAGGTTTTCTTCTTCGACCATTTTGAGGAAGACCTGGACCAGCTGGGGATCAAAGCGGGTACCGGCTTCGTTGCGAATGTATTCGATTACCCGCTCTCTTGGCCAGGCCTTGCGGTATGGACGGTCGGAGCGCAGGGCATCCCACACGTCTATGATGGCGAAGATGCGGGCGGGCAGGGGAATTTGTTCTCCCTGCAGGCCGTAGGGGTAGCCGGTGCCATCCCATTTTTCGTGGTGGTAGAGAGGGATATCCAGGGCCGGGCGTAGATAGGCAATGGGATGGAGTAGTTCGTAGGCGTAGAGCGGGTGTTTGCGCATCAGTTCCCATTCGGTATCGTCCAGAGGGCCGATCTTGCGCAGAATGTGATCGGGGATGGCCATTTTGCCGATGTCGTGCAGGAGGACGCCGCGGCGGATGTGTACCAGTTCGCTATCGCTGAAGTTCATTCGGCGGGCTAGGCGTATGGTCAGGTCCGCCACGCGGCGGGTGTGGCCCCGGGTCTCTTCATCGCGTAGTTCCAGAGCGCGCCCCCAACCTTCCAGGGTGGTGTCGTAGGCCAGGGCCAATTCCTGATTGGTGCGCTGCAGGTTTTCAAACAGTTCGGCGTTATCTATGGCGATGGCCGCCTGGCTGCCCAGGGTTTGCAAGAAGTCCAGCCAATCGTGGGTCGGAGAGAAGGGGGTTCGGAAGAAGGTTTCCAGGGCACCCTTGACCTGGCCTTTGCTGATCAGGGGAACGGCGATGTAGGTGAACATTTCTTCTTCTGCCAGCCAGGGGATGGACGGGTATTCGGAGAGTTGAGGGAGGGAAGGGATGTGGAGGGGCTGTCGTTGAATGCCCACCTGACCGGCCAGTTCCTGGCCCAGGTGAACGCGCCGTTTGCGCAAGGGGTTGCGAAAGCCCAGGGAAGCAACGGTTTCCAGGACTTGCATGGCCGGCTGGTATACCAGAACCGACATGGCATCGGCCCGCAAGAGGGAGATGGCATTTTCCAGCAGGATGGCCAGGGTGACGCGAAGGTCGAAACTGGAGGCGATGGCTATATCTATTTCGCGCAGCGAGGTGAGACGCCGGATCTGTTTTTCCAGTTGTTCGTGCACTTGTGCGTTTTCAATGGCTACTGCAGCCTGATTGGCATAGGCGGTGACCAGGCGGATGTGCTCTTCGTTGAAGGCCTGATCTGTGAAGCGTTCTACAGTGAGCATGCCGATGATTTCGCTGTGCGCGATCAGGGGGATGCCCATCCAGTGGCGGATGAGATGGTGAGGTGGCTGCTGGAACAGGGGGTATTGACGCTGGGGGGCATTGATGATCAATGGTTTGCGTTGCTGGATGACTAACGTGTTGGGGTTATCGCCAGGGATGGGAAAGCGCAATCCGATCAGAGATTGATTGCCCGGCCAGCCGCGCCCGCCGGCGATTTCGAGCGCACCGTTCCGCAGGAGTTGAATGGAAGCGCTATCGTAATGCAGTACTTTGGCCAGTTGATCCAGGATGACATCCAGGGTGCGATTCAGGTCCAGGCTGGTGGCGACAATGGCGGTGGCTTCACGCAGGGTTTCGGCTTCCTGGCGGCGTTGCTGTTCGGCCTGGAATAGGCGAGCGTTGTGGATGGCAATAGCGGCCTGTTGAGCCAGATTGGTCAGGAAGGTGAGTTCAATGGTCTTAAATTCTTGTCCTGCTCCGACTCGCCAGACGGCCAGCAAACCGCTGAGTTCCTCCTGGATCAGGATAGGAACGCCCATGATGTGTTCATGCGACTGATAGGCAGTGTTCTGTACCTGAACAGCCCGTGGGTCCCTTTCGGCATGGTTGACCATTTCGCCGCGCTTTTGGAGGACGATGTGACCCAGAATGCCCTGTCCTGGCAGGAGGGGATCGTTCTTCAGGGCTTCAGCATCTTTGCCCAGGGCGGCCACGGCGCGCAGGCTGGTTGTGTGGGGTTCGGTCAGGTAGACTGCACTGGTTTCAGCGCGTAACAGGTCTCTGGCGAAGGTGGCGATGCGTTCCAGCACGGTGTTTAAATCCAGGGTGGCGGAGATTTGCCGGCCTACCTCGGCGATGGCTTCGGCTTCGCGTGCCCGCCGTGCCAGTTCTTCAAAGAGACGCCCGGCTTCGATGGCGATTGAAATCTGATGAGCGATGCTCACCAGGTATTTGAGTTCGGTTTCGGTGAAGACGCCATGCTCCCGCAATCGCCAGGCGTTGATGGCACCGATCACCTGGTCACGCAACCATAGCGGGGCGGACATCATGGTTTGGGGAGGTTCTTCCTGGGGTGTACCCGGGATGTGGTGTCGGCGGGGGTCGCGGTCGAGGTGGGGGATAATCTCGGCCTGTCCTGTCTGAACGATGTAGCCGGTGATTCCCCGGCCGACGGGGATGGTATGGCTGAGCAGGGTTTCGGAGTAATCTCCTTTGGCGGCCACCACTTTTAGGGTCTGGTGATCTTCTTCCAGCAGGTAGATGGCCACGTGCCTGGCTCGCAAGAGGTGCAGGGAGCGTTGAGCGATCTCGTTGATGATGAAGTGGGTATCGTGGTTGGTGGCGATCAGGTTGGCGATCTCGGCCAGGGCTTCGATGATGCGGGCGCGGCGGACTTCTTCTTGGTAGCGGCGGGCGTTCTCGATGGCCGAGGCGGCCTGGTTGGCGAAGGCCAGCAAGCGTTCCGCATCTCGTGGCTGGAAGAAGTTGGGTTGATCGTGATCCAGGGAGAGCAAGCCGATGATCTTGTGGTCGGTTTTGATCGGAGCGGCCAGGTAGGAGCGGATCCAGGCCGTTTGAGGGAAGACGATCCATTCCGGGCTGGCATGCGTATCGGGGATCAGATCGGGCAGGCCGGTTTCCAGGATGCGTCGCAGGTTGGGGATGGAGCGACAATCCAGGCGCAGGGAGTCCATCCATTCTCCCAGGCCGCGTTCGGCGAAGCCACGATGGCGGATCGGACGGGCAATGTCGTTTTCGATCAGCATGATGCTGGCGGTCAGGCTGGGGACGACGCGCCCGATGTTTTCCAGGATGCGGTCCAGGACGGTGTTGAAATCCAGGGTGCTGTTGAGGGCTGAGGCGATGTCGCGCAGGGCTTCGGCAAGCAGGCGTTGTTCGCGCTCGGCTCGTTCGGCTCGCAGACGTTCGATGGCCGGCCCTAATTGACCAGCGATGGTGATCAGCAGTTTCTCGTCGTCTTCGGTGAACGCATCGGCTTTGGTGCTTTCCAGGTTGATCGCTCCGATCACTCGTTGGTCAATGGTTATTGGCACGCACAGGATGGAATGTGTATCCGCATGGAGAGGGCGATAAGGCTTGCTGCACCGTACATTCCGCACCCGAACAGGCTGACCTGTGATGGCTACCGCCCCGATGGTCGCATGTTCGAGGCGATAGATGGACTGTTGTCTGGTCGGAGAGGCTGGACAGGCAGAAAGATATTCCCCGTCCTGGCTGAGCAGGAAGAAGTGACAGTGGTCCGGCGCGAAGGTGCGCTGGATGATCGCGCCGGCCCGTTCGAGCAACTGGTCTTCGTTGGTGATGTGAGTGATCTCCAGAGCCAGTTCGTGCAGGAGCGCTAGTTCTTTAAGCCGACGTTCCAGGGCTTGCTGGGCTTTTTTGCGTTCGGTGATATCCTGGGCGATGGCAAAGACCACTTCTTGTCCGAAGTAGGTGCCTTTGTAGAGGCGAACGTCTTTCGGGAAGATTTCTCCGGTGTTACGTTGGCCCCAGAACTCGAATTGTTGGGGGAGGCCTTGAAAGGCGCGTTCCAGGGCCTGAGCCACAGCGTGCATGTCGTTTTTGCCCGGGGCGGCCAGGTCAGCGGGGGTTTTCCCCAGGAAGAATTCTTTGGGGTAGCCATACATGTTGGCCGCACCCTGGTTGACATCCAGGAAACGTCCATGCCAGTCCTGGACGTAGATGGCTTCTTGAATGCTATCAAACAGGTTGCGATAGGCTTCGGCGATCTCGCCCAGGGCCTTGTGGGCCTGGTGTTTGCCGGTGTTATCCAGGAGGAAACTTTGCCAGTAGGCTGGGGCACCGCTGGAATCGCGGATGAGATGAGATTGCTCATAGATCCAGACAGTCGTCCCATAACGGCTGGTCAGGCGATATTCCAGGTGGAGGGGTTTTCTTTCTTGAATGGCAGTTCGGGTTTGCTGAAGGACGTATTCTCGATCCAGAGGATGGATGCTCTGTTCCCAACGGTGGGGATCGGCGAGCCATTCTTCGGGAGTGTATCCCAACAGGGTTTCTACCTGTGGGCTGATGTAAAGGGTGATCGGTTTTTCTTCAGCCGAACGAAGCAGGATCACCCCTGGCAATTGTTCAAGCAGGGTGCGGTAGCGAAGTTCACTCTCACGCAGGGCGTGTTCTGCCTGAACCTGGTGGGTGATGTCGCGCACGAAGCCCAGATAAGAACGCGATCGGCCTCGGGAATCCTGGAGGAGGTGGGCTGTGTATGCGGCCCAGAAGAGGCTTCCGTCTTTGCGTTTCTGTAAGGCCTGGAAGTGTTTCACTTCTCCTCTGGTCTTCAGGATTTGCTGGAAGTGGTGGTATTGCTCTGGATGGGCAAAGATCTGGCGACCCAGGTCGGTGATCGAGCGGAGTATTTCCTGCGGTGATTGGTAGCCGAACAGGTGCGCCAGGGTGGGGTTGACGCGCAGGTATCTGCCCCGCAAGGTGGCCTGGAAGATGCCTTCTGGGGAGGCATCAAAGGCGTGCCGATAAAGGTTTCGTCGGGAGGACATGGTTGGTTGGGATTATAGTCCAGAAAGGGAGGAAGGAGATGTTTTTTTTTAGGAAAGTGTAGGGGTGTGAAGGTGGATCGTAGACCGGGGAGCGTCCTCTGTGGTTGTATAATTGACTTCACTGGAAAAGGTCATTTCACCGCAGAGCGCGCGGAGAACGCTGAGATTTTTGCTTTTTTAGCAAAAAACAGCATTTTCGGTGTTGATTTTGAAATGTTTGGCTCTGCGCTCTCGTGTGCATGCAAAAGTTGTCAGGTGGTGAAGAAAGCCATCCGTAGATTACGCAGATTGCGCAGATTTTTTTTTGACGTTGCTGGATTTGGCGATGAAAGCGGTGGGTGTTTCCTGACAAGATTTAAGTGCGCCCGCGCTCTCCGCGTTCTCGGCGGTTAAGGGTTTTTGCAGTAGAGTCATAACTGGCATCTAAAGGCGCGTCCTCAGGGTTCACGGGATTGGTGGAAATTCAACGGATTGAGAGGGCTGGAATTGGTTACTCTTCTGTTTGGACTGTTTGTCCTGGCGATCATCCTGCTGGCCGATAGCGGACAATTGCCAGGGGTTTTGCGTTTTCTCCATCAAATTCCCTTTGGCGACACGGTGGGGCATTTTGTTTTGTTTGGCATGTTGTCTTGGCTGGTCAATCACACTGCGCTGCGTTGTTTTCCGCGCCGCTCGCCGCGATGGGTGATTGCTTTCACCTGTCTGGCGCTTGCGTGTGTATCTGGTCTTGAGGAAGCCTCCCAAGTGTTGATTCCTGTGCGGCAGGCTTCTTTTCTGGACATGCTGGCCAACCTGGCAGGGATTGCGTTCTTCGGCTGGGTGGCTGGTCGACATCTGTGGCGCAGTAGAGTTGAGGGGGAGAATTGATCCATCCTGTGATGGAATTATCGGATGGTCTGTTGGTTGGTTAGTCAGTCTGCCGTCTATCGTTCATTCTCGATTGTCCAGAGGGGGTGACTCGATCTGAGGGTAGCGGTTTTCATCCACGCTCCCCGTGGGAGGAGCGACTGTCAGGTTCTCTTCCATATCAACCGCCTGGACGGGTTTCAATCCACGCTCCCCGTGGGAGGAGCGACC
>FWWL01002898.1_pt1 | contig 33487 bp, 21 predicted proteins | sample 2228331 | NCBI WGS metagenome assembly FWWL01 (sample SAMEA103939775, study PRJEB20133) | metagenome
ATGCAAGCATCAGTACGAATGGAACGCAGACGGCCAGTTCACTCGGAAAGGTTGAGAGAAAATTGCAAGTCTTTGACAAGGATGGCAGCTCCATTGGATTTCTACCGATCTACAATACGATTACTTAAGCGAGTCATTACGTTTGAAAAGGGCAAGGGGGTGGACGCATGGGAAGCATTCATTTTAAACATGTATATAAAAAGTACAAGGGAGAAGCTCAACCCTCAGTCAAAGATTTCGATCTATCCGTAGATGACGGAGAGTTTCTGGTGTTAGTCGGTCCGTCTGGATGCGGTAAATCGACGACGCTGCGCATGCTTGCCGGTTTAGAGGATATTACGGATGGCGAATTGTACATAGATGACAAATATATGAATTACGTTTCTCCCAAAAACCGCGATATCGCCATGGTGTTTCAAAACTACGCCTTATACCCGAACTTATCCGTCTATGAGAATATGGCGCTCGGATTAAAGCTGCGTAAGACGGCCAAACATGAAATCGAGCTGAAAGTAACTCGTGCGGCCCGCATATTGGAAATATCGCATTTGCTCGACAAAAAGCCGAATCAGCTGTCGGGAGGACAAAAGCAGCGGGTCGCGCTGGGCAGAGCGATTGTCAGGGAGCCGAAGGTGTTTCTGATGGATGAACCATTATCCAACCTCGATGCAAAGCTGCGCGCGCAAACCCGGGCAGAGCTGATTAAGCTGCATGGTACGCTGCAAACGACGACCGTATATGTGACGCACGATCAGGTCGAGGCCATGACGATGGGCACCCGGATTGTCGTCATGAAGGATGGGGTCATTCAGCAAGTGTCACCTCCGCATGAGCTGTATGAATACCCGGTGAACTTATTTGTAGCAGGCTTTATCGGATCGCCCCAAATGAACCTCATCGAGGGCGGCATCTTCATAAGGGATGGGGAGTATTTTTTCGAAAATAACAGACTTAAGCTTCCGGTACCCAAAGAGCATACAAAGGTTTTGAGCAACAGCTCCACCAATTTGCGGCAAGTTGTGCTTGGCATAAGACCGGAGCAGGTGACGCTGTTCAAACCAGAGGGAGCGGAGGGAGCAGAGGATTGGTCCGTACCCGCCATCGTCGACATGATCGAGTTAATGGGAGCGGATTCCTATGTTTACCTGAAGATCGGGGATTACGGCATCATCTCAAGAGCCGGGACACACGTCCCGGTACGAAAGGGCGATCACGTCCACATTTCTTTTAATATGCAAAAAGCCCACTATTTCGATAGAGAAACTTGTGAATCGATTGGGTATCGGGGAGCTGCACAGAAATGAAGCGAAAGTACCGCAAAATGATAATCCTTACGGCGGTAGCGGTCCTGTTGGTGACAGTCGTCCGGTTCTTTTCCTGGGAAGAACAGAACACGTATGCACAAAATGTAAGCGCTGCCGATTTACTCTCGTTCGAGCCAAAAGCAGGAACCGCACCTTCCTACGCCAAGCTTCACAAAGACAGTGCAAGCGTTGGCGATCCCGCTAATACTCTTGCTTTCGATATTAACGCGGTCGACTATTCAGACGCTTCTCCGGATGCCTCGCTCGAAATCCGAAAGGAGCCGTCAGGTGAGAAGGCGTTGTATTGGACCAACGAGTCGGGGTGGGTGGAATGGAAAGTTGATGTTCCAAAAACAGGTGTTTACCGGTTGGAAGTTGCTTATCAACCAATAAAGGGGAGCTACTCGAACATCGTCCGCGGTCTGATGATTGACGGCAGCATCCCGTTCGCGGAAGCAGAACAAATCACGCTGGAACGATACTGGAAGGATGCTAAATTTCCTTACGACAAAAACGCGATCGGCCAGGAGGTTCGCCCTGTTCAGACGGAAATCGAGGGCGCCAAAAGCACATTCGTCACAAGCTATGACGTATCGTCTACGCCGCTGGAGTTTCAGCTTACGAAGGGTGTTCATACAATCCGGCTCATTAGCGGCAAAGAGCCGGTTGCGCTGACCAAGCTCCGCTGGTCGGCTCCGGAAGCGATCCCGGCTTACAACGAGTATAAGCAAGCCCATCCCGACACCGCTGCGAAAACGTGGTATGAAATTATCGAAGCGGAGCGGTATTTGCAAAAATCCAATATTGCAGTGCAAACGAATTATTATTCTGAGCCGTATATTTCCCCGGATCCGAAGGGCCGGATCGTTTATAACGTACTGGGAGGAGAACGCTGGAGGACTGCCGGTGATTGGGTGGAATGGACAATTGAGGCACCTGATGACGGCTGGTACGAGATCGATCTGAAATTTAATCAGGGTTTTCGGAGAGGATTACAGGCTTATCGAACCATCATGCTAGACGGCAAAGTGCCTTTTAGGGAAATGCTCCATTATTCCATTCCCGCAAACGCTAACTTCCAGATTCGTTCGCTTCAGGATGAGAACAATAATCCGTTCCAATTTTATTTGACGAGAGGCAAACATACATTGCGCCTCATAGCGGACGCTTCCCTGACGAAGCCGGCCGTGCTCGCTTTGCAGCATGCGCTTCAAGAGCTGGATGCCTTGGATAGATCAATCCGTCTCATCACGGGTAATTACGGCCAAGGTGCTGGCGCTACGACGCAAAATTTGGATATGCTGCGTACCTGGAATTTGCAGAAATCCGATCCTGGCATCAATAACAAGCTACGATCGATTATTGAGCAATTTCAACAAGTAGCCGCATTTGTAGACGGGTTAAACCAGGATAAGTCCAATCTTACGACCGCCATCGATGTTGCCATTGACAACTTGCAGACGATGGCTGCCTATGTGAACGATATCCCGAACCGAATGACTGACTTTGCCAGGATTCAAAGCAATATCGTCACATGGCTGCCGACACTCAGCAATCAGTCTGTACTGCTCGATTATATCGTCGTTCGTACACCTGATGCCCAAACCGGCCTCAAAGAGCCGAATGCGCTTAACCGTATTCCCTATGCGCTTGGCAATTTTGCGCGTACCTTCTATATGTCCTACGATACGCGCAAGCTGAACAAGCAGGAAGCGATTACGGTGTGGGTACAGCGCGGACGCGACTATGCCAACTTGTTGCGGGAAATGGTCGATCGCGATTTTACGCCAAACACCGGAATTGAAGTCAATATCAATCTAATGCCCAATCCGAACCAACTTATTCTCAGCAATGCTTCCGGTGAACAGCCAGACGTAGCGCTGGGTGTCTCGATGGAAACGCCGGTCGATTACGCGATGCGGGGGGCAGTCGCCGATTTGACGAAATTCGCCGGCTTCCAAGAGGTGTATGACCGTTTCAACCCTGGAGCGATGCGATCGTTCGCCTACAACGGCGGTACTTATGCGCTTCCGGAAGTTCAGAACTTCCAGGTGTTGTTTTACCGGACGGATATATTCGATCAGTTGAAGCTGAAAGTACCCGATACGTGGGATGACGTGTATGAGCTGCTGCCCACCTTGCAAGAAAATGGGATGACGATGTACGTGCCGACCAAAAACTTCCTGCCCTATATGTTTCAGAACGGGGCTGATCTGTACTCGCCGGAGGGGCTCAGTAACAACCTTGGCAGCGAACAGGCGTTGGCCGCTTTTGAACAATGGACGAATTTGTATACGAAATATTATTTGCCCCTGGAGGCGCCAGCTTTCCTCAATCACTTTCGTGACGGCGATATGCCGATCGGCTTAGCTGATTTCAACATGTATGTGCAGTTGATGGTAGCGGCTCCTGAAATTACGGGGCATTGGAAAATCGCACGCGTTCCCGGAATCAAACAGAAGAATGGGGAAATTGTCCGTTGGACGGATCAATCGGTTTCCGGTGCGATCATCATGGAGAAGAGCAGTAAACAGACGCAAGCATGGGAATTTATGCAATGGTGGACCTCGAAACAGACACAAATCCAATACGGGAACGATATCGAGTCGTTGTACGGTATGGAATATCGATGGAATACGGCCAATTTGCAAGCCATGACATCCCTTTCGTGGCCGGTCAAGGATCTGGAGACGATCGTGGAGCAAGGGCGCTGGGTGAAAAATGTACCTTATGTGCCGGGATACTACTTTTTGACGAGGGAAATGGATTTTGCTTGGAACTCCGCGGTATTAAAGGGCAAACCACCCAAAGAGGTGCTGGAGTCGGCGGAGGTTTCTTTGCAACGTGAGATGAAGCGAAGGCAAGAGGATTTTGGCATCACTGGAGATGCTAACCTGCATGTTCCCGCTATCGATCATCCATTCGACGGGGAGGTGAAGAGACAATGACGCACAACACGGAAGTATCTTTAGAAACGGTTACAACTGAGCGAGCTCCCTTGTTTGCACAAAGGCTGCGGCAATTTGTGAGCGAATGCTGGCGGGATCGGATCTGTTATTTGTTTTTGGCTCCGTTCCTGCTTGTATTCACAATGTTTATTATCGTGCCGGTGTTTATGGCGGGATTGTTAAGCTTTACCTCGTTCGATGGGTTCGCGCTTCCTGCCTTTATCGGATTTAAAAATTACATTGTCTTGTTGACACAAGATATCGTGTTTCTGAAGCACGCGCTGCCCCATACGTTCAAATTCGCGTTGATTGTCGGTCCGGGGGGCTACCTGCTATCGTTTCTGTTTGCGTGGCTCATTCATCAGCTGCCCAAAAAAATGCGCGACTATTATACACTAGCGTTCTATGCTCCGTCGATGGCGGGCGGCGTCGCACTTTCAGTCGTATGGATCGCCACATTCAGCGGAGACCGGGTCGGTTATCTCAACAACTTCCTGATCGAGATGGGGTGGATCGATTTGCCCCGTATCTGGCTGCAGGATTCGCGTTACTTACTCGACATTATGATACTTGTTTCCTTGTGGATCAGCTTTAGCGTCGGCTTCCTGGCGATGCTCGCTGGATTGCAAACCGTCAACACCGAGCTTTACGAAGCGGGGCGGCTCGACGGCATCAAGAACAGGCTGCAGGAAGTTTTCTATATTACCTTACCGTCAATGAAGCCGCAGATGCTGTTCAGCGCCGTCATGACGATCGTGTCGACGTTGAAAGCCGGGGGTATATCCGTTCAACTGACGGGGATGGCGATTACGCCTGAATACATCGGCCACTTGATCAGCAATCATATCGACGATTACGCATTCATCCGCTTCCAAATCGGGTACGCTTCTGCCGTCTCCGTGGTGCTGCTGGTTATCTCGTTCTTCGTCATGAGATTCGCGTACCGGCTGTTCGGAACGAAGGGGGATGAATAGATCGTGCAAATCAGCAAGCGGCTCCGCAGCATTCAGCCATTTGAAGTCGTACTCTTAGTAGGATTAACCGCTCTTGCGCTGTTCATGCTGCTGCCCATCGTGTTTATTATTAGCCAGGCATTCAAGCCGATGAACGAACTGTTTTTGTTTCCGCCGACCTTTTTGGTCAAGCATCCGACAACGCGCAGCTTCGAATTGTTGTTTCTGCACGCGAACAGCGATGTCGTGCCATTCACCAGATATTTGTTTAATACCGTCATTGTTGCATCCATCACGTTGGCGGCGGTTATTATCGTTAGCACGTTGGCGGCTTACGTGCTGGCCAAACGCAGTTTTCATTTCAAAGCGCTGACGATGTCCATGATTATGCTTTCCCTTATGTTTGCTCCGGAAACGGTACAAATTCCGCGTTTTTTAATCGTCAGCAGCATCGGGATAACAAATACGTATTTGGCTCATATTGTGCCTCATTTAGCATCGCCTGTTGCCGTGTTTTTATTGATCGGGTTTATTTCGCAAATTCCTAACGAGCTGGTGGAAGCCGCCAAGCTTGACGGAGCATCAGAAATTGGCATTTTTGCCAGGCTGATCATTCCGTTATCCGCTCCCGCTATAGCAACCATTTCGATTTTTACGTTTCAGGGGGTTTGGGGGGATACCGAAACGTCCTCTCTATACGTACAGGATGAAACGTTGCGCACCTTGTCATTTTACGTCAGCAGCTTGGCGGGCGGACTGCACAACAGCGTAGCCGGACAATCGATGGCGGCAGCTGCCGGTCTTTTGATCTTTTTGCCCAATCTGATCATATTTCTATTGTTTCAGAAAAGGGTATTATCCACGATGCTTCATTCCGGGGTGAAATAGCCCATGACAATAAAGGAAGAAACACGGATGAACAAACGACTCCCGATTATCACGCTTTTGGTCAGCTTCTTGCTTGCGCTTCTTCCAACCCCGGTCCATGCGGGCTTGCCCTACGAATCGTTTTACGTGGACAGCAACTCGAATAAATGGCGCGAGAGCCAAGCCGTATATGTCCCTGATAAGGTCATCCGTCAGTCGTTCACGGAGCCGATGGATCTGTACATAGACGATCGGGACCACGCCTATATCGTGGATCGGGCTGCCAATCGGGTTGTCGTGACGAATCGCGATGGTCAGAAGCTACGTACCGTCGGGGATACTGAAGGTCAAGGTGCGTTGAATGCGCCTGAGGGAGTGTTTGTGACCGGTGACGGTACAATTTACATTGCCGACTCGGGCAATAAGCGAATAGCTCTGTTCTCGGAGGAGGGGAAGTTTCTACGAGCGTATACGAAGCCCGATTCCCCGTATCTTACCAAGGACGATTATTTTGTTCCGTCCAAGCTTGTCGTTGATAAGCGCGGCGTCATGTATATCGTGCTCAGCGGGGAGAATAGAGGGTTGTTTCGAATGGACGCAGAAGGGCGGTATACGGGCTATTTTGGCGCGAACAAAGCGGAGCAATCGTATACGAACTGGGTCAAACGTCTCGTTCTCAATAAGGAACAGCTCGAGAAAGAAGTGGCCAACCTCCCGCAACCGATCGTGAATGCAACGATGGATGCATTCGGATTTTTATACACGGCAACTCCGAGGGCCCAGGGCGGAATCAAAAAGTTGAATGCAGGGGGATTCGATGCTTTCCACAACAGTTATATTCGGCATTCGTTGAAAATAATCGATCTCGCGGTCGATCGGGATGGCTTCCTATATGGAATCGATTTCGATTCTGGTACGGTTACCATTTACGATCCTTACGGCAGCGCCTTGTTCGCATTCGGCGATATCGATGCGGATACGCGGCAAAATGGGATATTCGGCTATCCGACGGGTATTGCACTGAACTCACAGCATGAAATATGGGTAACGGACAGCAAAACGAAACAGATACAGACGTTCGTCCGCACCGAGTTCGGTCAAAACATGTTAACAGGCACCAAATTATATATGCAAGGCAGGTATGCGGAAAGCAAACCTTATTGGGAAAAGGTACAGATGCAGAACAACATGATCAACTCCATCTTTCAAGGGATAGGCAAAGTAGATTTGGCGGAGGGCAAGTACGCCCAGGCGATGGACCATTTCAAAATTGCCTATGATGTGGACGGTTATTCCCGGGCGTTCTGGGATGTCCGGCTGCAATGGCTGCAGCGTTATTTGATCACATTGTTGGCTGCTTTGGTAATCGTCATTCTTGTGATGAGGTATGTGTTGAAGCGGTTTTTCCGATACGCTGCGAAGCGGCCCTGGCCGCCGAAGCTCGTCCGGTACGCCGATGAGTTCAAAGATTTGGGCAGCGTATTGATTCATCCGTATCAAGGCTTCTACAAATTGAAGGAGCGGAAGGTTTCGTTCGTCGTCATACTATGCATCCTGCTGCTCGCTGTACTTGTCAAAATCATGCGGATCTATGGGACGGGATTCATCTTTAATCCGGTGGATATAAGCTTGATCAACGTGTTCTCTGAGCTTGCCTTTTTCGTTGTGCCCTGGGTCACTTGGGTTATTGCCAACTACCTCGTCTGCAGCGTCAGAAGCGGTGAAGGACGTTTTCACGAAGTGTTTCAGGCAAGTGTATATGCGTTAATCCCGTATTTGTTTTTCTCCATACCCATATTGATCTTATCTAATGTAGTCGTGCTTGAAGAGGAAGTGCTCGTCACGTCTCTGGAACAACTTATGTATATCTGGCTTGGAGTGCTGTTTTTTGTCATGACACAGGTCATACACAATTTCGAGTTTGTAGAAACGTTTAAAAATTCGCTAATAACTGTAGTTACCGTTCTGATAATCTGGTTTTTCGTGTTTGTCGCGTCCGGGTTAACCTACAATGTATACGACTTTCTGTACCAGCTGCAGCGGGAGGTGACGCAATATGTATAAAATCCGCCTGAAGCGACAGCAGGTGATCGTGCTTGTTCTTGTCATTGCCGTTGTTGCTTGCTGCTTGTTCGTTTATCGCGCGGCGAGCGGCAGCGATATACCTACTCTGAAGCAGATGAATATGACGATGGAGCAGGAACCGAACATGCCTGTGTATGAGGGAGAGCCTTGGAAACCGGGAAACGCAGACGCAGAAGGGTTCGTGACAGCGCTCGAAAACCGAGATTATGTGCTCCGCATCGATCCGATAACGACACAAACGATCGTGAACATCAAACGTACCGGGTATGAATGGCGCAGCAATCCGCCAAAGGAGCGGCTGCAAGCGGAGTCGGTGAAAGGGCTGCTTCTGTCGAACCTGAAATCTCCATTTATCATGGAGTACTTCCAGGCAGCCGGCGATGACAAGGCGAGACGGGGCATTACGAACGCAGCAGATATGAAGCTGAAGAAATCATTTATCAAAAATGACAAGGGGCTGCAGGTCACCTACTTGTTCGAAGATACGGGGATCAGCTTTTCGCTTCAATACGAACTGACCGAACATGGCCTGGAAGTTAATGTGCCTACAAAGGGGATTGAAGAGAAAGGCGAGTATGCCTTGTTCTCCTTGGAAGTGCTGCCATTCTTCGGAGCTGCGCAAGCGGGTGAGGACGGGTACTTGTTCGTCCCTGACGGTCCCGGAGGATTAATTCGTTTCGATGCAGACCGATCGGGTACGGGGCAAGGATACATGCATCCCATCTACGGCAGGGAAGTGTCCAACGAACGTCCGGACTTGAATGCAGCCAGACGTCAAACGAAACGAGAAACGATTGCTTACCCGGTATTCGGAGTTAAACGCCACGATGAGGCGTTCATTGCGATCGTCAAGGAAGGGAAATATGCGGCGAATATTCAGGCACTGTCGCCCGGCCTGAAATCAACATTTTACAGTGTAGATACCAAATTTCAATACCGTGAGGAATATTTGCATAAGATGAGCCGGTTGACAACGCCGGTCAAAACGGTGGAAAAAAACCGGATACCGCTCGACCGTTCGATCGAATACCGGTTTCTGAACAGCGATCAGGCCAACTATGTCGGGATGGCCAATGCTTACCGGCAATATTTGTCGGATTCCAAGCAGTTGCCGCAGCAGCTCCAGACCGCAACACACATCCAACTGCATTTGAATGTGGTAGGCGGCAACGTTCAGGAGGCGTTCAACAGCGAGAGATATGTCGCAGCGACGACCTTTGCCCAAGCGACGGAGATGGTGAAGCAACTGAAGGACAGTGGGGTCGACAGCATGAGAATTATTTATTACGGATGGCAGAATGGCATCGATTTCACTACGACAAAGCGGGATCCGATTGAAAGTAAGCTGGGCGGACACGCAGCAGCCCAATCGTTTGTCGATACGATGCATGGGATGAATCTGAATGTCATGTTTGAGAATAATTTCGTCTTTGTCGACGAACGTTCCTCGCTGCCCGCCAAGGCTAACGCAATTCGGGGCATTGACGGTACGGTGTTTATGAGCTGGAATGACAAGTTTATTCTAAAACCGCAGCTTACGGCTGGATATGCGGCACGGAAGATTGCTTTGCTGAAGGACATCGGCGTCGACGGTATTCATTACAATTGGCTCGGCGAATTGATTTTCCGCGATTATGAGTCGAAACCGACAGAGCGGGGGCAGACGGCAGATGTTTACCGGCAGCTGCTTGCTTATACGCGGGAAGAGCTTGGCCAATCAGGGATTTACCAAGGGAACGATTATATGCTGGGTGAAGCCGATTATATAAGTGATTTTACGTTGGATTCGAGCAACGACTTCATGATCGATGAGACAGTGCCCTTCTATCCGATCGTGCTTCACGGCTTCATCCCGTATTCAACGACACCAGCTAATTTCCGCAATGATAACAAGGCGGAATTTCTCAAAGCAATCGAATATGGCGCTGTGCCTTCCTTCTTTGTTACTTACGAATCGTCACGGGTGTTGAAGAATACACCGTCCGAGTACTTGTACAGCAGCGAGTTCGCGCTATGGAAGGAACGGATTGTGCAAGAATACCGAGATTTCGACAAGTTGGCGCTGCTGTATAACCGTATGATTGTCAACCATGAGAAGAAAACGGACGGCGTATACGTCACCACGTATGAAGGCGGTACTCAGGTCATCGTCGATTACGGAAACAAAACGTTCGCTGTGAGGGGAGGAGGAACCGAATGAAGCTGTCGCTTCCTCATCGAAAAGGATACCTCGCTCACAAATGGAAGCAATATGGGGTTGGCTATTTGTTCATGCTGCCCTGGCTGATCGGCTTTCTTTCGCTCATCGCGTTTCCGATTATGTGGTCGCTGTTTCTGAGCTTTAACAAGGTGACGCTGACGGCACAAGGGTTCGTTTATTCATGGGCCGGTTTGCAAAATTTCAAGAACGCGTTCGTTGTCGATAACGAATATCCCGTCCAGCTTATCTTATACGTTCAGCAAATGCTGTTGATCATTCCAATCATCGTCATTTTTGCACTGCTCGTATCGCTGTTGCTCAATCAGAAATTTCCCGGACGTTTTTTGTACCGGGCGATCTTCTTCCTCCCGGTTATTTTCGCCACAGGACAGGTGCTAACCGAGTTGTTCGTGCAAGGCGCCGGGGAAATCCCGTTCATGGAGCAATACAACATCGATTCGCTTGTCCATGACAATGTTGGCAGGCAGTTTGCCGGTCCTGTTGTGGAGGTACTCAAGCGCACAGTCATCATTTTATGGTATTCCGGTGTGCAAATTCTCATTTTTATTGCGGGCTTCCAGACAATTCCGAAGTCGGTTTACGAAGCGGTCCGGATCGATGGCGCCACTCCGTGGGATAGCTTCTGGAAAATTACGTTGCCTGGAATCGTGCCGTTTATCAGCTTGAATCTGCTTTACACGATTGTTGATTTGTTTACATTCCCGTTAAATCCGGTGCTGGACCTCGTGCGCAAAAATATGTTTAATCCTGCTACCGGTTACGGATATGCGAGTGCGCTGGCCTGGATTTATTTTGCGATCATCTTCGTCCTGCTGGCGGCCGTCTCGTGGATGTTCGGAAGAAGCGCGAAAAGAAGGGGGGGAAGAGGATGAACATCATCAAAAGCTACCGGAACGCGACGCAAACCGTAAGCCGATTCATATGGGGCAGAAAGATGCAGAAGGTGAAAATGCTGGCGCTCGGCAGGCATGTCAACGATGGGTGGATAGCCAAGCTGATCATTTTTTATTCGCTATCCATATTGGCTTATCTGTACTTGCAGCCGTTATTGTACGTCGTGAGCACTATGTTCAAAAACGTGCAGGATTTGCTCGATCCGACTGTCAAATGGTTCCCGCGCCAGCTCGAATGGGGCAATCTGGAGAAAGCTTGGATCGGATTGAAATATCCTGAAGCGCTAGCGAACACGTTTACGATTGCGCTTGCATGCTCGATCATTCAGGTGATTGTCTGCTCGCTTTCGGGGTATGCGCTTGCCAAACTGTATTTTCCGGGTAGAGGTCTGGTTACGTTCTGTGTCATTCTAACCTTCCTGATCCCGCCGCAAATTATTATTATTCCGCTCTTTGTTATCTACAGCAAGCTGGGATTGTTGAATACGCCGTTTGTGTTCATCGTACCGGCCTTGTTCGGGCAAGGGCTGCGAAGCGCTTTGTTCATCTTGATCTTTCGCCAGTTTTTCAAATCGCAACCGGTCACGCTGGAGGAAGCAGCCAAACTGGACGGGGCATCTACCTTCCGCCTTTTCTTTACGATTATGCTTCCGCTTGCTCGTTCAGCTTGCCTCGTCGTTTTTCTGTTTTCGTTCATTTGGTACTGGAACATGTACTACGAGCCGTCGTTTTTCCTGACCGACAAGTACATACCTTTATCGATCAGTCTGAACCGTATGAATGAAGTGTTAACCGGTCCTGCCGCTTATTCCACCTTATTCGCCAAGGAATCGATCAATGAAGGGGCCAGAATGGCGGCGGCGTTTCTGATTATGTTTCCGCCCCTTATCCTCTACATGTTTCTGCAGTGGTGGTTCGTGGAAAGTATAGAACGATCTGGGCTTGTGGAATAAAGTGACGTATTGAAGGGAGGTGGTTGATGGCAGACTTCTAGCCTCACGCACGGTCAGTTGCAGCTAAGAGAAGCATTGTATGAAGGTTTTTCGTTCGCATCTACTAAGGGAGGTAAAGGAATGAGGACAAAACGGAATTTCGTATTAGTGGTTGGTATTATCCTCGTGTTATCCATGTTTTTGTCGGCATGCTCATCAGGAGGCAACAGCGGGAGTGCAACGACGGCTCCCACGGCTTCGACGGCAACTGCAACCGTCAAGCCGCAGGAGAAGCGTGAGCCGGTAACGTTGAAATTAGTCACTTGGCAGAAGGATACGTATGATGGGCTGTACAAAAAGTTTACAGCCAAATACCCATGGATCACAATTGAACCGATCTACCCGGCAAATGGATTGGATACGAGTATTATCGAAAAAATTGCCGCTTTGCAAGCTGCTGGAACACCGGCGGATCTGACTTGGCTGACCGACATGAGTCACTATACGAAAGGGAATTTGCTTGAAGATTTGAAGCCGTATATAGCGAAGGACGAATCGCTCAAAAGCAAGAAGCTTCCGAAAGGATTCTTCGAATCGTTCGATAACGCGAAGGGCCAGCGTTTTGCCGTTCCGTTCGTCGACGTGCCGATGTGGGTCTTGGTGAACAAGGATCTGCTTGCCAAGCATGGCTTGGAAATGCCGAAAAACGATTGGACGTACGATAAGTTCCGCGAGCTTGCGAAAGCAGCAACTGACCCTGCGGCAGGGGAATACGGCTTGACTAGCAACGGTATTTTCGCCCGATATTTCTTATCTGCAATGTCGGTAGCTAATGGAAGTTCTCCTAATCTGTGGTATATGAATGAAGATTTGACACAGAGCGTGCTGGATAAACCGGAAGCCATGAACGATGTGAAATGGATACAGGAGTTGATTACGAAAGACGGTTCCTATCCAAGCGACATAAAGGCAAAGGAGCTGGGCGGCTCGGTCAGCAAATTTATTAATGGCAAAACATTGTTCGATATCGGCGGGGACTGGGTCCTCGAACCGCTGTCCAAAGAAGCGAAGTTCAAATATGATGTCTTGCCGTTCCCAAAAGGCAAAGTGTCGCAAGTTACTCATCATATTTATGGCCCTATCGCCATGTTGGCCGCTTCGAAGCATAAGGAGGAGGCGTGGTTGTGGATCAGCTTCCAATTTGAAGCCGAAGCGCAAAAATGGAAAGTTGATCAAGGCTCCAACGCGTTCGTAATCGACGACGAGTTGAAGAAATATATCGACCAGTCTCCGTTGTGGAAGGGTAAAAATACGGAAGCCGTAAAAATGACCAAGGATATGTGCTGTATCGGTCCAGGCCCGACCATTCCGGTATTCCAGGAAAATCCGTTTACGTTTTTGGCGGAAACCATACTGGCGGGCGGGGATATGAGTACGCTCAAAGGGAAAATCGATGCATGGAATAAAAAGACGCTGGATTTAAGAAAGGCGGCTTCAGGCCAATAATCGGGGTACGTAAAGGACCTCTTAGGATGCGTAGTAGTATCATAAGGGGTTCTATTACATCACAAACATATACCGGGAGGTTTGTCACACATGACGAAACCGACATTTTATTATTTTTCCAGTTCCCATTGGGACCGGGAGTGGTACGAATCTTTTCAAGGCTTTCGTTTCCGGCTTGTCGACATGATGGACGATCTGGTTGAGGTACTGGAGAATCAGCCGGATTTTGAAACGTTCTACTTGGATGGGCAAACGATTGTGCTGGAGGATTTCATGGAAATCGAACCGGCACAAAGGGAACGTCTTGCCAAATTGATTCAGGAGGGCAGAATCGTTATCGGCCCTTGGTATGTCATGCCCGATGAGTTTCTTCTATCCGGTGAAAGTTTGATCCGAAACTTGATGACTGGTCGACAAATAAGCCGGGATTGGGGTGCCGAGCCTTGGAAATACGGCTATGTTTGCGATATTTTCGGCCATATTGCCCAAATGCCGCAAATATTCAACGGATGTAATATCCCTTATGCGATGCTTGGGAGAGGGCTTAACGAGCACAATGTGCCTGCGCACTTTCGTTGGAGTTCGCCGGACGGCAGCGAATGCATCACCTTCAAACTGCCGGATGAAAACGCCTATGCCTCTTTTTTAGTAATCATCATGGATGCGGAGCACCGTCGTTTATCGCACGATGATACGAAGCAGCGGATCAAAGCCTTTATCGACAAGGAAATGGAACGAAGCCCGATCCCCGTCTGGTTGCTTTTGGACTGCATGGATCACGCATCGATTCGCCGAAATACAGTGGACTATCTGGGGATGATTCGCGAACTGTATCCGGAATCGGAGGTTAAGCATGGCAGTTTGGAGCAGATGGGAAAGCAGTTGGAAGGCTACGCCGAGCAGATGCCGGTCAAACGGGGGGAATTGAACGAACCGGGCAAACAGCCAGGTTCCAATTACTTGATTACTCATACGCTGTCCAGCCGTTATCCACTCAAAAAGGCGAACGACGAATGCCAGGCGCTGCTGGAAAAATGGGTAGAGCCGATGGTTGCATTATCTGAGCTTCGAGGTTATTCCGACAAAAAGTCTTATGTCGATCTGGCCTACAAGTATTTGATGCAAAACCATCCGCATGATTCGATCTGCGGGTGCTCGATCGATCAGGTACATAAAGACATGGAGTATCGATTCGACCAAGTAAAAGAGATTTCTAAGTACGTAATCAGTAACATTTTGGAAAAGGAAACGCTCAGGAACGATGAGGGAGGAAGCGACCATACTAGCGTGCTGACATTGTGGAATCCACTGCCGTTCCCAAGGCGCGGCACTGTCACAGTGGACATTGATTTCGATCAGCAATATCCCGCCAATTATCAGGAGCCTTTCGGTTATGAAGTGAAAAACAGCTTTACCATCCATGATTGCCATGGACGAGAAGTTCCTTATGGTCTATGTCAGATGAAGAAAAACTTTATCGTAAACGGGCTTGGAACGAAGACAAAAGTGACGAGAACGGTGGACCGCCATACCGTATCGCTGGAAGTAGATGTTCCTGCTATGGGGAAGGCTGAATACTTAATTGTTCCTAGCAAGAAGCCGTCCCGGTATTTGGACCGGTTATCCCGTTCCGAAAGGGAAGCGGAGAACGAATATATCAAACTTACAGTCAACGACAACGGGACGGTCGCCATTTATGATAAACGCACCGGCGTACGCTACGACAATCTGTTAAGTTATCTTGACGATGGGGAAATCGGCGACGGATGGTTTCACGCCAACCCTGTCAAAGATCGTCTGATCGGCAGCGGTGGTAGCGAATGCGTTATTGAAACGGTCGAAAACGGTCCGGTTCGTGCCGTATTTCAAATTACCCATTATATTCGGATTCCCCAGTCTATGGAAAGGCATCCCTATGGATTAAAGCGTTCGGAAGAGCATGTTACGCTTGCGATTCGCTCATTGGTAGGACTTTCAAAAGGCGCATCGCATGTTGATGTTGAAACCGTAATAGACAATCAAGCCCGGGATCATCGGCTGCGTCTGGTTATCCCCACGGATGTGTTGTCCCCGACCTTTTTTGCTAATCAGCCCTTTGCTTTTGTGGAAAGAACAACGGGCACTCGTATGGAAACGCAAGACTGGAAGGAATGCGAGGTGCCGGAGAAACAAATGAGCGGGATCGTTGGCAAACGCAGAATAGACGGAAGCGGTCTGGCGTTCGTTTCAGCCTTCGGTTTGCACGAATGTGCCGCACCGGATGACAATCGGGGCTCCTTGCATGTAACGATGTATCGTTCGTTCTGGAAACCATATAGGACGAATGGGGAAGAAGGCGGTCAAATTGCCGGGAAGTTAACATTCAAATATGCTCTCGCTGTTCTTGATGCTTCTACTTCTTATGCCGATTTGACACGCCTGCAAGATTGTTTGCAAGTCGATATGTATCCCGTTTACGCGAAAGTACCTGATCATCACGTTCCGGCCCAGCCTGTGAGCTATTTCGAATTATCGAATTCCGACATTTGCGTTAGCGTCATCAAGCGCCCGGAAAGCGGTAACGAAGGGGAATTAATTGTTCGTTTCTTCAATTTGTCAGAACGACCATCATCTGCCCGGTTCACGTGCTTTAAGCGTATAACGGAAGTGACGGCGGTGAATTTGCTTGAAGAGCCTGCAGGAGAGATTTCACATGATTCGAATGGTTTTGACGTTCAACTGGGACCGTGGAAAATCCAGACCTTCCGCCTAACTTTCGGTTAGCGTAATTAATAGGAGAGTGCACGTAGTATGACGCAGCTAAGGAGAAGCAAAGGAACAAAGAGCGCCTTCGCGCTCGTAGCGGTGTTTGTTGTAATAGCGGTTCTGTACGGCAGGAATGCGAGCAAGTCAGTAATTCCAAATCCGACAGAGAAACTAACAACACCCCATGACACAAAGAGTAAATATGATCCTCCAATGGATACGATTGAGGTTCAACTGCCCCCGACGATTAACGCAATGACAGGCAAAGAAATCAACCTTTACTTTGACAATCTGATTGTTGGCAATGCGGATGACTACCTGTTTAACGTTATCTGCTCAATCGGCATCCAACAAAATGAACGTTGGACATTGAACACGAATACAGCAGGAACATACCCGATCACGATAGACGTGTATGACAAAAAGAGCATGCAGAAGGTTGGCACAGCTTCTGCCGCTGTAGTTGTCAAATCGAGCAGCGTGGGAACCGGCGTCACGAAAAGTGCCTTGTTTGTTGGGGATAGTACCACGGCTGTGGGTAAATATACCAACGAATTACTCAACCTGTTCAGCTTTGACGCGATGGACATCACGCTGCTAGGTTCGCAAGGAACGGCACCGAATATTCACGAAGGTCGGCCAGGCTGGCGAGTGGATCAATATAATAAGGATTCCTCCAGCCCCTTTGTATTCAATGGTGCATTTAACTTTTCACAATATATGAGCAGTCAAGGGTATATCGGAGTCGATTATGTGATCTTTCACTTGGGGATCAATGATATTTTCAACGAAACGAGCGATTCCGGCGCCGACGCTGTCGTTAATGCGGCGGTCACGACTTATAACAATATGATCACAAATATTAAGACATCGTTCCCGAACGTTAAGATCGGCATGTGCTTAACGATTCCGCCGTCAAGGCATCAGGACGCATTCGGAAATAACTACGGCTCCGGACAAACGAAATGGCAATATAAACGTAACTGGTTCCGATGGAATAAAGCGATTCTTGCAAATTTCAAAGACCGGACCGCAGACAATATTTATCTTATCCCGCTTAATGCTATCCTAGACACGGAACACAATATGAAGGTGTCGACGGTTGCAGCGAATTCAAGGAATAACATGACGATTGCCCGTCAAACGGACGGTGTTCACCCTGCTGACACGGGATACAATCAAATGGCCGATGCGCTCTACTACTGGCTGAAAGGATTTGAAAGCTGAAGCCTTTCCGTTCTGTTTTTACTTTCTTAATCGGGAATTATCGAGGGTCCCCTAATAAACCTAGATTAGATGGAGCCCACAAATTGCGGGCTTCATTTTTCTTTTCATAGGCAAGTGGTTAGGTTGGGAAGAAATGTGGTTAATAAATAATTAACAACTTTGTGTCGTTTCTCGTCGGATTCGGTTGGCTGCTCGATACAATATGTCTAAGTCATCTTTAGTAAAGCTTGGAAGGAGGGATATGATGATCCGGTTTCACCAAGTCAATAAACATTACGGGCAATTTCATGTGTTGAAGGACATCAATTTGTCGGTTAAGTCCGGGGAAGTGGTCGTCGTAATCGGACCTTCCGGTTCCGGAAAAAGCACGCTCGTACGCTGTATCAATCGATTGGAAGCGATTACGGATGGGGAGCTGATTGTGGACGGAATCCGTGTCAACGACAAAAAAACGGACATTAACTTACTCCGCCGGAACATCGGAATGGTGTTTCAGCATTTCAATCTGTACCCTCACATGTCGGTTTTGAACAATATTACGCTTGCGCCGCTTCAAGTGGCGAACATTTCCAAAGCGGAAGCGCGGGAAACCGCGATGTTCTATCTTGAAAAGGTCGGCATTTCCGAAAAAGCGGATGCCTTTCCCTCACAGCTGTCCGGCGGACAACAGCAGCGCGTAGCCATTGCTAGGGGACTCGCGATGAAGCCGAAAATTATGCTTTTTGACGAACCGACGTCCGCACTCGACCCGGAAACGATCGGAGAAGTTCTGGATGTAATGAAAACGCTTGCATATGAAGGAATGACGATGGTCGTTGTCACTCACGAAATGGGATTTGCCCGGGAAGTGGCCGACCGCGTCGTGTTTATGGATCAAGGCAGGATCGTAGAGGAAGCGGCTCCATCCGAATTTTTCGCCGACCCGAGAGAAGAACGGGCCCGCTTGTTTTTAAGCCGTGTTTTGAATCATTGATAGTCTTAGGTTGATTAACGAAAAAGGGGAGATTGACATGAACATGATGAAAAAGTTGACAGGTATTACACTGACCGCCGTAATGGCCGTTTCTCTTGCGGCTTGCGCCGGCGGAGAGAAATCCGGGCAGGAATCGACGCAAGGGGCGAACGCTGGTACGAAAGCCGGAGCCGTCGAACAGATCAAAGCTCGAGGCAAGCTTTCGGTAGGCGTGAAGTACGACCTGAACTTATTCGGCTTGAAAGATCCGGCTTCCGGCAAAGTGGAAGGCTTCGACATCGATCTCTCGAAGGCGATCGCAAAAAAAATATTCGGCGATGAAACCAAAATCGAGCTGAAGGAAGTTACGTCTAAAACGCGGATTCCGATGCTGAAAAACGGCGAAATCGACATGATCGTAGCCACGATGACGATCACCGAAGACCGCAAAAAAGAAATCGACTTTTCCGACGTTTATTTCATGGCCGGACAGTCGTTACTTGTTAAAAAAGACAGCAAAATCAACGGACTCGCTGATTTGAACAAGAACACCAAAATCGTTACCGCAAAAGGCTCTACTTCAACCACCAATATCCGCGCGAAATCTCCGGACACTCCGGTTCTGGAATTCGAAAACTATGCGGAAGCCTTTACCGCGCTTAAGGCAGGGCAAGGCGATGCGTTGACGACGGATAACGCCCTTCTCTTCGGAATGGCGAAACAGGATCCGAACTATCGCGTTGTGCAAGAGACGTTCACGGAAGAACCATACGGAATTGGGATGCGTAAAAACGAGGAAGATTTGGTCGCACTGGTGAACACCGTGATTAAAGAAATGAAGGCAAACGGAGAGTACGACAAGCTCTATGAGAAATGGATAGGTGAAAAACCGAAGAAGTGACTAAAGCCGACGGGGTAGGCAATTACGCCTATCCCGTCTAAGTTTTGGTGTCCCCGCAAAGGGGCTTCGCCGAGGAGTACGCTTCGAAGATCCCGCGTCACTTTGTGGGGTTACTTTAAGAAAGGAGGGGCAGGGATGATCGATTTTTCCATCCTGACGAATCATTGGGACCAATATTTGGAAGGCTTTACGAATACGATAAAGGCCAGCCTTCTAGCTTTGATCGGCAGTTTCTTGCTGGGTGCCGTTTTTGCAGTGTTTCGCATTGCGCCCATACGGATCCTGAATGCAGTCGGGGCGGTTTACGTGGAATTTATCCGAAACATTCCTCTAATCGTAATCGTATTCTTTATGTTTGTCGGGCTTCCGTCGATCGGGATCCGCTTGAATCCATTTACGGCGGGAACCGTGGGCTTGACAATTTACACGTCTTCCTTCATCGCCGAAACGATACGCGCCGGCATTCAGTCGGTGCCCAAAGGGCAAATGGAAGCGGGACGCGCGTCCGGATTCGGTTACGTTCAGGTGATGCGTTATATTATTTTACCGCAAGCCGTCAAAATCGTGATTCCGCCGCTCGGCAACCAATTTCTGAATTTGATCAAAAATTCATCCGTATTGGGGGTCGTCGCAGGACTTGATCTCATGTATTACGGCGATTTGATCTCTGCGTCTACCTTCGTTACGTTCGATGTATATATATTCGTAGCCCTGTTTTATTTGGCATTAACCATTCCGCTCAGCTTCGGTCTCCGTTATCTGGAGCGCCGCATGGCGAGAGCACGGTGAGGAGGGTTCCAACATGGATTTTATCGGCGCCTATGCTCCTTCTCATTTGAAGTTTTTGCTGCAAGGCTTATTGGTGACACTTGAAGTCGCGATCATCTCGATTGCGCTCAGCTTCTTGATCGGTACGATAGTCGGGATTGTACGCTATTGGCGCATTCCCATTCTCTCCGCAGTAATGGCGTTTTTAGTAGAGACGATCCGGAATTTACCACTCCTGTTGATTATATTTTTCACGTACTTTGCGCTTCCGGAAGTCGGAATCAAGATGAGCAAGATGAATGCGGCGATCGTAGCGCTGGTCATCTTTGAATCGGCCATGTTAGCGGAAATTGTCCGCAGCGGCTTGAATTCCATCGATAAAGGACAGGTGGAAGCTGCCCGTTCTTCGGGCTTGTCCTCGATTCAAACGATGCGGTTCGTCATTCTGCCGCAGGCGCTGCGCCGCATGGTTCCACCGCTCGTCAGCCAATTTATATCGCTGCTGAAGGATACGTCGCTGGCGGTTGTCATCGCGCTTCCGGAGCTGATGAATCATGCCCAAATCATTAACGGACGCAACGTGAATTATGTCATTCCGACCTTTATCTTGGTGGCGTTCATATACTTCGCGGTCAACTACGCGTTGTCCGTCCTTTCCAAGAAGCTAGAAAATAAGCACGTTTGATCGACTGAAAGAGATCTCCATTTCTTGGGCAACCTAGGAAGGATGATCTCTTTTGCTTTCTTTCGTTTAATAGGGAGGTTCCATTAACGCCATGTCGGATCGTGTTCGCATCCTGATCGTCATTTTGGTGAGTACGGTATTGCTCGGAGAAGTTAAATTGAATCCGTTCGGAGACTCGTTTCGGTTCTCGCTCGGAATCGTCGCTTATTTTTTCGGGCTGCTCTGGTTCTCCGTTCCCGTGCTTTCAACAGGCTTATATACGGGAGCTTCGGTCGTATTGTTCCGTATAGGCATGGATGCGGTTAGCGGCGCCGATCTGTTTACAAGCTTACTGCATCATATTCCAACCTTCGGCTTTTATATGACCTTCGCTGTGACCGTAGAGCTGCTCCGGATTCGCAAACAGGCGGAGTTTCCGATACAGGTGGGTTTAATCGGGGCGGCTGCAGATACGATCTCCAATTGCGTGGAATTATTCGTCCGTTTCTTGATCCTCGATTCGGTCACGTTGACATGGAGAGGATTGATTTTGATCGGCATAACCGGCGTGCTCCGCAGTTTTTTTGTCGTAGGTTTGTACAACATGCTGTCTATTCGCCAAGTGCGCCAACTCGGGGAGTGGAGGAAGCTGGAGCTGGAAAGGCTGATTTTGCTAAATTCGAGTCTGTACACGGAATCGTTTTATATGCGAAAATTAATGGCCCACGTCGAGAAGCTCACGCACGAAAGCTATAGGTTGTATAAGAAATTAATGGAACAGCGTCTGTCCGAGCATCGTGAAGCTCTGCATTTGGCGGAAAACGTACACGAGTTGAAAAAAGATTTGCAGCGGATCGTCGCCGGATTGTCGAAGCTGATGAAGCCTACAATGGCCGGAGACCGGTTGGGGATCATTGAGCTTTGCGGTTTGGCCGTTCAGGCGAATGAGAAGGTTGCGGAAGCTAGCGGCAAACAGATTGCCTTTCGTCTTGAAGCGGACGTCCAGTTGTTCACCAATCAAACTTATGCGCTGCTTTCCATCTTGAACAACTTGCTGATCAACGCAGTGGAAGCGATTCCTGAGAACGGAGCAGTCCTTGTTGAAGCGGAACTGGCAGAGGATTGGCTGGTGGTCCGGGTGATCGATGATGGACCCGGCATTTCCGAGCAGGAGCGGGATTTGGTGTTTGAGCCGGGTTATTCGACCAAGTTCAATCCGGAAGGTTATTTTTCTACGGGCATCGGGTTGACGCATGCGAGAGATCTTGCGCGGGCTATGGGCGGTACCCTGAGCTTGAGCCCGGATATGGAATATGGAACGCGCTTCGAGCTGAAAGTTCCGATTCAACAATTGATGCGCAAGGGGGAGCATGAAGAAGATGAACCTGTTTCTGATTGATGACGATGCCGTGATTCGCAAAATGCTGTCGCGGATGATAACGGAAAGCCAACTGGGAGAAGTCGTGGGCGAGGCGGCGGACGGCTTGCATGTGACGGCCGGACAGTTGGCTGATGTTGACGTCGTGCTTATGGATCTCTTAATGCCCGGGCGGGATGGGATCCAGACGATCAAAGCGCTTCGAAGGGAAGGCTACGCCGGAACGTTCGTGATGATCTCGCAAGTAGAACACAAAGAGTTGGTGGGGGAAGCTTACCAGGAAGGAGTCGATACTTTTATCCGGAAGCCGATCAATCGTTACGAAGTGTTGTCGGTATTAAAACGTGTCGATCACCACTTGAGCCTCGTCCGTTCCATCGATTCCATCCGCCATTCGCTTAGTGCTTTGGGAGGGGCTGCCGCTACGCTCCCGCCGCTGCGGCAGAAGATTTCATTGGAAGAAAGGGCAGGGACGCTGATGCTGCAGTTGGGAATTGCAGGCGAAGCGGGAGCGGGAGATTTAATGAAGCTGATCCGATGGTTGGAGGAGGAGGAACGCCGAAGTGGACCTCTTAGGGAATTGCCGCCCCTGAAGGAATTGTACAGTCAAGTGCTGCGGAAGGAAAAGGAGCCGGGACCCGACAAGCATTCGGAAAGAGAGGTTCGCGCATTAGAGCAGCGGATGCGTCGAATGGTGCTGCAGTCGCTTACCCATTTGTCTTCGCTTGGGCTGAGCGATTATGCAAACCCGATATTCGAGCATTACGCTAGCCGACTGTTCGAATTTCAGGAAGTGCGAACGCGCATGCGGGAGCTGGAACAAGAAACGGAAGGGACGAGCAGCAAAGTGAACGTCAAAAAATTTCTGCAGTCGTTTTATTTGGAATTGAAGATGAGCTGACCGATTATTAGAGACGCCATCATGGAACCTTGACGAACTTCTGATCTTCCTTGCTGCCCACGCCTACGGTGGGTGTTACTCTTAGGTATTATGGAGAAGATCTGTTAGCCAGCGCTAGTATAGGTTATTTGGGCTGAAAAGACGGCTTTTTCTGTAGTAGCAAGTTTTACTATTGGTTATTGGCCAGGTTTTGAGGAAAATGGGTACACAATGAGGAAATAGAGGATAATCCGATTGGCTAATTCTTGGCTGAATGATGAAATCGCCCAAATAGACAGTAGTAACATGGCTTATCTGTGTAGGCGGAATATGAAGAGCCGTATGCCTTAATTGGGCACGTACGGATCTTTGAGGGGCATGGGGTCCAATCCAGAGGGAAGAGCCACCACCTACTCGACTGCCCACCCACGCGTCAACCGTCCGGAAATCGGACGGTTTTTCACATTTCAGCACATGAATAGCGCAGGGACACGATTTGGCTGCGGGATAAGGAAGTGCAGTTAAGCGACCGAGGAGCCAGCAAGAAAATCGTGTTATTTAACGCTATAAGCGGCGGGTGGTGAATGACACGAATGTGCAAAAAAAACGGAAAGAAGGATAAAGATCGATTCCAGAGTTGGTTCTATCATGATATTAGCGAGATGAAAAATAGTAAGAGGAGGGAATGATAGGAAAAAAGGAACTTGTGTACGCTCGCTATTTTGTTAGCGCTTCCAAGTCAATCATTTATTAAAAATGAGGAGGAAAATGAATGAAAAATCGTTTGCATTCAGGGCAAGTGGATCCAGTGGATCCAGTGGATCAAGTGGTACAAGAGGTACAAGTGGTACAAGTGGTACAAGAGGATCAAGAGGATCAAGGGGATCAAGGGGATCGCCAAACAGGGGATACGAATAGCCTAATCAGCAGAAGAAAACTGCTCTCTACCATCGGGATCGCCGGATTGGGTATGGCGGCCGGGACTATGTTGAACTACGGGACTGCATTCGCCAAGTCGGGAGGCTCCGTTTCGGAATCGGTTTACGGACCGTCGGCATCCGGGGAGGGGGATAACCTCGGAAACGGATTGGAACGGAAAGTAGAAAACTACGTTTCAGCCATGATTGACGAAAGCTGTGTTGTTCTGGCGACAATAGCAGAGCTAAGAGCCATGGTGACCCCGGTTTCGGGTAGCGTTTACTATGTAACCGATACGATGCAGGAAGGGCATTTCTACTACGATGCCGCCGATACCGTATCGCCGGATAATACAGGCCTGGTGCTGGTCAGTACTTCCGGGAACCGGTTCAAGCGAATTTATGACGGCCCGGTCAATGTCAAATGGTTCGGGGCAAAAGGCGACGGGAGTGTGAACGATACCGCGGCCATACAGGCCGCTATCAATAGCCTGACAAGCGGCGGTGTTGTGTTTCTGCCAGCATCGACCTATATCGTCAGCTCGACCCTAAGCATTCCCTATCCTAACGTTAAGATTATGGGAAGCGGTAACTCGACGGTGATCAAGGCGGCTAACACATCCAACTATGAAACGATGATTCTGGCAAGCGGGCTGAACGGGATCGAGGTTGCCGATTTGGTCGTGGATGCTAATCATGGGAATCGGATTAGCTTGTCGATCCGAACGGTAGGCATATATCTGGCAAGTTGTATAGATTCGTCGGTCGACAATTGCACCGTTCAGAATACGATTGGCGGGAACGGCATACCGGGAGTAGGAATCGCGCTCGGGGGAGCTTCGGTACGTTGCAGAATAACCAGCTGCATTCTCAAAGATTGCGGCGTCGCCGGCAAAGCAGCTGACGGAGTGTATACGAGCGGTACGCAAAATCTGATTATGAACTGCATCGCCCAGAATTGTACGGATACGGGTTTTGTCATTGAAAAATCCAGTCTATCGGGAATTATCGGCTGCACCGTCAAAAAATGCGGAGCGGGGGCCGCCATTACGAACGCTTCGCCGACAGATGTTACAGGAAACTTCATTGACGGGCTTACGATAAATGACTGGAGCGCATCGAATACGGGAGGCATTCAGATCGGCACCCCGACTTCCGCACCCGGGGCTTTGCTGAACACGAGGGTGTCCAATGTGACAATGGAACGGGTAGCGGGTTTGGGCCCGTCGATATATGTCAGACAAATTGGCGGGAAGATTATCGGGTTGACCTTGGATAACATACGGATCAATGGAGCCGGAACGCAAGGGATTTTATTCAACGCTACCGATATCTTGATTACCAATTGCCACATCTACAATACGACCAATGCGGGGATCCAATCTCAGGGCGTTTGCGAGCGGGTCATAGTCGAAGGCTGTTATATATACGGCGGTACGTTCGGGGTCGTTCTTAACACCGGCATCTCGAATTGTCATTTGATTGGAAATGTCATCATCGGAAAAACGGGCCAAACCAATTACGGTGTCTATTGCTTCGGGACGGAAACGAACGTAAACTGCATCATGAACACGATTGAAAACGTAAATATTCGAAAAATCGGATATGACGCAGGAACAACGCCGAATATATTCTCCACGGTTAACTCAAGCATCAGTACGAATGGAACGCAGACGGCCAGTTCACTCGGAACCGTTTCGAGAAAATTGCAGGTCTTTGACAAGGATGGCAGCTCCATTGGATTTATAGCGATTTACAATACGATTACTTAAGTGAGGAATTCCGTTTGGAATAACAACTTGACCTTTATTGTATACTTTTATTACTAATACAGATCAATTTTATGTCAAAAATTTTCCCATTAGCCATGTCTTGACCCAATAGATGAAAGGCTGCCCGGCAATTTTGCCGAGCAGCCTTTCGCAAGGACTGGATCGCTTAGCGATACCGTGAACTAATGGCGCTATCTGGGTTGTCCCGCCTCCGGATCTTCCTTGCTGCCCACGCCTACCAACGCTGCATAAATAAAGCGTTTTCTTTTCATTGCAGACATTTCCCCCTCCAAGTATACTGGTAGTAGTTGTAATGAATCAGAATCTGTCTTGCTGGATTCATGTGTAGGAAGGGTGGTGTACCCGATGTCTGTCTTTCCTCTTTACCAGGACGGTTATACATTCAACATGTTCGGCAAAGACGATTTGCCGTGTTATATTTTGCTGAACCGGTTATCGCGTAATTATCCGCTGCATCATCACAATTTCGCCGAACTGTCCCTTGTGATAGAGGGGTCCGCGGTGGAGGTATTAAACGGTAGGCGCCATGAACTGGGCCGCGGATCCGTTTCTTTTTTATTGCCGCACCATTTGCATGAGATTGGAATTGAACCGGGAACGACTTTGACCAAGTATTGCTGTATGTTTGATTTGAATATGCTGTTCACCGCCCCAGACGACCATTCGATCGGTCATAAGCTGCTCAAGACGGGTAACGAATTGCCGTCACACTACGAGCTAACGGAAGACCAAACGCTCCACCTGACGAGAATCATGGAGGAGCTGTTCCTGGAATACCATTCCCATGACTTTGGCAAAAACACCCTGATCCGCTCCAAGCTGTTGGAGGTTCTTGTCTATCTAGTCCGAACCCGGCCCGATGGCGAAGCAGCAATGCTGCCGCTGAACGAAGAAAGGAAGAAGGGCGTCTTCGACATTCTTCAGTACATCCATCTGCACTACAGCCAACCGTTGACCCTAACCATTCTTGCTGAACATCTCAATTGGAACCCCTCTTATTTAAGCCACATTTTCAAAAGGCAAATCGGAAGATCGTTCATCGAATATTTGCACGAGCTTCGAATAGGCATGGCGAGCAGTCTGCTGCTTACGACGAAGCTGACAGTATCGGAAATTGCTTTGGAAGTCGGGTTCGATAACTTTCGTACATTCTCGAGGGTATTTAAGGAGCAAAAGGGAGTGTCGCCTAAGGAATTTAGGCTTTTGCAAGGGAAACAGACTTCGTAATCTATATGAATAGGTTACAAATATGGAACTGCTGATTCGTACGAAGTCGGCAGTTTTTTTGTTTTATTGAAAACTCACATTGTAGCACGTCCGGCACGGAATCCATATAGCACTTTTTCAACAATCTATATGCCTTTGTTAAGATGCCGCCCAATGTTCATAAAACAGCATAGATTGGTTAATAATGCATTATTTCCTTCCCCCCACCTGTACATTATGATTATGCTGCAATCCAGAAAGAGGGAGGAAAATCGATGGTAAAGCGTATTTTAACAACTGGTTTCGCAGCAACGTTAGTCACAATAGTTATCCTAGTACTAGGCACCTTCAACACTCAACAGGCTGATGCTGTTACTACTGCAGTGTACGGCGTCTCGCGTGAGGATCCCGGGTTCACATACGGACCTGCTGCAAGAGATTGGGTGACCTCGGCGGACTATTACTACCTGGAGAACGAGCATGTGAAATTTACGGTTGGAACGGTAAGATTGAGCACCATGAGCACCACGGACTCCAGCTCGAATGCAACAGGCAATGATAAGTGGGGCTCTCTGACAAAGGGAAGCTTGATGGATGCGGCCCCTAAACCCAATATGCGCGACAACCTGGACTATACGGAATTTGTCCTTCGGGAACAACCCCACAGGACCTGGTGGTATCCGACCGAAAAGCTGGAAATGGACACGATCGGCAATACCGATCATACCATTACGGCAAGCGGGGACTGGGATAAGAACACGGCTATTAAATCATCAATCGTATATTCCCTAGTGGAGAATACGCCTCTAATTAAAATGGAGCTTACGCTTACGAATCAAAGCGCGAGTAATTTCAGCGGACACTTTGGTTATTTCTTAGACTCGGATGAGTCTGCCGAACAGCACAGCTACGTCCCAGGTTGGGGGTGGCGTACGGCTCAAGCGAGTGAGTGGATTACTTCAGGCTGGAATAAAAATTACATCTTTAATGGCGTGAAAGACAAGTTCACAGGCAGACCTGCCCATGCCGTCATTTGGCCGCAGCACAATCAACCGACTGCCCTTGTGCCGGAGGGCTACATCCAAGGGGTATGGTTTGACGCCAATATGGCTGTGGGAGAAAGCAAAACGATAACGTTCTATCACCTCCCTCACGTGGCTGGACCTGCGGACAGTCCTTACATGACGGCTGAGTTTTGGGCCAATATGATATGGCAGGGAACTGACCCTTCTAGCGCAGGAATGATCACTGGCACGGTGAAGGATAGCGAAGGACTCGGAATTCCCAATGCCGAAATTTATACGAAAGATGCATTAGGTCAAACGGTTGCTAGGGCAGTCACGAACAGCGCGGGTTTTTTTCAGCTCTATACCATGAAAGGCTCGAATTACAGAATGGAAGCTGTGAAAAACGGCTATCAAACCGCGTCGAAGAATACGAGCCTCGCTGCAGTTGACCAGGCAGAAACCAATTTTAGCTTGCTGCTTACAGGTGCCGCTGCTCCAGAGCTTCCGGATTCAACGGCTGCTGTTGTCGATACGGGAAGCGGTGATCCTGGTTTTACTTATGGCCCCGCCTCAAGGGACTGGGTAGCGGATCAAGAGTATTACTATATAGAGAACGATGATGTCAAGCTCACCATTGGGACCAATACATTAGCTACTCCGCATCTTACAGACTTTAGCGATGCTCTATCGGGTAATAACAGATGGGGGACTTTGACGCCCGGACATATTATGGATGCGGCTCCCAAGTTTAGCGGAAGGGATAACCTGGATTATTCGGAGTTTGTGCTCAGTCCGAACGTGGGTCGAACGTGGTGGTATCCGACGCAGAAGCTCAGCATGCCCCATATTCAGGTAATGGACCACTCGATTGTTTCTAACGGGACATGGGATAGCGATCCGAACATTAAGGCTCAAGTAACTTATTCTACGGTAGAAAACTCTCCTCTCATCAAAATGAAGATTAAGCTGACGAATGAGGGGACAGCTAATTTTATCGGCAACCTGGCCTATATCATTGACCCGGAAGAGGGACTAGAGCAACAAAGCTATGTACCCGGTTGGGGCTGGAGAGGCGGACAAGTCAGTGAATTTATCACTTCCGGCTGGAACAAGAACTATATCTTCAACGGGATTCAAGACAAGTATACGGGGAATACAGCTCACGCCATCATTTGGCCAGACAACCAGCAGCCTAGCGCTCTCATTCCGGAAGGATACATAACCGGTGCCTGGTTTGAAGTTACCTTGGCTCCCAATGGAACGAAGGAGCTTGTGATCTACCATCTCCCGCATAATCCTGCGCCAGCGTATGAGTCCTATAAGGCAGCGGAGTTTTGGGCGGACGCGGTTAAGAACGGAATCAATCCTTCAACAATAGGTTCAATAACAGGCACTGTAACCGATCTGGAAGGGACCCCTTCCCGTAATGTAGAGATCGAGCTGAGATCACAATCGGGCAGCAAGGTTGCGTCGGCCACGACTGACAGTCGTGGGATGTACAGTGTATACACGGTTACAGGGAGTGTGTATAGCTTGCATGCAACCAATGGAACCGATCATTTTGATTTGACACAACCCGAACGGCTAGCTGGGAATAGGGCACAGGTCGATTTTACAATGGCGGCGCCAATGAAGGAGATTGTTACTGGAGTCACCAAGGGAGATCCGGGATTCACCTATGAAGGGACATCCAGGGATTGGTGGCCTAGAGACGATTACTACTACATCGAAAGCCCCGAAATCAAGCTGACCGTTGGTACGGTAAGGACGGCGGGCATGGACCCTGTCAACTGGACGAATGATGCATCAGGCAACAATAAGTGGGGAACGCTGACACCCGGCCACATGATGGATGCAGTTCCCAAGCTTAATATGCAGGAAAATATAGACTACACGGAGTTTGTTTTGAGCGACAACCTAGGCGTTACCCCGGAGGACGAGGCGAATGGCTTGCATATGGAATGGTCCTGGTTCCACCCGTTGAACAAGCTGGAGCTGCCCGATATAAGCCGAAATGGCAGTAGTATTGTGGCCAATGGGGACTGGGACAAGAATGATAAGATGAAATCGTCTGTACAGTATTCCATTGTAGAGGGTACGCCTTTGATCAGAATGGATATTACGCTGAACAACCAGACGGGTGCCGATTTCAACGGCAATTTCGGGTATATTGTAGATCCAGATCAACCAGGGGAGCAGCATAGCTACCTGCCGGGACGTAATTGGGTATTCAGCCAGGAGAAAAATGCGATCAAGAGCGGTTGGACTGATAACTACCTATTCAGCGGAATCAACAATTCATTTACAGGCAAAAGCGCACACGCCATTATTTGGCCTCAGGAACAGCAACCTGAAATCATTATCCACGAGGGAGTATTTGTCGGAGCCTGGTTTGATGCGTCCATACCGGATGGGCAGAGCAAGAGCTATGTGATCTACCATATGCCTCATATTGCGGGACCTGCGGATAAGCCTTATGCGCTTGCTGAATTCTGGGCCAAAGTGATTAGAGAACACGGCAATCCGGAGGAATATGGAAGCATAATCGGCAAGGTTACCGATGAGGCAGGGGCTCCTGTAGCCTTTACGGAGGTTGTAAGCAGGGACAGCAGCGGGAACATTTACGCTCGAGCAGTGACTACAAGCGACGGCAAATATCAGATTTTCGCGAAGAAGGGTACGTATGAGATCACTCCTGTGCATGAGGAATATTCGGTCGACAGCAGGACAATCGAAATAGCGGACGTCAGAAGGATGCAGGCCGACTTCGTGTTGAAGAAGTATGCCGACGTCACTGTAGGGCTGCCTTCGGATTTAACAACCGATACTCCGTTTGACATTACGATAACCGTACGCAATCTTACAAACGAGATATTGAACGATGTAACCGTCGATGTGCAGCCTCCTTACTTTGTGGACCTGCTAGATGATGGAACAGTGACGATCCCCATGATGGAAGCACAGTCCCAAGTCGAGGTCACATTCCGGGCTGTTGCGCTGGAGGGCGGAAGATCGGTTATCAAAGCTAATGTATCCCACGTCCTCTTTAACATAACAAGAAAAAACAGCTTTGACGTTAACGGCGGCGGTTATTACGCTGGTGACAACCATACCCATACCAAGCATACGGACGGGGTTCACACCATTGCCCAGAACGCGGACAGTGTGTATAACAAAAGGCTGCTGAACTGGGTTTGGAGTACGGAGCACAATATTTACTCGCATAAGCAAGATGCAGATACCGTCACAGCGAGCTATGGCGACCGGTTTCTTAGCCTGGCGGGTACCGAAATAACAACGCATGCCGGTCACGCGCTTGTCTACGGTATGAACAGCCTGCCCCGGTTCGACATTAATAACAATGCAGGTTCCGGAGGATTCAGCTGGCAGGATAGCATCAACGAGGTTACAAGTCAGGGTGGATTGATCTATATTGCGCATCCGTTCGAACAGACGTATCTGTTCCAAGATCCTTATCAATGGACAGGATTCACCGGTGTTGAAGTATGGAACGGCACTTGGCATGCGCTGGACAATGGCGTGAATGAAAGAGCATTCAAGTTCTGGGACGAAATCAACATCCGCGGCGAAGCCAAGTACTACGGGATCGCCAATACCGACGGCCATACAAAGGATAAGGTAGGCGATACGTATAGCAAGGGGTGGATGCCTGGCCTTACTGAAGTGAATGTATTGACGCTGCTCAGGAATGGAGGCTACTACGGAAGCAACGGTCCTGAGATCCGGTTCTCTATTGGCGGTGTTGATATGGGCGGGACGTTGAAGCTTACGAGAAGCGGAGAGGCTCCGTTTACTATACAAGCGTACGACCCGAACTCCAATCTAACCCGTGTGCGTGTGATCAAATATCCCGTTACCGGCGATATAGCGGATTATGCGAGCAGGGAAGTTGTATTTGAAGCCGATCTTACGTCATTGAAGACGAATACTTTTATAAAAAGCTTTTCTTTGCCTGTGGCCGACAAGGAGTTTTACCGTTTGGAGGTTTTCAGTGAAAAGGCCAATGAGAATAGCTCAGGGATCGGGCCTCTAACCGGTACTGGTTTTGCCTTCTCCAACCCTGTATGGGTTGAATTATCCGAAAGTACTAATGCTGTAGCTATTGAATCCATTTCGTACAAAAATAAAAACAAGTTTGAGCTAGTGAGCCGCTTTGGTGTTAACTCCATGGAAGTATACGATGACAAGGTCGATACCAAAAAGCTGGATGTGACAGTAAGCAGCGGCGCAGCAGTAACAGCAATAAACTATTCCGAGCTTGTAGAAGGTGATTCAAAAGTGGGAATCCTTGCGGTTACCGTAACAGCAAAGGATGGTTCCCAGAAAGTCTACGAGTATCTGGTCCATACACGGAAGCCATCTCCGGATGGTCCAAAGCAGTGAGGATCCTGAAAGGATAAGAAGCGAGAAGAAGCCATTTTGCGGTAGTTGAGCGCAAAATGGCTTTTTTTAAAACATTGGATCGTTCAGAAAACGTAGCTCCTGCTTATCATGGCCAGTTTGGATTATAGTGGCAAGCCGATTACAGATAGGCCACTTTACTACAGGCTATTTGGGCCATTTCATCGCTCAGGCACTAATAAGCCAACCTCACTATCCCTTATTTCCTCATTATTACCCGATTTTCCTCAGAACCAGGCAAATAACCAGTAGCAAAACAGGCTATCCCAGAAAAAACTGTCCTCTCCATACAATAACCTATACTAACAGTGGCTATCGTCTCCACAGAACCTAAGTAGTATCAGGTGGATTAACTAATCTCCTCCGCGAAAAACACAGCTTTCAAGCCAAAGTTGAACGAAAAGAGCAGGAAGATGGAGTGGAAAAGCGTCAGCGGTCGCATTTGAACATCGTATTCTCACAACTAAAAATAAATTCAAAGAATTCGATTTCAAGAGCGATTGGAGCCCATCTTACTGCTCTCCATGCGCCAAACTGAACTCAACTGACAAGAAACTGACCAATAAACTTCCAACTTCCGACAGAAATATTGACTTCCACCACCAATAATATATATAATTTGACAATATTATATAATTAACTAAGGGTGGATAATGATGCTAGTTACCGATCAATCGAATGCCATAGACAAAAATAGCTTAAGCTCCGATATTGTGTCACTGATCAAGCAGAAAATCATTGCCGGTGAACTGAATCCTGGGGACAGGATCGTAGAGACCAGATTGGCCCGTGAACTGGATATCAGTCAAACTCCGATTCGGGAAGCTATTCGTCAACTTGCGGGAGAAGGGGTTGTGACGATCGTCCCGAATAAAGGCCCGTTAGTGCGAACCTTCAGTGACAAAGATATTTTTGAAT
>FWWL01002899.1_pt1 | contig 33468 bp, 27 predicted proteins | sample 2228331 | NCBI WGS metagenome assembly FWWL01 (sample SAMEA103939775, study PRJEB20133) | metagenome
ATTTAAAGCAGCTCTTCTTTGATTTATTTAAACAATTTGAATAAACTGGATGGTAGAAGGGATTTCAGTGAAAGGAGAGGTATAAATGAATGAAAAAGTGCCGGTGAAATTAGATGATTTAATTAACGAAATCGAAATTCAAATTGATGAGACTTTTACATATATAAACACCCAGACAGGAGAGGTTGTAACGTTATCGAGAGAAGAGATGAGAGCGGCAGAAGATGAAGAGCCACTTGAAAAGTATCCAGTTTGGCAAAGAGAGAATATTGAAAAAGCTATAGAAATTATAGAGGATGAAAACGAGGTTTACCTCGATTTCACACTAAGAAACGAGTACCATGAGTATGAAATCGTAGAAGAGTTTATCGGGACATTAAGCGAAGCAGAGGGTCGAGAAGAATTGTTTGGAGCTATTAAAGGAAGAGGGGCATTCAGAAGATTTAAAGACGGTATCAGAGAACATGACGTCGAGAAACAATGGTATGAATTCAAAGAAAAAAAGTTAAAGGAATTAGTTATTGAATGGTGTGAAGAAAAAGGTCTAAGAGTCGAATAATGCAAAGATTTGCGTGAACAGTCAGCTTTTCTTTTCTTGGTTGTTCCGCTAACGGGCAGTTTAGTGCGAACGCCGTCCATCCCAATGGATTGACAAAAGACTGAAGGAGCTAGGCGCGATCCCACGCTATTATGGCAATGATTATACCGAACAGGCGATGGATGCAATTAGGGAGCAAGCCCGATATTCCAACGAAACCGGAGTGTGGGAGCTGCCTGTTGCCCTTCATTCCGGTACTTGGTTGGCAGAACGCGCGGTATCTTTCCATAAATAAGCCTAAGACCAAGACGAGGCTGCTGGCATGACGGTGGCCTCTTTAAGCGATAGGGCAGGATGCTTGGATCGATAAGTTAAATTAATGGTTAAAAAAGGAAAGTGGAGTATAATCAAGAATAGACTAACTATGAAATAATTAGGAAGGAGACGTGAAGATGTCATCAAAGTATGTAGAAGATAATGGAATTAGTGAAAAATTGCAAAAGGAATACAGATGCAGCGTTCTTCTAGCCTTCGTACCAAACTGCCTTCTTGAACAAGTAAGTAGACTATTAAAATGAACGGAGGATGACTATATGATTTGACACTTTTGACACAGTGCACGAGGACCACCTGATAAATGTTTGCATCTATTTTAAAAGGATGATCAACATTTATTGGGAGGCGCGATAGAATATGGAATATGTTTACATGTTCAAACAACTTTGGTTCTACGCAGGTCGAGAGCGATGGAAAGTTGTAATATACCTCATTTTACATTCAATTTCGATGCTAGGCGAGTTAGGGAAACCATATGCATTTGCTATGGTAATTAACGCTTTGCAAAAAAATGAACCAACGGTTGTGGATGATGTAGTAAAATGGCTTATGTTTTATGTTCTGTGTTTCTTTATCTTTGAGATTTTTCATCGCAGTGCACGTTTCATTGAAAGGTATGTTGCTTTTCGTAACCGAAAACGTTTTGTTACCGCCATGTATGATCATCTCCACTCATTACCGATTAGCTGGCATTCGGACAATCACTCAGGTGCTGTGATCGACAGAGTAAACAGAGCTGCAAATGCCATACATCAATTTAGCGAGGCACAGTATGTGTTTGTAGATTTCTTTATGAAGTTTTGGGGGCCACTAATCATATTATGGACGATATCCCCCAACATTTCTCTCATTACTGTTGCAAGCGGTCTCCTTTTAGTTTTGATTACGAAGAAGCTATATAGCTTGTCCGTACCGCAATACCGAGCTCAGAATAAACAGTTGCACTATGTAGCATCTGCGCTTTTTGATTACATTAGCAATATTAGAACGATTATTATGTTAAGATTGGGTCACTTAGCAAGAAACGATATTGAACAGCGTATCAATCGTGTATTCCCGCATTTGGCAAAAGAGAATGTGATCACTCATATCAAATGTTTTATTTCAGGGTTGATTATGGTGTTGCTTGATGTTGGTCTAATTTTCTATTATATCTACGACCAAATACAAGCCGATGCTGTCCTTATGATCGGCTCAGTTACATTGATTTTCCAGTATCTCCATCAAAGTATGTCATCCTTCCAATTTTATACTGGTGGTTATGAATCAGTCATTCACTGGAAAACTGATTTTGAAGCAATAAAGTTGATATCCGACGAAAAAATAAAAACTAGTGAACAGAAAGAGAGTAGCCCGGAGAATTGGAGCACACTCGACATTAAGTCCCTAAGCTTCTCGTATGGACATGGAAATCACCAACTTACAGAAATCTCAATACGTTTAGAAGATAATAAAAAGATTGCATTTGTTGGTGAAAGTGGTGCCGGCAAGAGTACGTTGCTACTGTTGTTACGTGGATTAATCCCTGTTCAACAGGGGATTTTAACGAAGGACGAAGACAAGAATTTATCTTTTTATTCTCTTTCAAGTATAACGACCCTTCTTCCGCAAGAGCCTGAGATTTTTGAGAACACGGTACGATATAACATTACAATGGGAATGCCTGCGAGTGATGAAGAACTTGATTCTGCTATTCAGGATGCAGGGTTCAGTGAAGTTGTAGAGAAATTGCCTAAAGGTCTTGACAGTGATATTCGGGAAAAAGGTGTGAATCTCTCTGGTGGTCAGAAGCAAAGACTTGCTTTGGCGAGGGGGATTTTCTCTATCAGAGATAGCCAAATTGTATTGTTAGATGAGCCCACATCAAACGTAGATCCAGCCACTGAGATGCTCATTTTCAAAAGATTGTTCGAGCGGTTGTCTGGAAAATGTATGGTAAGCGTTCTTCATAGGTTGCATCTGGTCCGACATTTTGATTATGTGTATGTATTTAAACAAGGTAAAATCGTTGAGGAAGGTACGTTTGACAATCTTTGTAATGCAAACGGGGAATTTACTCGTCTATGGAATACGTACCTGGCGGAAGAAGCAGTTGGTAAGAATGGTTCTTAGAGTTAATCATAAGTTCAATAATCAAAGGCTGCCGAGAAATCGGCAGCCTCATTACGTTAAACGGGTGACTATAGCTCAATTAATGATGACGGCAGCCGGCATTCGATCGGTTGACGTTGACAGGGCAGATTTGCATAAAGTCACCTAAGAATTGGAACATTTTTCAACGTAATTCCGTCTAAGTTTATGAGGTGGAGGACGATGGCAATTGGACAATTTTTATGGAGAATAATTTTAATTACATTAATTTTGGGTTGTTCAGTTAGCGCAAATAAAGAAAGTGAACCACATGAAAATTTGGAACCAGTACAAATCGAACAAGCAGTGACTATCACCCCGAAAATAGAAAATGAATTACAAAAAAATAAAGGTGAAGAAATAAAATTAGTTTCAGGACTCTTTAAACCATCATTAGAAGTGTTAAAAGAGGATGGCAAAATAAAACTTAGTTTTTATCTTCAGAATGTTTCAGGTAAAGAACAACAAATTTCATATGCGTCAGGACAAAAGTACGATATTTTTATTTACAATGAGCAGAATGAAGAGGTTTATAAATGGTCTATTAATAAACCGTTTACCGAGGCTCTAATTGTAAGGAATTTTATAAAAGATGATAAACTTAATTTTAATGAGGAATGGAACTTAAAAGATAATAAAGGCAATTTAGTACCACCAGGGAAATATACAATTGAAGTTAAAATAATGATAAATTTAAAATCTGAAACGATTAAACCAGATGACCTAACTTCTAGAACAATATGTGAAATTATTTGATTAGTAACTGCTGCATTAAACTATCGAGGAACTATACTTCAATGACAACAGGCTGCCGGGATCGGCGGCTTGTGCTGCTTATTGGCAGGATAACTAGGAGAGAATGTTGAATCATATTGATGAAAATGACTTGTATCGGGGCGGGGATAATGAATTTTGCAGATGAATCTAGTGATATTAAATTCACCGATTTCATAGGTCTAAAGGTGACCGAGATATACCAAGTTGGGCTTGAACTTGTAAATATCAAGTTTGACGGTGGAAGTATTAATGTGAAATGTTCCTGGAGATTACGGAATAAAAGCGTTATCGTTGTCGGAATTACCGAACGTAATGGAACAGATTTTATATCTATTTTAAAGGACTATTTGCTTCATAAACCAATTACAAAAGTTCATTATTTTGAAACGGGTGACTTAACAATCGAAATTCAAAATCAATATTATTTTGATTTGTTCATCGATTCTTCGGTTTTTGAATCGTACCAATTATATCGAGGAGAGAGTCTGTTTTTACTTGGCAGATAACTGAACTAAGCTAGCTCTGAAAAAAGTTGAGGTGAAATTCTTGAAAAAGATTTTAAACTACAATTTAATTACCGAGCAAATCAACAATTTTAATTGGTTACATTGTGGTGAGATAAAGGAGTTTCGGTATTTTATATCACAAAATAAATACTTTGAAGACATTTCAGTGATTGAAATTGTTTTTGAATCTAAAGGAATGGAGTCTTACCTCATAAAGATTCAATTCAAGGAATTGGGGAGCTATGAGATTAGTTCAAGTGGTCTGATATTACAACTAAGTCTATTTCAGGTTATTGATATTAGTGATGATGGTTGGAGTGAACTGAACTATAAAGTTTGTGACAATGAGAGTGAAAACATAGAGTTATTTTGTAAAGAAATCGAAGTGATTTCAGTGGATAAGATATAAGTTTTTATACTTAACCTATTACGATATAGGGAAACGATAGCTTCATGACGAACAGGCAGCCGGCAACTTAGGCTGCCTGTTGACCTATCGGGCAGATTAGTTATAAATAAAGTCGCCTTATTTATCTTTACTATTAATGATACAATTTGTTGTGCCAACGGAATTTCCAGCTGGATAGCTACGATTCGTGTGGCATAGAAGGGGTGTTCAACTTGAACGTAATTATACGGGATGCTGTCGAGGCGGATATTGGTGACATCATCAAATTAAGAAGGCAAATCGATGACTATAGTGCATTTTTGAGACCAGAACAATTTATTAGTGCAAATCTGTATAATGAACAGACAGTAATATCCTATTATGAGGCTGAAAAATCCAGGGTGATTGTTGGCGTTCATCCGCAAACAGATGAAATAATAGCTTATGCAGTATTAAATACAGAGAGAACTATTGCAAGAACGATATATAAAGAAAGATCAATGATTTACGTAAACGATCTTTGTGTTAGTGAAGCTTATAGAGGAAAAGGGATTGGACGAGTTATGTTTCAGTTTGTTATTGATTACGCGAACAAAATGAACGTAGACGCAGTTGAATTAGACGTGTTTGCATGTAATAAAGAAGCTGTCGGATTATATGAATCAATGGGCATGAAAGACAAGCATAGACGCTTGGAGTTAAAACTTTAATGAACAGGAATCGGTTACGCTAACGGGTAACGATAGCAGAACAAAATATTGGAACAAGGCTGCCGGCATTTAACGGCAGCTTTGTTGCCTAACGGGCAAGTTAGTTCCAAAACTACATTATTAAAATAGAAGGTTTTGGATATTGAATGGCGAACCAGTCTCATAACCAAATAGGGAGGTAGATTGCATTTATGAAAAGCCTCATTGAAGAAATTCACTTTAACGATATACCAGTGAGTAATCTCGAAGAGTCGCTTGAATGGTATCAGAATCATCTTGGATTTGTGCTTGGTTTTAAGAACAATGTAATGGGAGTATTGAAATTACCGAACGGGCCAGTATTAGTATTAAATAAATCAGACGCGTCTTTAAGAGCAAACTGGTTCAATGAGGGAGTAGCAAAACCAATAATTGGTTTTACCACTAATGAGATAGAAAAACTTCATGAAGGGCTTCGCATCGCTGGAGTATGCGTAACCGACATACGTGACGAAGGGATGGGATGGTTCTTTGAGTTCGAAGATCCCGACGGTAACATGTTTTCGGTACTGAAATACAACCAGTTATGATATCGAGATTAAGCTAACGGAGTACGAGAGCATAGCGGTAGATCATCCGATCCATCGCTTGTTTTTCATGGTTGAATTCCTGTTCACGGGCAGTTTAACACAACTTTCCAAGCTATTGAAACGTAGAATGATGGAGTGGTTTTTATTACTGCGACTTTTAGGAGGGAGAGTAATGAAGTTCAAAAAAATTATCTTCTCTCTAATATCAATAATTTTGTTGGCTCTCGTTTTAAGTGTGGTCTATTATAATATGAATAATATGACCCTTGAAGAGGCAATAAGTGATTCAAACGTGCCTATTGACCAAATTTTCCACTCTACCGATTATAAGGGTCACATCATTATCTTTTATAACTATGACGACATCCTGTCTGCAGGATTAATCGGAAAGACCCCTTTGGGATATCGTTGGGGGTTTGGGGTAGGCAGCAGAATGTTTGGTGAAGAAAAACAGATTTTAAACAGGGGTTTCAGTAACTTGCACCCAAAGGATATAAAAACCGATGACGAGCTTGTTTCTTTAATGTTTGGTGTAATTTACGATGATTCAATTGAAAAATTAAAGATAAAATACAAAGACCTTAACATTACTGAAGCGACAATTATCGAAACGAACAAAGGTCGAATTTGGTATAGCTTCTCAGATACACCCATTAATTATGACCCAGAAGTGATAAGGATATATAAAGATGGTACTGAAATATCTGGGTGGTAGTATTGAACTACTAACGTGAACTATAGTTCCATGAAGACAGTCTAAGAATGACAATGAAAGGGAAATGAAACAACAACAATGTATCATTTATAACAACAACAAACAAAAATTATTATTATTATTAATTAAAAAAATATAATAATAAAATAAATAAATGTAGGAGGACAAGAACATATATGCATAAGAAGCCGCGATCTGTCAAGAAACTGTACAGAATAATAACAATCAATTTGAAGTCAACATAACGAGTGATTCGGCTGACTTCATTACACTACCCTGAAAATCAAACACATTGAGTCGCAGAAGACGGCAACGCCAAACTAAGCGCAGCTTATAGTTGATTTAACTTGTTTAAACAACTCCTTTCTCGATGTAGAAATCGAAAAACCTAGTTTCAAAAGCATATTTACGAAATGATCGGGTTGTCGGCTGTATCGATTGGATAAGAAATCATGCGATTGTGCAACGAAATTTCCGATTATTTGGTTTAAAGTAAAGAGGACAATTTAGAATGAGGAGACTACCTTGTTGAGAAATGTCATTATGATATCTCCGGACCAGCAAAAAGTAGATTCGATGGGCTGTGTTAATCCGAGCTATTATACAACCAATCTCGACAAGCTGGTTGACCGGTCGGAGGGGCCATCAGCACATCCGCGCAATGCTCTCCATCGCGTGTCAGCCAGCTAGATGACCGGGAAATTCCCGCATCAGGTTGGGGTTTACCAAATCGGTGTACGTATTGGACCCGAAAGACTGGGGAATCGCCAAGGAGTTTAACATGGCCGGCTATGAAACCTTTTTAGAATGCGGTAACAACGGCAAAGGCTTTGCAATTATTTGGATGATTATAATGGCTCCAAGCCATTCTTTATGAAATTATGCTGGTATATGCCGCATCCGAATGCCCCGGTGGATCAGCACTTCGAGTTGATCGAACGTTACGCTGAACGGTTCCCACTTGAGGAAATGCTGATTCCGCGCAGCTTTTACGTGGATGATTTATCCGGCAAAGCATCGTTTCAACGGGAGCGATCTTCGAAAGGCGAATCTCTTCTGACGGAAGAGCTTGTAAGACGCGATGACCATCGATTCCATGAGTATGCTTGTCCTTATGGATACATACCTAGGCCGATTGATGGAGAAGCTGGAAGCTAAGAAAATGCGAGAGAATACGGTCATTTTGTTCACTAGCGATTTCGGGGTCATGCAGGGGGCTCACCGACTGCGGCTGAAGGGGGGCAATTCGCAATTCCTTATAAGGAGCTTTACAACGTGCCACTTAACTTTTTCAAGTCGGGTGCGGAACCGAAACGCAAGGTTATCCTGGGTCATGTTTCGACAGCGTCTAAACCGGGTACGCTACTGGGTGCAGCCGGAATTCCGGTTCAGGAGGAATGCGAAGGCGGCTCGCTACTTCTTTTACAGAAACGCTCCAAACCGCCGGATGAACATGTCTTTTTCGAGCATTATTTTGCCAACTAGGGTCGCCTCCGATGGTCGGAGTGCAAACACTGGAGTGGTAGTTCGAATATTACCTCGAGGATGATCTGGAGGAAATGTATGACCCTCGCAACGATCCGGACGAAATTTATCAATGTAGCAAGTCAGCCTGAGGCGAAAGAAGCTCACATTCGGCTGCGGCAAACTAGGGAAGAGTGGTGGACGGCGACGTGCGGCTTCAATGAGGCAAGCCATTTGAGGATCCGGAGAGCGAATGGATAAAGGAGGTTAAATAGTCAAGATAGCAGGGAGACGAGCTTCATCGTCTTCCTTTTAAGTTATACTAAAGTCGTAATATGTCGAACCCTGTCGGAATTATGGATACCGTTTACAGATCAAGATATAATATGGATAAATGTTGGAGGTGCTGCCCGATGTATCATGTGCTGGTAGCGGAAGATGAGTTCTGGATCCGCAGCGGAATCGTCGAAATGGTCGATCGGATCGGCGGCGGATTCAAAGTGGTCGGAGAAGCCGAAACCGGAGTCGAAGCCTGGAATCTTATTCAGGAGCTATGTCCGACTGTATTAATAACTGATATCATGATGCCGCAGATGGACGGGTTATCGTTAATCAAGCAGATCGAAGAGATCAAGTTCCCCATCGTCAGCATTCTTATCAGCGGGTATGACAATTTTGCTTACGCCCAGCAGGGAATCCGTTACGGAGTATCCGAATATTTGCTGAAGCCGGTCCAGGAAGAGATGCTGAAGGAAGCCTTGGAGCGATCCATTCACCGGCTCGAGATGCTTCATCCTGTGCACGATCAGCTCATGCAGATTCAAGCATTTATCGATAAGATGCAATCGATGGACGCCCTACAGATCAACTCAGAACAATCGCAATTAATCCAGTCAATTATTAAAAACCGGCACAGCCACACGAGCTCCAAATTGGGTCTGCTTCGGATTTTGGCTGGGAAAATAAGCGATCTGCTCGAATATTCCTACCATGATTTTAGGAAGATTGCTGTGGATGGTGGAAGCGAAGAGTCGCTCATGAGGTATATTGGGCAATTGATCGAACTTTGGTGCCAGTACAGCAAAAATCAGGATAACAGGCGGTCGTTCAGGCTTGTAATCAAGCAGGCGTGCGACTATGCGGAAAAAAACTACATGCAGGAAATCAGCCTGTCGCACATCGCCGAATACGTCGGGCTGAGCGTTTCGCATTTCAGCGCATTGTTCAAACAGCATACAGGGGATTCTTTTGTAAACTATCTGAATGGTATACGCATCGATAAAGCCAAAAAATTGCTGCTTGAGCCCGACTTGAAAATATATCAGGTGGCCGATATGGTAGGATTCTCTTCACTTCCTTATTTTAACCGGGTTTTTAAAAATATTATAGGAATGTCACCGAATGAATATAGAAAAGGTATGGGCATATGAGACGATTATGGATGCAGTTCCCAATCAAGATGGGCATGGTTGTGTTATTTCTGGGAATCAGCCTCCTCTCGGTTATTCTTATGGGTTTTTTTTCTCACATCAATTATAGCAACGCAGTAAAACAAGATTTTCATACCGTAACGGACGAAGCGACGAAAAGATTGAATCATCATATCGAGTTTTATTTTGAGCAGTTGACCAAAACCACCAAAACACTAATCAATACGGAGCTTATTCAAAAATGGTATGAACCCAACAACAATCTTACAATCTTCGATTTGGACGCCATCGAATCACAGCTACGGCGCAATGTAGCACTAAATTTTAATGAAGTGGCCGGTATTTTTTTAGTATCTGCGGACCGCAGGGTATTCGCTATGCGCACTTATTTTTTCGGTGAACCCGATTTCGCAAAGGAGCCGTGGTTCTCTGTTCCATTTTCGCATCAGCGTGTACTCATCCCCACACATACCATTACGTATCCGCAGCGAAGTGGAATTTCAGTAGTTTCGATGATCAATCCGGTCAACAGTATTACAAGCTTGGCGCCAATCGGTTCTATTGTTATTGACTTATCGTTGGATGAAATCCAAGCAACTTTCGAACGTTCTAAATTAGGCGTAACGGGACAGTTTTTAATGCTGTCTCAGGACGATACGATCGTATACCATCCCGTCAAGGAATGGCGCGGCCGCAAGCTTTCGGATACGCCGCTCGGCGAAATTATGATACCGGAAACGGGCGGCGTCCGCACTCAAAAATATGGCGAACAAAAAATGCTCATCTCAACAAGCAGTTTACAGGGTTCAGGGTGGAAAATCGTGGCCATCGTTCCGTTCGACGAAATGGCCAGCGGTCTCTATACAGCTCGTAATTCCACAATCATTGCATTTATCCTGATTGCGATCATGGTCATGTGGCTCGTGCCTTGGGTGTCTAACCTGTTTGTTACCCCGGTGCTTCAACTGAAGCATAATATGGAAAAAGTCTTTCAAGGTAATTACCGGACAAGAGCGGAGTATTACCACGGACGAAATGAATTTCAGAAGCTAAACTACAGCTTTAACAAAATGGTCGAGCAATTAAACGAACAGCTGAATACGATCTCCGACTTGAAGCTGCAGGAAGTTCATTCCCGGTTGCGTCAAAAGGAGGCATATATTCAAGCGCTCCAAAATCAAATTAAACCTCATCTGCTTTATAATTCGTTGGACGTCATTAAAAGCATCGGATATTTGCATAATGACGAGCTTGTTGTAAGCATGGCGGGCAACCTCGCGGACGTTTATCGGTATACGGCAAAATCTTCCGATAGAGAGGTCACATTAAAAGAAGAGCTGACAATTCTGGAAAAGTACCTGGAAATTACACACATCAGATTCTTGAAAAAGTTTAAAAGCCAGATCACTGTAAACTCCAAGTTCTATGGCTGCTTGCTTGTAAAGCTGACCATCCAGCCAATTGTCGAGAACGCCGTGAAATATGCCGTGGAACCGAAGGGCGGACATGCGGCAATTATTGTCAGCGCTTATGACGATGCGAATGACTTGATGATCGAGATTGCCGATAACGGAGAGGGGATTCCGGAAGAGAAACTGGCGGAATTGGATGAGCGGTTGAAAATGATTATACAGAACGGCAATCACCAGGAGTATATTCGTACAGAGTCGTTAGGTCTGGCGAATGTTCATACCCGGTTGTTTTTAAAATATGGCGAAGGATACGGACTGACTATATCGACCTTTCAGGGCCGAGGGACTGTCGTTTCTATCCGAATCCCTATGAGGTTCGGCAGCGATTAGCCAATTGGCGGTTAAGGAATCAGAGAATCGTGTAACGCGCTTTTCGTTCCTATCCCCTATGATATGAATGAAACACAAGCTTTTTAACCTGGAAAGGGGAAATTCAATGAAACAGAAAATGTTAGCGATGTGTGCGTTAATGCTCTTCATGAGTAGCGTGATCGGTTGCTCGAAGCCGGATGAAGGATCCGCAACAAACAAAAAGCCCGTGGATCCAATTGCTCAGGCCGATGATTTGAGTGAGAAGCTGACCATCAACTGGATGGCCCGATCCTTTGAAGGTGGGGGCTGGGCTGTAGACCATCCCATGATTCAGGCGTTGAACAAAAAGTTTAATGTGGATTTAAAAATCCAGTGGGTGCCTTCAGCGAATTATCAAGAGAAGCTGAATGTGATTGCGGCTTCGAATGAATTCCCGGATGTTTTTTTGGTGCTTTTCCCGGAATTCAATAAGTGGAAGAAGCAAGGATTATTTCTGGATACACAGCCTGTTTTGAGCCAATATCCAAATTTGTCCAAAATCCCTAAGGAAGCTTTAAGCACGTTGAATCCGAAAGGAAAGGTTCTTGGGTTCCCTATATCTGTCACGCAAGCGAGAGATTCCTTTTCCGTTCGCGAGGATTGGCTGAAGAAGCTGAACTTGTCCGTACCCAAAACGCTCGATGAGTTTTATGAGGTTGCGAAGGCGTTTGCAACCAAAGATCCCGACGGTAACGGGAAACAGGATACGGTAGGGTTCACGTTCCTTATGAATACAACGAAAAATACGCCGGAGGGTATTGAATTTATCATGGCTTCTTTCGGCTTAGGGAATGAATGGAAGGAAGTAAACGGTAAATTAGTACCTTATCAGACGCAAGTGGAGGAATGGAAAAACTTCTTGACCTTCATGAACAAAGCTTACAACGAAGGGGTATTGGATCAAGATTTTGCTGTAAACAAAGCAGGATCTAACACTCAGAAATTCGAAGGGAATAAAGTCGGTTTCGCTTATTTGAATCCGAATCAGTGGAACTTTCATATTCAATCTGTTAAGAAGCTTGCACCGGAAGCGGTGGTCACTCCAATTGAGCCGCCTAAGGGGCCGACTGGCTTGACTGGTGGGCCTTATTACGAAATGCTCAATAAGGTCGTCATTAATGCCAAGATCGATCCGAAGAAGCAACGTCGCATCCTGATGATTCTGGAATACTTCCTTTCTCCGGAAGGATCTGATTTTATCAAGCACGGGATCGAAGGGGTTCATTACAAGAAGATTACCAATGACAAATATGAGAAGCTGGAAGCGGCGGACAAGGACCGTCAAAACCTGTTGAACAATTGGGTATTCCGTCCGTTCGATGTGGGCATTCAAATGTACAAATGGGAAGATCCTGCCGTGCATCAAAGGATCAGGGATATGTTCGCGCTAAATGAAAAAAATAAGTGGCCAAATCCGGCCGCGGGTGTTGAGTCCGATACTATGACGAAAACCGGCAGCAATCTCAATACGAAATTTATGGGTACCGTCACCAAAATCATCATGGGCCGCGAGCCCATCGCTGCGATAGAGAATGCTTCTGCCGATTGGCTTGCGAACGGCGGCAATAAGATTATTGAGGAAATCAACAATTCGTACAGGGAATAATCCATGGACTCTCTGTCCGCCCTCCGCAGCAAGCGGGGGCTTTCTTTTTTGTATAATAAATCAGACGACCGGATAACGACTTCTAAACGAGCAGCCATTAAGATTAATGGGTATGAAAGTTAATTTAATCGATGGAGATGAGACGAAAAATGAGGATTTTGTTTCTGGATTTGGATTCAACAAGCCCGGATCACTTGGGATGTTACGGTTATCATCGGAATACTTCCCCGAATATTGATAAGATTGCAGCCGAAGGCGTCCGGTTTACCAATTATTATACTTCTGATGCTCCATGCGCACCTTCCCGGACGGCGCTGATGAGCGGAAAATTCGGTATCATTAACGGCTTGGTAGGCCACGGTGGAACAGCAGGCGATATGAAGCTGGAAGGGAAAGACCGTGAGTTGGTGGGCAAGCTGTCACGCGGGGGATCGCTCCCGTCTTACCTCGGACAAATGGGCGATTTGAACACGGTATTGATCAGTCCATTTGCCCAACGGCATTCAACCTTTCATTTTTATGCGGGCTTCAACGAGATCCTTAATACAGGCAGAAACGGGAATGAATCGGCCGAGCATGTAACGCCGGTTGCCATGGATTGGATCCAGCGCAATGCTAACAAGGATGATTGGTTCCTGTATATAAACTACTGGGATCCTCATACCCCTTATCGCGCCCCGATGGAATTCGGAAATCCGTTTGAGAACGAGCCGCTTCCGGAATGGCTGACCGAGGAGGTGCTGGAAAGACATAAACAATTGGTCGGTTCCCATTCGGTAAATGAGCTGAATATTGATTTCAGAAAGAAGACCTATGATAATCAGACAAATCCAAACTTCCCGCGGCAACCAGGGGAAATTCAAGACATGGATGACATGAGAAAAATGATTGACGGATACGATTGTGGGATCCGTTATATGGATGAGCATCTTGGACGGCTATTTGCCGCATTTGAAGAGCAAGGTGTCCTGGAAGATCTGATCATTATCATTTCTGCTGACCACGGAGAAAATATGGGACAATTAGGAATATACGGTGAGCATGCTACTGCCGACCAGGGTACATGTCGTATCCCAATGATTATCCGCTGGCCGGGTATGACGCAGGGAATTGTGGATGACGGTCTGCATTATCATCTTGATCTGCTGCCGACATTGGCGGACATGCTCGATAAACCGACTTTCCCTGAATGGAACGGTGTCAGCTATGCCCCTGCTTTAAAAGAAGGAGTCGACTGTGGGCGTGATTATCTGGTAGTCTCGCAATGTGCGCACGTTGCCCAGCGCAGTGTTCGTTTCGGTGACTGGATTTACATTCGGACGTATCATGACGGCTTCCATTTGTTTGATGAAGAAATGCTGTTTAATCTTGTCGAGGATCCGAAAGAACAGCGGAACGTTGCGGCGGAACAGCGGAACGTTTGCATGAAAGCGGTGTATTATTTAAACCAGTGGCATGATGAGAGTATGCGCCGGAACAGCGACTCTGTCGATCCGTTATGGACCGTGATCAGAGAGGGAGGACCTTTCCACGCAAAGGGGTATTTGAAAGGATATATGAATCGACTGGAGGAGACGGGCAGAGGCCATCTCGTGCCGGAGCTGGTCCGCAGGCATCCTGAAGAGTTCCCGAAAGAGCCGAATCCCTTCATGGAGCTGCTTCAAGCGAAAATACGCGCTAAAATGGCTGGGAAATAGGGATAGCCGTTATGAAACCGACGACAATCAGGCCTAACATCCTACGGATCTTTATGCAATGGATCAAATTCAGCCACAATCATCAAGTGTTTCAAGAGTTATGGCGGCTGCAGCTCTCCGGTCAATTTGAAGGAGACCTGCGGACATTCATGCAGAACCGTCGGCAAGCGGAAGAGCTCTACGATTGCGAGAACGATCCTTATGAAATTCGCAATTTGGCGATGGCATCATGAACAATCGCTTTCTAATCCCTGTCTGGACTCTCGTGCTGTTCGTCGTCGTAATGAACACAACGATGTTCAATGTCTCCGTCCCCGGCATCATCCGTGACCTTGGGGTGACGGCGGATCAAGGTTCCTGGATCGTCTCCAGCTACTCGATCGGCTACGCCTTGTCCACCATCGTATATAGTAGGCTGTCCGATGTGTACCCGATTCGCCGGCTGGTCGCCATCGGACTGCTGGTGCTCGGGCTTTCCTCCGTGTACGGCTTGTTCGCCCATACGTTCTATAGCCTTCTCCTCGCGCGCATCCTGCAATCAGCGGGCTCAGGTGCTATGTCCGGAATCGGTCTCGTCCTCACGAGCCGCTACATTCCTTTCGAACGCAGGGGCCGGGCGATCGCAATGATCTCGGCCGGCAGCGCGATGGCGTTTGGGCTAGGTCCGATCGTCGGCGGGACGATAAGCGATTATTTCGGATGGAACGGCCTGTTCGGCGTTACGTGCCTGGTACTGATCATCCTGCCTCTCCTGCTCCGCCTGCTGCCGAAGGAAGAGCAGCGCTACGCTCGCTTCGACGTCTTGGGGGCGGCCCTCACGATCGTCAACGCCGCTTCCCTTCTCGTCGCGGTTGCCCAGCGCTCGGTCTTCTGGCTCGCCGTGTGTGCGGTATCTTTGCGGCTGCAGATGTTACACCTCTATCGAGCAGGCTCGTCCAAAGGTACGTTCATCAACGTCGAGCTACTCCGGAAGCCGGCGTATCGGAAACTCCTCGCCGTCGGCTTCTCCATCCTGGTACTGAACATGAGCAATCTGTTTCTCATGCCCTTGGTACTGGCCGACATAGGAGGGCTCTCAGAGCTCCAGATCGGACTGACGATCGCGCCCGGGGCGATCTTCTCCGCCCTTATGACGCGGTACGTCGGACGTTGGATCGACCAGTATGGCAACCTGCGATTTTTGCTGGCGGGGCACGTCCTGCTTGCCGCTGTACTCGCCTGTTTCGCTTGGAGTCCCGGACTACCGACACTGGTTATCCTGCTCGGTTATTTTGTGTTCTCGCCTGCATTCACCACCACGATCGCTTCCTTGAACAACGAGACCTCGAGTATTTTGGAAAAGCCACAGATCTCAGCGGGGATGGGATTCTTGCAGCTCCTTCAGTTCTTCGGCGGCTCTATTTCCGTGGCGGTTGCGGGGCATGTGATCGAGCTGAACCGCGGCGCCGTCCCGCTGCATCCGTATCAGACGGCTTACCGTCTGCTGTTCGCCGTTTCCCTCATCTCTCTCGGGCTGCTGTGGTGGTACAAACGTCGGAAGTTGAATCCGCTAGTGGTCCAGGAAACTGGTTGAGAGGAGAAAAAAACGGAGTATCGATAATCAGATGATTGTGTAACGACTATCGGATGCGAAGCCACTATGATTAAACCGTACCAAATACCAGTAGTGATTTATTCAGGAGGGAAAATATGTGCAAAAAATTTCTGCAGTAAAGCACGCCGTGACACAATCGGGAGTGCTAAAAAAACCGGCTTGGAAGGAGTGGAAAAGAGGCCTTCCGCTGTATGTTATGATTTTACCGGGTTTTTTGTTTTTCCTCTTATTCCGTTACTGGCCGATGGCCGGTATCGTGATCGCTTTTCAAGACTATAGTCCGTTTACCGGGTTTACAGGCAGCGAGTGGGTCGGATTCGCTCACTTTCAACAGCTATTCGGGGAACCTGACTTTTGGGTGCTATTAAAAAACACGCTGATTTTAAGTGCGCTGAATTTATTTTTGTTCTTTCCTGCCCCAGTACTGATTGCTGTTGTATTGAATGAAGTAAGGGTCAAGTGGTTCAAGAAATTTGTGCAAACCGCCATCTATATGCCCCATTTCCTTTCATGGGTAGTTGTTGTGGGAATTACGGTCATCTTGTTTGCCACACAGGAAGGCGCACTCAACAAGGCGCTAGCGGATGCAGGGTTTGCACGTTTGGAGATTATGACGGATCCAGGGTATTTCCGCATCGTATATGTGTTGCAGAATGTGTGGAAGGAAGCGGGCTGGAACGCAATTATTTTCCTGGCGGCATTGGCTTCCGTGGATCCGACCTTGTACGAAGCGGCTGTCGTTGACGGAGCGAATCGATGGAAGCAGATATGGCACGTAACACTGCCGTCATTAAAATCAACCATCATCATCCTGTTTATTTTAAGATTGGGGCACGTGATGGACATCGGGTTCGAACATATTTATTTGCTGCAAAATTCACTGAACCTGTCCGTTTCCGATGTTTTTGATACTTACGTATACCGGTCTGGCGTTTTGCAAGGAGAGTTTAGTTATACAACGGCTGTAGGTTTGTTTAAGTCTTGTGTCGGTCTTGTCTTGATTATACTTGCGAATAAACTGTCCAAAAAGACGGGAGAGGAGGGGGTTTATTAACATGAAAACTTACGACTCACGGGGAAAAGATCCTCTTTTTACTTCGATCATCTACGTGCTGATGTTGATCTCGCTCCTGTGCATCATAATTCCGTTCCTCTATGTCATCTCCAGCTCCTTTGCGACAGAGCACGAGATTTTGAACCGAGGATTCTTCTTCTTTCCAAAGGAATGGACGATTGAAGCCTATGGATATTTATTAAGCAACCATAATTTCATGAGAGCGTTCAATAATGCCGTTGTGATTACGGTGACCGGTACAGCGATTAACATTGCAATGACAAGTCTGATGGCATACGGATTGTCCAAAACATGGCTAAAGGGCCGCCGTGCTCTTAATTTTATGGTCTTGTTTACGATGATTTTTTCAGGCGGCATGATCCCGACCTACCTTGTTATTAAAGAACTTGGCCTTCTTAACAGCTATTGGGCGCTGTATCTGAATACGGCAATTGCTCCTTTTAACTTGATTGTCATGAGAAGCTTCTTTCAAAACATACCTTCCGAGCTGGAAGAGGCTGCACGCATTGACGGCTGCTCCGAGCTGAGGCTGTTCTGGCGTATCGTTCTCCCGTTATCCATGCCTGCGGTGGCGACGTTTACCTTGTTTTATGCGGTTTTCAATTGGAACACCTATTTCTTCGCGATTCTATTTATCAATGATTCTGCAGATTGGCCGCTTCAAGTTTTTTTGCGTCAAATGCTTATTGTTACGACTTCCGACATGCAAACTGATTCGGGTGGCTTTCATTACACGCCGGCTGTTAAGATGGCGGCTGTGATCATCACGGCTCTCCCGCTCCTGGCTATCTATCCGTTTATGCAGAAGTATTTTAACAAAGGTATGATGTTAGGTTCTGTTAAAGGTTAAGGGGGTTCTGTGATAAACAGACAGGATATTTTAATTTTTATTAGTGATCAGCATCATGCAAATTATGCAGGTTATGCCGGACATTCGCTGGTACGTACTCCTCACTTAGATCAGTTGGCTGCCGATGGCACATCGATGGAATGCGCCTATACGGCGGCACCGCTATGCGTGCCTTCCAGAATATCGTTTTTAACCGGTCAGTTGCCTGAAAAAACCGGTGTTTATACGAACGATGGGGCGATCGGAAGCGCTCAGACGACGTTCCTGCACAGTATTGCATCAGAAGGGTATGAGACGGTACTGTGCGGACGGATGCACTTCCTCGGGGATGATCAGCGTCACGGATTTACTAAACGGATCATGGGAGATTTGACGCCGCTGTTTTGGGGGAGGTACGGAAATGTAAGAACCGATCTCGGACCTTATATTGGAACGATGGCCAATCAAAGCTTGAAGATCATCGGCGGCGGTACTTCTCCGGTGCTTGAATACGATAAAGCGGTCATCAAAGCTGCACTGGAATATTTGAGCCAGGACCACGATAAGCCCCAGTGTATCGTAGTGGGAACCTATGGTCCCCACCATACCTTCGTCGCTCCTCCGGATTTATATTCGTATTACAAGGAACGGATCGATATTCCGCAATCGTTCGAAACCGACAGCGGGCATCCGATCTTATCCAAACAGCGCCAGAAAAATCTGACCGAGGACACGCTGCGAAAGCTTCGGTCCGCTTACATGGGGATGATCGAGACCGTAGACGCACAGATCGGGGAAGTACGCGAAGCCTGGGACCGCTATCTTGAACGTCATGACCGTCCGGGCGTGTTCGTCTATATGTCGGATCATGGCGAACAAGCCGGTGAGCATGGGCAAATCGGTAAAAATACGTTCTATGAGGGATCTGTGAAGATTCCGATGATATTTGCAGGAGATAGGGTCACCGCCGGCCATAAAGTTACCCAACCGGTCAGTATAATGGACGTTGGACCGACCTTATGCGACTTTATCGGCACTCCCACACCGCCAAGGCCTGATGGGAGCAGCCTGAAACGGCAACTGGCTGGAGGGGAGCAGGACAAAGAGCGAATGGTCATGAGCGAGACCATTTACACACTTGATGGCCGCTTTATCCCAGGCCGTATGTATCGCAAAGGAAAGTGGAAGTACGTAGCCTATGCCTTCCACGAGGAGTACAATCAATTGTTCGATTTGGAGGAGGATCCGTTCGAACTCCGTAACCTCCATCATGAACGAGCCGATATCGTATGGGAGTTTCAAACGTATCTGCAGCAAACCTGGAACGTTGAGGCGATCATCGCGAAGCACCAGGAAAAGGTGGAGCATTATACGCTGCTGACCAAGTGGGGAAAAGCCGTCGATGTTCCCGAACACGAAAGATGGGCGGTACCGGCCGAGGCCACGGTACTTCCGAGTATAGAGTAAATCAGTCTATCTAAGATTAATAGGGGTAAACATGGGCGCAACTTCTTGGAAGCTTCTTGCACAAATTTTTTGGGCGTTTTTTAAAATAGGTCCGGTTACCTTCGGCGGCGGGTATGCCATGATACCGCTGATCGAGCGTGAGGTGGTAATACGGCGAAACTGGGTGAAAAGCAAGGACATTGCCGATATATTTGCCATCTCCGAATCCATACCGGGTGCTATTGCGATCAATTCGGCTACATTCGTTGGCTTTCGCATTGCTGGTTTTCCGGGCGCTATCGCAGCCATGTCGGGGGTGCTGCTGCCTACCTTTGCCATTGTCATTGCTTTATGCACTGCCTTTCTTCAGGTTCAGGACAATCCGAAGATTGAAGCCGCTTTTCGCGGCATTCGTGCGACTACGGTCGCACTGATCGTTTTCGCAGGAATTAAAATCGCCAAAACGGCTGTACTCGACAAGACGACGCTTTTCGCAGTCATGGGAACGGTTGTGGCGATGCTGCTCACCCATATGAATCCGATCTTGTTCATTGCGGCGGGCGCGGTACTTGGTATAGGTTTGGTGATGCTCAAGACGAGGCTAGGAGTGAAAGTGCGGTTAGACCAGGACCATACGGAGCCGGCTGCTCCACGTTATAAATACACGGATTATTACTTGGGAGACGGTATTTAGGGTGGGAGGATTTTCGTGATCTATTGGGATTTGTTCATTACCTTTTTAATGATCGGCTTTGTATCGTTCGGCGGAGGCTATGCGATGATACCGGTTATCGAACGCCAAGTGACCGAACACGGCTGGATGAGCATTCAGGCATTTACCGATGTGATTGCTGTTGCAGGGATGTCGCCGGGTCCGATCGGGACTAACAGCGCCATATTCGTGGGATTTCAGGTAGCCGGTCTCATGGGAGCTGTCGTTTCAGCAACGGGAATGATCCTCCCCTCCTTGTTGATTGTTATACTTGTAGGGCTCTTTTTCAGTAAAGTGGACAAAAATAAATGGGTTCAATCCGCACTCTACGGGCTCCGCCCGATCATCACGGGATTAATCTTATATGGTGCCATACGTTTTGCCATGAGCAATCATATCATTGGGAGCTTCAGCATGGAGACGCTCGGGTCTCTGTTATTTTTCGGATTCTCTTTATTAGCCCTGCTTCATTTCCGCATGCATCCATTTTACGTAATACTGATTTCGGGTTTGACAGGTATAGCGGTCTACAGCTAGAACACACCGGGAGGAATCTATTATGGAAGAGAAACCATCATGCTGTTCAGCTTCCAGGCAAGCTTCTCCAGGAATTGGCGCTTCGCTGCAAACGTCTTTTTCTGTAAATACGAAGGATTCAACTAGTCCAACTGATGGGATGATTTTGCTTGAAGGCGGAACCTTCCTAATGGGTACCGACGATCAGGAGGGCTTTCCCTCCGACGGCGAGGGACCGGTCAGGAGCGTTACCATTAGTCCGTTTTATATGGCCCCCTACACAACAACGAATGCTGAATACAAGCTATTTGTTGACACAACGGGCTATAAAACTGATGCAGAAAAGTATGGCTGGTCCTTTGTCTTCCATCTTCTAATTTCTGAGGAAACGGCGAAGAATGTGAAGCATATCGTTCAGAAGACCCCTTGGTGGTGGAATGTGGAAGGTGCTTATTGGCGGCACCCGGAAGGCCCCGACTCTATGATCGATGATCGGATGGATTATCCTGTTGTTCATATTTCTTGGAACGATGCTCAGGCTTATTGTAATTGGGCGGGAAAACGTCTTCCAACGGAGGCGGAATGGGAGTATGCCGCACGAGGCGGCCTCGTTCAAAAAAAATATCCATGGGGGGATATTTTAAAGCCAGACGGCAAGCATATGTGCAACATTTGGCAAGGCAAGTTCCCGGATAAAAATAACGCCAGCGACGGCTACATCGGAACGGCGCCGGTAAATACCTTTGCACCTAACGCTTACGGCCTGTACCAAACTTCTGGTAATGTCTGGGAGTGGTGCGCCGATTGGTTCAGCCGGGATTATCATCTACGAGGGGATACTGTGAATCCCGAAGGTCCGTCAAGCGGACAAGCCCGATCAATGAGAGGCGGCTCTTATCTGTGTCATAAGTCATATTGCAATCGCTATCGGGTAGCTGCTAGAACGGGAAATACGCCAGACAGCTCTTCCGGGAATTTGGGGTTTCGCTGTGCGGCTGATTTGTAACTATTCGGTAGCTGCTTAACTGCAGGACCGAAGACAAAATCATGTGAACTGGAAAGAGCCACGATAGGTGAAGGTGAGGGAGGATAGCAAGAGGAGGCTTTGCTTCATAAAGGTGGAGATGACACTACGAGTGCGTAAATAGCATTCCGCCCCAAGACGAGTTCGGAACGTGCCCGATATTTTCTCACGTACTTCGATCATGCGTATGACTTGATTATTGTCGAAAGGAACGTGCTCATCTCGAAGAAAGCGAAGAATGGCTCCTTTATGAAGCCGGAATCGCTCGCATAAGTTGATCGCTTTGCTTTTTATTTTACGGCCCCCGCGGTCCGGTTTTCTCACGGACAGGACGCCAAAATAGATCCGAAAAAACAGCGTGGTATTCTGAAGATCCTGGATTATTTCCTTTCCCCGGAGGGGCAGATTTAAGTGGGTCAATCCGGCAGCAGGGCTTGATTCCGGTACCATGAATCGAAGCGGCGATAATCTGAATTCTAAGTTTATGCAAGCGTCTCCTCTATTATCATGGGGCGCGAGCCAGTTGCAGCCATTGAGAAAGCATCAGCAGACTGGCTTGCGAACGGCGGCAATAAAATTGTAGAGAAACCAACAAATCGTATAAAGAATACTTCCCATTACAATCCCCATCGAGAAATCACTCTGTATGTGATTGCTCAATGGGGAATTTTCTGCTGGAGCCTTGCGAACATCGTTTTGTATCGATAATCAATAATTGTTTAACGACTTTTGAAAAAGTACCTATTGCGCTTTCAATGCAAACTTATTTTAATAATCGATGTCCTTTCATTCCAAACCATACGCTAGGTTCGAAAATCAGAGAATTGTGTAACGACTAATGGAAGCCTAGCCACTATGATCGAGCTATCAAATCATACGCTTCAAGCGGGAGGGAACAGATGTGCGAGTAGATTCCATATGAGAACTGTCCAGCCGAAGGCTCATCCATTGAAAATGTCGGCGATGAAGGCATGGAAGAGGGGACTTCCGTTATACCTTATGATTTTACCTGGTTTGTTGCTTTTTCTTATCTTTCATCGGCACGAATTGACGGGTGCACCGAGATACGACTTTTTATGCTGATCGGCATCCCGATATCGATATCTGCTGGTGCTGCATTTACGTTATTTTATGCGCTTTACACTGGAATACTTACTTTTACGCGATTCTTTTTCTCAATGATTTAATGATATGCAGCTTCAGGTGTTTTTGAGACAAATGATCTCAACAGATTCAGGCATGGCGGGCGGAAAAAACATGGGATTTCCTACACCTCCTGCTGTGAAGATGGCAGCTGTTTTTATTATAGCAGCGCCTCTACTGGTCGTTTATCCGTTTTTGCAAAGTATATTAATAAAGGCATGCTGATGGGTTCTGTAAAGGGGTAATGTGGTTGAAAGGAACGGCAATTAAGAACCCCCATAATTCATGTCTGGAACAATTAATCAAGAAAACATGGAGGACATACGAACATGATAGGTCAATACCACGCTGTTTTGGAAACTGCGAAGCTAAAATTCACGATTGGCGAACTGGACGGCAACGTTAATGTTTCTTTAACCATGGATCCTTATCCGATATCGGTCGATTTCGATCAGGTCACCGAAGAAGGCAGTCGCATCCATGCGACCGGCAAATCGGCGATTTTAGGCGATTTGGTCATTTCGCTTGATCTGGATTTTTCCGGCGAAACGTTTACCGGCACCTTGGTCATTCCGACATTTGCCGAGCTGGTGTTCGAGGTAGTTCAGGGAGATGGGCAGTACATTAAGGATGGACTTCTTGAACAAGTGGAGAAGTATCGTGTAAGCGGCGTCACGGAGAGATCTGACGCGGACATTGCCGAGGAAGTGGAGAAACTGCTCGCCAAGATGTCTATCTACGATAAGGTTGGCCAAATGAGTCAATGCAAGGCATCGAGCTTCTCGTTCGGTGAAGTCGTCGATTCGGATCCACCAGAGAAGCTCGTTGCCGAAGGCAAAGTCGGGTCCATCTTGGGCGCCTTCGATATTATGCGTGTATTCGAGCTGCAGAAAATCGCCGTAGAAAAATCGCCGCTCCGCATTCCACTGTTGTTTAACGCGGATGTCATCCATGGCCATCAGACGATTTTTCCCGTTCCGCTCGCTTGGTCGTGCAGCTGGGACATGGAAGCGATCGAACAAGCTTGCGCCATCGCAGCGAAAGAAGCGAGTGCCTCCGGGATTACTTATAATCACGGACCGATGGTCGACGTTACGCGTGATCCCCGCTGGGGGCGTGTCGTGGAAGGAGCGGGCGAGGATCCGTATTTGGGCTCGCTCATTGCCGAAGCGCAAGTAAAAGGGTTTCAGGGGGATGGCTTGTTCAGCCAAGAGAGCATTATCGCGTGCTTGAAACATTTCATCGCGTACGGCGCGGCCGAGGCGGGACGCGATTACAATACCGTTGATATTTCTGAGGGAACGTTGCGCAACATTTATTTACCGCCGTTCCGCGCAGGGATCGAAGCGGGAGCCGGTTCGGTCATGAATTCTTTCAATATTATTCAAGGGATTCCGGTGGCAGCCAATAAAGCTGTCATGAACGATTTGCTTCGAAAGGAGCTTGGTTTCGACGGCATCCTGATTTCCGACTATGGCTCGATTGAGGAAATCGTCGTTCACGGTAACGCCAAGGATTCGAAAGAAGCGGCCAAGAAAGCGTTAGACGCGACGATGGACATCGAAATGGTGACCAGGGCGTACGATCAGCTACCGCAATTAGTCGAAGAAGGGGGCGTTTTGGAAGAGCAGTTGGACGCGGCGGTAAGACGCATTCTGAAATATAAGTACAAATGCGGGTTGATGGACGATCCGTTTCGTTACATTCGGCCAGAGAAAGAAACCGAATATCATTTCAGCGAGCCGCATTTGCAAGCGAGCCGCGAATTAGCGAGAAAGTCCATCGTGTTGCTGAAGAATGAAGGCGTGCTGCCTCTGGTGAAGGAGGCTGGTACGATCGCTGTCATCGGGCCGTTTGGCAATAGCAAGGATTTTCTTGGCCCATGGCAATTTTCCCGTTTCGGCGACAGGACGGTTACCCTTCAGGAAGGGCTGGAAGCGAAAGGCATCTCGGCAGATCGCTTGCTATTCGCGGAAGGCTGCGGCGTAGAACTCGCTATCGAGGGAGGTTTGGAGCAAGCTGCAGCGATCGCGAAGAAGGCGGACGTCGTCATTCTTGCGCTTGGCGAGAGCAGCAACATGTCGGGTGAAGCCGCTTCCCGGATGGATATCACGCTGCCCGAGGCGCAGCTGCGATTGGCTGAGAAAATCGCCGGATGTGGCAAGTCTACCATTCTTGTGCTCACGAACGGTCGGCCGCTCGTGCTCGATTGGTTCGAACGTCACGTGGACGCCATCGTCGAGACGTGGTTCCTCGGATCGCAAGCCGGACATGCCATCGCCGACGTTCTGTTTGGCGACGCGAATCCGTCAGGACGACTTACGATGAGCTTTCCGGCAAAGGCGGGACAAGTGCCGATCTATTACAACGGTTTTAATACCGGAAGGCCGGTAACAGAAAACAACAGCAATCGAAAGTTCATATCCAAATATATAGACGGTCCAAACGAACCGCTATATCCGTTCGGTTACGGGCTTAGCTATTCGACGTTCGTTTACTCGGACATTAAACTCGACCGAAATTGGATGACTTCGGCGGATACGATCGCCGCGACGGTCACGGTGACCAACACAGGGAAAATGGCAGGGGAAGAAACGGTTCAGTTGTATATTCAGGATCTATACGGCAGCTTCGTCCGCCCGGTGAAAGAGCTGAAAGGATTCCGAAGGATCAAGCTGCAGTCGGGGGAAAGCCGAGACGTCACGTTCTCCGTCACGGAAGCGGAATTGAAATACTACACCCCGGACGGGATATTCCAAGCGGAACCCGGAGACTTCAGGTTGTTCGTAGGTCCGAACTCGAGAGAGTTGCAAGCGGCAGCATTCAAGCTGGTCTAAGGGGAATTAAGCGTTGATCTAATGATGCCTTGACGTAGAGGACGAGTCTGTCCAGTTCGGCAAAGATCGCTCGACACATTATGAAGTCTTACTACTAGGAGGAATTTGCTATGCGAGCCGTTATGCTTATGTTCGACTCACTGAATAAACACATGCTTCCTAATTACGGATGCGACTGGGTGCAAGCTCCGAATTTTCAGCGTCTTGCCGAGCGGACGATCACGTTCGACAAGTGTTATGCCGGTAGCTTACCCTGCATGCCGGCGCGGCGCGAGCTGCATACGGGACGCTACAACTTTTTGCATCGCAGCTGGGGGCCGCTGGAACCATTCGACGATTCGATGGTCGATCTTCTCCGCAAAAGCGGCGTATACACGCATTTGACGACCGATCATTACCATTATTTCCAGGACGGAGGCTCGACGTACCATACGCGGTACAATTCATGGGAATTCGCCCGCGGTCAGGAAAGCGACCCTTGGATAGGAAGTGTCGAGGACCCGGTTATTCCGGAAACCCTGTCCGCGCTTAAGCGGCCGAGTGCCTGGAGGCAGAACTGGGTCAATCGGCACTATTTGGATGCGGAAGAGAAGATGCCGCTAGCTGTAACGGTCAGGCGCGGCATCGAATTTATCGAGAAAAACCACGAGCAGGACCGCTGGTTTTTGCAGATCGAGGCGTTCGATCCTCATGAGCCATTTTTCACGCAGCAGAAGTATAAGGATTTATATCCCCATGTGTATAAGGGCAAACATTTCGATTGGCCGGACTATGCGAAAGTAAGGCAGGCGCCGGAAGAAATCGAGCATATGAAGTTCGAATATGCGGCGCTGGTCAGCATGTGCGACGCGTATTTGGGCGAGGTGCTGGACGTCTTTGATAGGTGTGATCTGTGGAAGGACACGATGCTGATCGTGAACACGGATCACGGCTTGCTGCTCGGCGAGCATAGCTGGTGGGGCAAGAACATCCAGCCGTTCTACAACGAAATCGTCAACATCCCGCTTTTCGTCTGGGATCCAAGATTCGGCGCAGGCAGCAAGCGGAGGGACTCTCTGGTGCAGACGATCGATTTGCCGCCGACGCTGCTCGAATTTTTCGGGGTCGACGTTCCGGCCGACATGCAGGGCCGATCGATCCGTCCCGTAATCGAATCGGACACGCGTATTCGGGAGGCTGCTTTATTCGGCATCCACGGCGGCCACATCAATTGCACCGACGGCAGATATGTCTACATGCGCGGGCCGAAGGACATGTCGAACGGTCCACTGTTCGAATACACGCTGATGCCGACGCATATGAACGACATTTTCGAACCGATGGAGTTCTCAGGCGTGGAACTAGCCGCTCCGCTCATGTTTACGAAGGGTTGCTCCGTCTTGAAGATTCCGTGTTCCAAAAGGTTGAACCCGTATATATACGGCGATCTGCTGTTCGATCTGGTCAACGACCAGGCGCAGGAAACCGCTATCGACGACCCGGTGGCGGAAGCGCTCATGATCGGGCATATGGCCCGGCTGATGCGGGAGCATGACGCGCCGGCCGAGCAGTACGAGCGGATCGGCATTACAAAGGACGGTATAGTAACGGCCGAGGAACTTGCAAGGGACAAGGCAGCCAAAGGGGAGGGCCGGACCATCTCCCTCGGGCTGAACGAGCGCTGGCTCGGGAAGTCTCACGACAAGCTTTTTCTCTTAACCTGCATGGTGCCGGATCCGGCCCGTTCGGCCCTCAAAGAGAATCTAGCGAAGCTGGTGCAGGGCAAGAAGATGCTGGACGTGACCGAAGACGAAGTAACGCAAATAGTAAAGGAGCTGCTGGGCCAGAAAGCGATGTTCTATCTCACTTTTGTGGACAAGTCCTTACTGTAAAGAGGCTTCATGCAAATATGGATATTAATCGGGAAGGAAGTTGACTCATGCGTATTTTATTACTGGATTTGGATTCGATGGCCCCTTCACATCTGGGCTGCTACGGCTATCACCGCAACACATCCCCGAATATAGACCGGATCGCGGCGGAAGGGGTGCGGTTCAACAATTACTACACGTCGGACGCTCCGTGTTTTCCTTCGAGAACAGCACTCATGTCCGGGCAATTCGGCATTCGCAACGGGCTTGTCGGACACGGCGGCACAGCGGGATCGCTGCGCCAAGAAGGAGAATCCCGCAATTTCAAAGATAGGCTCTCCTTCGAAAGCCTGCCCGCCTTCATCCGCTCGCACGGGCTGCACACAGCGCTGATCAGTCCGTTTGGCGAACGGCATTCGGCCTGGCATTTTTTCGCCGGCTTCAATGAAATTCACGATACCGGAAAGAGCGGGATGGAATCGGCAGAAGAAGTCACCCCGACGGTGCTCGACTGGGTCAAGCGCAACGGTGCCAGCGACGACTGGTTCCTGTATGTGAATTATTGGGATCCGCATACACCTTATCGCGCTCCAGAGTCGTTCGGTAATCCGTTCGAGGGAGAGCAGTTGCCCGCCTGGATCAACGAAGACGTGCTGGAGCGGCACAAGAAGAAGGTTGGGCCGCACAGCGTGAACGAGATCAACATGTACAACAACAATACAACTCCGAGATACCCGCGCCACCCGGGAGAAATTGCCGATATGGACGGCATACGGAAGATGATCGACGGCTTCGATTGCGGCGTTCGCTACATGGATGATCATCTCGGCATGATCTTTGACGCAATGCGCGAGCAAGGCGTCATGGACGATCTCATCATCATCATTACAGCAGATCACGGAGAAAATATGGGCGAGCTAGGCATATACGGCGAGCATGGGACGGCCGATCACGGAACATGCCGCATCCCGATGATCGTTCGCTGGCCGGGGCGTGTGCAGCCGGGCGTGCGCGAAGGGCTGCACTATCACATCGACCTGCTACCTACGCTTGCGGGAATGTTCGGCACAAGTCCAGGCGATGGCTGGGACGGGCGCAGCTACGCCGTAACACTAACGGAAGGAACCGACGAGGGGCGCGACTATTTGGTCGTCTCCCAAATGGCGCATGTCTGCCAGCGATCGGTCCGCTTTGGAAATTGGCTGTACATGCGCACATATCATGACGGCTATCATCTGTTCGATAAAGAAATGTTGTTCGATCTGGAACGCGACCCGCTCGAGTTCGACAATATCGCTTCCGAGCGTCCCGACATCGTCAAGCAGGCGGTTTACTACTTGATGGAATGGCACGACGAGCGGATGGCTTCGATCAACAGCGGTGTCGATCCGTTGTGGACCGTTATCCGCGAAGGCGGCCCGTTCCATGCTCAAGGATATCTGAAGGAGTATGTTCAGCGGTTGGAAGCAACCGGGCGGGGAGACGCGGTGCCGGAGCTGATGCGCCGACATCCGCGGGAATTTGCCAATAGCGATATTAAGCAGAGTTACGCGAAAGCTTTGATAACGCAGAGAATCAAAGCGCTGCAGCGGGGAGGCAAGCGCGAAGAGTTGGAAGAGCTGATGCGCCGTTATCCGCAAATGATGGTCAAACAATAAAAAAACGGTGGTCGCGCATCCAAGAGTCTGATAAGGAGAGCTGCACCGAACAATGAATGGAAGAAGCCGTTCTGCTGACGTGAATGTGTTCCATCCGAACGGATACGGCTTGTATCAAATGTCGGGCAACGTCTAGGAGTGGTGCGCGGATTGGTTCAGCCCGGACTATTACTGGCTGGAAACGACGCTCAATCCGACAGGACATTTAAGCGGAACGGCCAGGAGCCTTCCCGCCAAAGAAGTGGTGGGTTGGCAGCTAGACTTATATAGGTTTCTTAAGCACTTGAACGATAAAAAAGAATGGAAGCATCGATATCGTGGAGAGGGATCCTTTATGAAAAAACGCATCAAACAATTAATAAGTGAACTGACGCTAGAGGAAAAAGCCGGGCTTTGCTCGGGAATGGATTTTTGGACTACAAAAGGCGTTGAACGGCTCGGAATTCCTTCCATCATGCTTACCGATGGACCACATGGGCTTCGTAAGCAAAAAGGAGGTACTGATCATCTGGGCATTGCGGAGAGCGTACCCGCGACATGCTTTCCTTCCGGAGCCGGGTTGGCGTGCTCGTGGGATCGGGAGTTGATCCGTAAGGTCGGGGAGGCGCTCGGAATCGAATGCCTCGCAGAAAATGTCGGCATTCTTCTTGGTCCGGCTGCCAATATTAAACGCTCCCCTTTATGCGGCAGAAATTTTGAATACTTCTCGGAGGACCCCTATTTATCTACCGAAATGGCCGCAGGTCATATTAAAGGTGTTCAAAGTCAAGGGGTTGGTACGTCGCTTAAGCATTATGCCGTCAATAACCAGGAGCATAGAAGAAGTTCCGTCAATGCTGTAGTAGATGAACGGACGCTTCGTGAAATTTATTTGGCCAGCTTTGAAGGGGCAGTCAAACAGGCTCAGCCTTGGACCGTCATGTGCGCATATAACAAGGTGAACGGGGAGTATTGCTCGGAAAATAAGTACTTGTTGAATAATATTTTGAAGGAAGAATGGGGACTGAAAGGGTTTGTCGTTTCGGATTGGTACGCCGTTAGCGAACGGGTGGACGGTTTGATCGCAGGTTTGGACTTGGAGATGCCTTCCAGTAACGGGAAGGGAGATCGTAAAATTGTCGAGGCGGTTCTGAACGGTACCATGTCCGAAGATATCGTCAACCAAGCGGTTGAAAGAATATTAACGATCATTTTTAGGACGACGGAAGGCAAGAGGGCGGTGAGCTTTGACCAAGAGAAGCATCATCAATTAGCTTTGGAAGCGGCAAGGGAAAGTATGGTGCTTTTAAAGAACGAAAAGCACATCCTTCCCTTGTCCAAACAAGCAAGTATAAGCGTTATTGGAGCTTTTGCGCAACAGCCCCGATTTCAGGGAGGGGGCAGTTCTCACATCACGCCGACAAATCTGGATAACATCTTTGAAGAAATGACAAAAAAAGTCGATAGCCAGGTTCAAATAAGTTACGCTAAGGGGTACCATCTGGAAAACGACAAAATTGATGAACAGCTTGTAGTCGAGGCGAAGGAAGTTGCCGGAAAGTCACAGGTGACCGTCCTATTTGCAGGCTTGCCCGATCGATATGAATCCGAAGGATATGACAGGGAACATCTGAGAATACCGGATAATCAAGTACATTTAATTGAGGCAATTGCCGAGGCTCAGCCTAATATCGTCGTCGTGCTAAGCAATGGAGCTCCTATTGAAATGCCGTGGATAAATAAAGTACAAGGCATCCTGGAAGCTTATTTGGGCGGTCAAGCGCTGGGAGGAGCGATTGCCGATTTGTTATTTGGAGATGCAAATCCTTGCGGAAAGCTTGCCGAAACGTTCCCCTTGAAGCTTTCGCATAATCCTTCCCACCTCAACTTCCCTGGGGAAGGGGATACAGTCGAATATGATGAGGGGTTGTTCATTGGTTACCGGTATTACGATAAAAAAGAAATCGAACCCTTGTTTCCGTTCGGTTACGGGCTCAGCTATACAAAGTTTGAATACTCCGATCTGAAACTGGATCGACAAGCTATGCTGGATACAGATCAGTTGCGGGTTAGCGTGAAGGTAAAAAATGTTGGAGAGATGGCCGGAAAAGAAATTGTGCAGCTTTATGTACGGGACATGGAAAGCACGGTCATTAAAGCCGTGAAGGAGCTGAAAGGCTTTATTAAAGTCGCTCTGCAGCCAGGTGAGGAAAAGTCCGTACATTTTATCCTCGATAAGAGAGTATTTGCCTACTACAACACGGACATTAAAGATTGGCACGTCGAAAGCGGAGAATACGAGATTATGGTCGGGCAATCCTCAGCCGAAATTTGCTTGAAAGAAACCGTATATATTCAGTCCACTGTGATCATTCGAAGAACCTATACGCGAAATTCAACGATGGCAGATTTAATGGCGGATCCAAATGTTGCTCCTATCGCTCAACAATTTTTGCAAATGCAACAAAGCAATTCGATCCTCAGCGCTTCGATGAATGAAGAAAGAGCAGCGATGTTCGCCGCCTTAATGAAATATTCACCATTGCGAACCATAGCAGCTCTTAGTAATGGGGCCATTACGGAAGAAATGCTAGATCAATTGGTTAAACAACTTAATAGCCGCAAATCGGTGAAGGATGAATGAAATGCGCATGGCAACGAGAGAAAACATGATGTGAACGAGCGGATCGGCTACTTACTGATTGAGTAATCAATAATTGTTGGGAGGATGTAAGATATGTGAGTGCAATAATGGTCATGTGCAAATACACTCAACCGCCATTGGCCGCCCCCTTATGGGGGAGACTTGGTGGGTGCACCGAACTTCTCAAGGCTCGCGGAACGCACCGTCATCTTTGACAACAGATACGTCGGTAGCATGCCGTGCATGCCCGCACGCCCACGGGACGTTACAATTTCCTGCCGGAGCTGGGGGCCGCTTGAGCCTTTGCAGCGGATCGAGCTACACGAACCCTTCAGCTTCATGAAAAACTGCCAGACGATCATATTAAAGAACTGCAGCGTTATGTCGATATGTATGTTAGAACCTTGATAACGTAAAGCGAATTCCAGTGTGAGTTACAACGAATAAAAGAGAAAAGAAAACCATAGAACTTCTTGTCTTTTATCGGTAGTTATTCTTGTCCTCCGACAACAACAACAACAACAAAAACAACAACAATGTCGGAGGACAAGAACATATATGCTTAAGGAGTCGCGTATATCGCGGCTTTTTTTTTTTATGAATACATGTTCTTGTCCAGATTAAAGGACAAGAACATTTACGCTTAGCCGAAATGGACAAGAACATATAGCCATACCCGAATCATGACAAGCGGCTCTACGGATGTCGGGTGACAAGAACTTTATCCCATTCCCGACAGAGATTAAGCGTTAAGCTAACGGGCAGTATTACGTGGTGGAAGATAGCGATCTTTTCGTAGGGATTATTAGTTAAAACGGATCTTCATCTTGAATCCCATCCAATACAAACGTAGTATCAAATGGATGGGATGCTTTGATCGGTACATATTTCATTTAAATGACTCTAAGAGGGGAAATATAACTATGGTAGATAGTATCATCAAAACACTTCAGGAAAAAGATTTGATTGGTAACAACATTAAAGCAATACATAATAAAAGTGGTTCTACTGACGGGAACGTATATATTCTTATGGAGGACAACAAAGCAAAGTATGTTTTGAAAGTAGATCGCCCGCAAAAAAATACCGAGGTTGAAGATTTTCTACTTCACTATGAGCACATTAGTTTGTTTCCGAAAATTCAATATTCGACTCCTGCGAAAGAGTATATCTTGTATTCGTACATTGATGGCACAACCCATTATAATCGTGGCGTGAAAATAGAATGGCTATCAATTTTAGTAAGAGATATCTTCAATAATTATGAAAAATATTTGCCAAATGATAAATGGGGGAGAATTGGAAGACCAATTCAATCATGGCAGGAATGGAATTATCGGAGCTTAGAGGATACGAAACATAACTGGGGTAGTCTGTTAAGCATTGAGGATTATGATAAAGTGAAATTTATTGTGGAAAACATGGCGAAAAATGAAGAAAATGAAACAAGATATATATTACATGGTGATACT
>FWWL01001691.1_pt1 | contig 33462 bp, 29 predicted proteins | sample 2228331 | NCBI WGS metagenome assembly FWWL01 (sample SAMEA103939775, study PRJEB20133) | metagenome
AGACTGGCCGGCCACGGATTCCAAAAGGCTGGAAAGATACCGAACCTGCCGATGCAGATTCCGATGCGCGTTGACGAATTGAGCGGCTTCGCGCCCCAAAAAGAGGCGTCGCTTTTCATCTGCAAGAAGATCTCTGACAGCTTCGGCATATGCCTTGGTGTTTTTGTGGGGAATCAGAAGGCCTGTAAAACCGTCGAGCATCACCTGGTCCACTCCTCCTTCACGCAAAGCCACCACCGGAAGACCGCAGGCCTGAGCTTCCAAGTAAACCATGCCCAGGGATTCTTTGATTCCTGGAAACGCAAAGAGGTCAGCCGCACTGTAGTAGGCATAGAGTTCGCGGCGTGCCACACGGCCCGCAAAAACCACTCGTCGTCCTAAGCGATTGGTAGCCGTTCGGCGCATCTCCGCTTCCAGAGGACCATCCCCTACCACCAGAAGGCACCAAGGTAGAGGAATATTCCCAATTCGGGACAGGGCATGAAAAAGAAAGTGAAGACTTTTTCTTTTCGCTCCAGGCCGAAATCTGGCCACCGTGAGAATCACAGGCTGATGGTCGACAAAGCCGTACTGAGCACGAACAGTTCGCCGGGCCTCATCGCTATGTTGAAACATTTCGGGGAAAATACCCGGCGCCACATACACAAGACGGTCCGAAGGAATAATACGTTCCAGAGCCTCACGATCCTTTCGATTGTTGATCACAGCCAGATGAGCCCGGCTTAGAGCCCATCGGTTCAAATAAAACCCCGTTCGAGTTTTTGGATTCCTTCGGTGTTTCGTGCTGTACATGGGCTGAAAGAGAACATAGGGAATCCGGAGAAGCCGCGAAAGCCACGGCCCGATCACATCCGGAGCCTTGTAGTAAGTGTGATAGGTCAGCCAGAGTTCAGGACGCCATGCCACGGCTCGACGAAACGCCTGCATAAGCCCTTGGGCGGCTCGAACCCACCCACCCCTTTGCCTCCAAAACCAGCGGGCTCGAAACGTGCTCATTTCCCGGCACCCATGACCGGAAAGCTCCAGTGCCCGCACAAGCCCCTGCGCGATGGTCTGATCACCGGAAGGGTCCGGATGTTCCAAGGGCTTGTTAGGGCAATAGAAAGCGATTCTCAAGGATTTCCGACAGCCTTCCGTAACAATTCGTAAAGCTGGTGAATACATCGCCGACTGTCAAAGTGGGTCTCCACGGTCCTGCGGGCGGCCAGTCTCAGGGGATCCAGAGATGAGCCGGCTTCAAGCACGCTCTTGAGTGCCGCGGCCAAAGCTCCAGGAGATGCCGGGGGCACGAGAATGCCGCTCACACCGTCTTCCACGAGTTCCGGAACAGCCGCATGCCGAGTGCTCACCACAGGCAGTCCCACAGCCATGGCTTCCACCAAGACGTTGGGAATACCGTCCCGATCGCCGTTAGGAGCCGTCTTACATGCCAGGACAAAGACGTGGGAACGGCGATAGAACTCGATGACTTTTTCGTGAGGTAACGTGCCATGAAAGGTCACACGAGGCTGAAGCCCTAAATGGCGAGCTAAAGCATGAATCTTTTCCTTTTCCTCTCCCGAGCCGATGTGATCGAAATGAAAATCCACCCCCAGGGTTTCCAGGATTTTCAGAGCCTGTAAAAGATCATCGTAGCCTTTCTTCGGCACCAATCGACCTACGGATAGCACGCGAAACGGTGGGGCCGGCCAAGGCTTTGTGCCGTAGGTGAAGAAGTGAAGATCAATCCCGTGATAAATGGTGTGAATGGGAATCGAGGAAAATCGCTTGGAGTCCTTGGGTTCACCGGCTTCCAAAAGGGATTTCAGGTAACGGGCGTTGGAAGCCGTGCAGGTGACCACGAACCGAGCTTGTTCTATTTTGCGGCGCAGCTGATCTGGGTCCGAAGTGTAAATGTCTTTGGCGTGAGCCGTAAAGCTGTAAGGCAGTCCCGTCAAACGGGAAGTGAAAAGAGCGACCGATGTGGGAGTATGGCAAAAATGGGCATGCAGATGCCGTATGGGACGTCCCATCAATCGATGCCATGCCAGGTAACCGGCTTGAAAAAAGTGGCGAAGGGTGGCCGTGGTGCGTCGATCCACGGCACGCTGCAGAGCCTCGCGAAAGGCTCGAACGTAACGTGTGCCCAGCTGAGCCCATAGGCGCAGGTTCGGCTCAAGAACAGTCCATAGGCGCAGATTCGGCTCAAGAACAGCTCGAAGGTGAGGTAACACGTATTCGGGAAGATAGGTCACCGATGCACGAATGCGACGCACACTTTCATGGGTGAAAGACTCTCGAGGCTGGCGCAGAGAATAGATTTCAATGGGCAGGCCCATGGATTCCAAGAGAGCGATTTCCTGGCTTATAAAGGATTCGGAAATGCGTGGGTACCCTTTGAGCACCATGCCCAAAAGCGGGGCTTTAAAACTCCCCGTCTGCTTCATGCCCATTGGACTCGAGCTCCTTTGTCATTTTCCGAAACCCGCGCCCGAATAACTTCCAGAGCCGTAAAGGGAAATTCCGAAGCTTTGGCGGAAATGCCCGTGCCGTTGGTCAGGAGTTGCATCACCTTTTGATACACGGCTAAAGGGCTTAGATGTTCCGGATGTAAATATTCACAAAAACCGCGACGGCATAAAACTTCTGCTCGAATAAGCTGCTCCTGTCTCGGCACGGTGCGAGGAATGATGAGAAACGGTTTTTTTTGGCTGATGATTTCACAGACCGTATTGTAACCGCCCATGCTGACGACCACGTCAGCGGCCCCGATGAGACTTTCCATGAACCGATGAAACCGAAAAAGCTTAAACCCGAGGCATTCACAGCGCCTAGCCACTTCTCTGAAATGGGTAGGCGACAAAAACGGCCCGGTGACAATCACAGCTCTCATGGTGTGAGGTGGCTCATGCTCCTCAAAGGCTTTCAGAAAGGTGTTCACCACCGGATAGCCGTCGCCGCCGCCTCCTGTGGTCATGAGCACCATCTGGTGGTCCTCGTTTAGACCCAATTCACGCCGCATCTGTTTCACTTCCAAAGTCGACGGAACGTGGCGGGGAATGTAGCCGGTGAAGATGACCTTTCGGGCTGTGAGCTCTGGAATACGGTATTCCTTGACGGAATCATAAAGGGATTGATCGCCGTAGACCCAGATTTCATCGTAGAGGGCTTCCATGGCTTCATAGATGCCCTTACTTTGCCAGTCCTCGATGGTCGCCTGTGCCTCATCCATGATGTCACGCAAACCCAAGATGGTGGTGCAGAAAGGAATAGCGTCTCGCATCCAGTGCAAAGTGTCCACCACTTCGCGTTTCAAGCCCAGAGGTGCTTTGTCCACAATAAAAAAATCGGGGCGAAAGGCCTGGGCGGCACTTAAGATGATGTTTTTTCGAATCTCCAGAACTTCCGTGGCCTCGAGTTTCATGGAAAGGGGAAGATACTCTTCATTGGTCACCTTGATCATTCCGGGAATACGTACAAAATCGACTCTGCGAGGAATCTTGAAACGTCCCACGAGAGGCGAACCGGTCAGAATCAGGACGGTGGCGGGAACTTTGCGCAAACTTCGTGCGATGGCCAGGGTGCGACGAATATGGCCCAAGCCAAAGGTGTCATGGCTGTACATGAGGATTTTTTTTACAGGCAAGGAAGCCACTCGTCCCCCGTCATCCTGCATTGGCTTTGACACCCAAGATTTCGATGTCTTTCGAAATCCCTGAAAGGCATCTTAAAGGCACGAAAGCACCTTGGCAACCGTCTTTTCGGATGTTACAAGGGCTGCCGACTGGATAAAGCCAGGAGGGATTCAAGCCTAAAGATTCTTAAAATCTAACGGGGCCCATGGGCCCTAAGAGTTTCTTTGCGATTTCTCTTAAAGACGCAGGAGAAAACCATGTCCTTCCATTTCGTGCAAACAGAGAAAGCCCCTGCGGCCATCGGCCCTTACAGTCAAGCCGTCCAAGTCGGCCCTTGGCTTTTTGTAAGCGGCCAAATTCCTCTAAGTCCCGAAACGGGGCAGCTGGTGGAAGGTGCTTTTGACACGCAGGCCCGCCAAGTGCTGCACAATGTGGAAAAGGTTCTGGAAGCAGCAGGGTATGCCATGAGCGATGTGGTGGCGGTAGATGTCTTTTTGACTGATCTCGCCAACTTTCAAAGGTTTAACACCCTTTACGAACAAGCTTTTGGAAACCATAAGCCGGCTCGCGCCGTGGTGCAGGTGAGCGCTCTGCCTCGAGGCGCCCCTATTGAAATGAAGTGCGTGGCTTTCAAAGCGTGAAGGGTTCGTCAGCCTGACACTTCCGTGGCCGGAAAAGCCACGTCGGTCGTAAAGCGGAACCCTGGAAGCTTGTCCGAGAACCTTACAGAGCCATGCCAGGCAATGTCATTTTTAAGGCTCTGAACACGATGCGCCGTGTCCTTATGGCGAACGGCGTTTTCCCTGAAAGCGCGGGCCTTCGGCCCGCTTCTTTTGCGCTCAGGCCCCCTGCGCTTCAGAAAAAAGGGCCCTTTTCGAACACCCTCTCGGATTCCCCGCTTCGACCATGAGGCATGGCAAGCCTTTTGGACTCCTTGAGATTGACCTTGACCGCCCAAAAAACCGCGTGCTATAAGCCTTGCCGCTTCCCGGGCCGGCGTAGCTCAGGGGTAGAGCAGCTGATTCGTAATCAGCAGGTCGCGGGTTCGAATCCCATCGCCGGCTCCAGAAAAATTCAGGGGGTTAGGTCAAATGACCGAACCCCTTTTTTTGTCTCCGTTGTGTTTCAGTCGAAAGCTAAAAAAAGGCGCCGTTCTGGGTTCAAGGGCCACCTCAGGCCGCATGCGCCCTTCCGCTGCGGCCGAAATGGTGGTGAACCATGAAGAAGAAAAATCCACTTCTTGTGTTCCCGAGCTGCGAGAAGTGATCGCCGCCGGAGACCTCAGAAGCCTTTGAGATTTCTGCCAATCAGGACATCCCGCTTTTATCGCCGAATCCTGTCATTGAATTTTAACCCCAGGATCATCGTCTCGTCACACAAAGGATCTTGAATAGCGGCGGGTTCGCAAGGACAACTTGTGGAGTGAAGGATTCTGGAGCACAGAAACGATCAGGAATCTGGGAACGGCAATGTCATGAACATAGGGTTTCGACAAGCTGAGCCAAGGGACACTGTCTGCATTCACGAGCTTCTCTTTCATTTGGGGTATTCGACGCCTTGGGAAAAAGTGTGCCAGGCCTTTGCCACCCTTCTCCAAAATCCCGAATATCTTTGTCTTCTCGCCGTCTTGGATTCCAACGGCCAGGTGGTGGGTATGATGACCCTTCGCACCACCACCTGTCTGCGTCTTGCAGGTCCACAGGTCTCGATCGAGGAACTTGTCGTGCATCCGGATTGGCGTGGGCAAGGTATCGGGCACGCCCTTATGGCCCACGCTCTGGAACACGCTCGCACCTGTGGAGCAATTCGACTCGAAGTGCTCACCAGCGAAAACCGCTTGAGTACCCAACGTGGGTTCTACGAAAAAGTGGGGTTTCGCAGGGCGGACTCACGGGTTTACCGCCTGGATTTTTTTCAAGCGACACACGAAGTCCCGAACAACACTCGGCAGTCGACCCTGAAGATTTCAGGAGACAGCCTATGAAAATCTGTCTCTTCGGTGGTCCCGTGTTTGACGGAGAAAGGCTTCATGAAAAAGGAGCCGTGATTTTTGATGAAGCGGTCATTTTGGAAGTAGGATCCTTGGGGAACATTCTTGCTGAAAAGACCCGTATCATCGACGTTCACGGTGCCCTCATTCTCCCCGGTTTGGTGGACCTCCATTCGGATGTCTTGGAAAAATGCATCGAGATGCGCCCCGGCGTGTATTTTGATCCGGGATTTGCTTTGGCAGCCCTGGATCGAAGATTGGCGGCCTGTGGAATCAGCACTTTTTGTCATGCGGTGAGCTTTGCCGATAATGAGTTGGGACTTCGCTCTCCGCACAGAGCCGCCGAAATGGTCCGCATGATCAAGGCCTTTAGCGCATCCGGCGAGGCCTCCGTTCGACATCTTGTCCACGCTCGGTTTGAGGTGGGTTCCGAGGAGGCTCGGGGTATTTTCGAAGAGCTTTTGCAATCCGGTTGTGTGGATGTGGCTTCGATCATGGACCACACACCAGGCCAAGGGCAATTCCGCACCTACGAAGCCTACCACCGATATTATGCCGGCACTTACAAACTCAGCTCTTCGCAGACCGCAGCCATGGCGGCTTCAAAAATCCATAGAAGGGACCGGGCCTGGCATGACGTTGTGCAACTGACCGAAACAATACGTCGTTACGGCGTGCCGCTTTTAAGCCATGATGATGACAGCTGCGAAAAGGTGTCTCTTATTCACAGCCTGGGAGCCATTGGCTGTGAATTTCCCATTTCCTTGGAAGCGGCCGAGGAAGCTCGTCGTCGACACATGGCCGTGCTTGTGGGAGCCCCGAACGTTCTGCGAGGATCCTCCTCCAACAATCATCTGAGCGCCCGCGAAGCCGTCTCTCAAGGGCTGACGGATATTCTCGTCAGCGACTACTACCCGGAATGTCTTCTTCAAGCCCCCTTTGTTCTGGCTCACCTGGGTTGCCTTCCACTGGAGTCGGCTCTGGCCCATGTGACCTCAAACCCGGCACGATTCTTAAAACATTGCGGTGTCTTCGGAGCCCTGCAGCCCGGTTTTTCAGCCGATCTGGCCGTCGTAGAACTTGCATCTCCATGGGCACGTCCCCGCCAACTCTGGGTCGGCGGAAGGCTTGTTTATGAAAGTCACCCATCCCTTCGAGGGATTTGTTGTCAAGATACCTTCAAAAAAGACGGCATCATGCGAGACAAGGAGCCATCATCATGGGCAATGCAGCCTCTCTTTTAGGGCCCCTTAGAGCGGAACCTGTACTTCAGGTCCAGGATTTGGTCAAACGATACCCTTCTGGAACCGTCGCCGTTGACGGCGTCTCTTTTGATCTACGGGAAGATGAATTCCTCGTGATCATCGGCTGTTCCGGGGCTGGAAAATCCACACTGCTGCGATGCCTGAACAGACTTCTGAAACCCACATCCGGACGTGTCATACTTCTTGGGGAAGACATTACCAACGTCTCCGGCGGTGCTCTACAGAGGGTTCGGCAGAAAGTCGGCATGATTTTTCAGCAGTTCCATCTGGTACCTCGTCTTTCGGTCTTGGAAAACGTGCTCGCTGGGCGTTTGCGTTTTCAAACTTCACCGGTCCTTCACACACTCTCCCTGGGACGAGTCTTTCCCAAGAAAGAAAAAGAATTCGCGCTTCATTGCTTGGCCGAAGTGGGCATCGCGGATTTGGCTTTTCAAAGGGCGAACTGCCTGTCCGGAGGTCAACAGCAACGGGTGGCTATCGCTCGTGTGTTGGCTCAGGAACCTGACGTGATCCTGGCCGATGAACCCATTGCCAGCCTGGACCCTAAAAGCGCCTCGTTGGTCATGGGTCTTCTTCGAGAAATCCACGAAAAGAAAAACATTCCCGTGGTTGTGAACCTTCATCATCTGGATTTTGTAAAACGCTACGCCAAAAGGGTCTTGGGTATGAGTCAAGGGCGCGTCGTGTTTGATGGACCTGCATCCCTTTTGACCAGCGAAGTGGTGACAGAGGTGTACCATGAAAAATGCCCTGTCCCCATGGAACGTGCGGCAGCCTGTGCATGAAAAGGCTTTCGTAATTTTAACAAAACTCAGGAGGAAACACATGAAAAGCTTCAGAAAGTTCTGGGTTCTCAGCAATGTGCTCGTCGCTCTTGTGGGATTGTTCTGGACCGGTCACGCAGCCGCCGACCCGGGAACATGGCCGAAAACGATTAAAATCGGCTTGATTCCAACGGAAGGTGGTGCCGACATCGTCAAGCGTTTTGAACCCCTGATCACCCATCTGGAAAAAACCCTTGGGGTTAAGGTGGAAGCTCAAAGCGCCTCCGATTATGCCGGCGTGATTACGGCCATGGCCCATAAGCACATCGATTTCGCTTATCTTGGTCCAAAGAGTTACGTGGAGGCTTCAGAAAAAGCCGGGGCCGTGGCTCTCGCCATGGAAAAGGACACATCCGGTGAACCCGGTTATTATGGCGTTATTATAGCTAAAAAGGGCTCCGGCATTGAAAAACTTGAAGATGCCAAGGGAAAAGTGTTCGCTTTCACAGATCCCAACTCCACCTCGGGATACCTCGTGCCAAACCTTCTTTTCTATCGAGACCTGAAAGTCGATCCCAAGCAATACTTTAAAGAAGTCAAGTTCTCAGGATCCCACGGAGCAAGCATTCTTGCGGTGAAGACCGGGACCATAGACGTTGCCGCCACCAATAACATCGATCTCAACCGCATGAGTGAAAAAGGCCAAGTTTCTTGGAACGAATTCAACGTGTTATGGAAATCCGAACTGATTCCCGGATCGCCCATGTGTGCAAGAAAGGATCTCCCTGAAAGCTTGAAAGCCGCCTTTGCCGGCGCTCTCATGATGTTTAACAGCGACAAAGCCGGCCTGGAAAAGCTTCAGATCGGCGGGTATGCCCCCTCGAATGATACGGTCTACGACGTTATTCGGTACTTGAACCAGCTCAAGAAGCAGCTGGCGCAGGCTTCCTGACCGGAGACCAATCCCATCATGGATGCCAAAAACCTGTCGTTCCCCTCAGTTTCCTTCTTTTTCTTCTCGTGGAAGGGATTCAAACGGAGCGCGGCGATTCTCTTGATCCTGGTCGTGCTGGGAAGCACCTATGTATGGACCGGTATCAATCCCATGAAACTCTGGGAAAAAAGGCACCATGCTTGGGAATACCTCTTCGGGCGCACATTGACCCAAGAGGAGGTGCAGGCGGCAAGAGCTCAAGCCGAACGCATGCCTCGAATTATGATGATCCAGCAAACCCTTCAAGAACTTAAGGAAGTCCATCAACAAAACGGAATCCTAAAGGCCCCTGAGGCGTTGCAACGAGAGGCTCTCGAGCTGGCGGAAAAACGGTTGGCCTCACTTCCTGCGCAAGAACGCCTGGCTCTGGTGGAAAAAGAGTTCCAGCGCATTCTTGATGAAAAAAGAGGCGGGTATTTCCCGCCTCAGACAAACCTTTCCAATATCAAAGATTATTTCAAGTCCCTTGTGGAAACGGTGGCCATTGCCATTTGGGGAACCTTGTTGGCGGTTCTTTGGGCTGTTCCCGCCTCTTTTTTGGCGGCTCGAAACGGTCTGGAAATCCTCTTTCCAGGAGACGGCTTTTTCTATAGGACTCTTCGTGCTCTATGCCTCTTTTTGAGCCGCCGCCTTTTGGATTTCTGCCGGGGATTCAACGAGTTTGTCATGGCCCTGGTTTTTGTCGCCGTGATCGGTCTCGGGCCCTTTGCCGGGATTATGGCTCTTGCCATTCATACTTTCGGAGTCGTGGGGAAAGTCATCAGTGAGGGCATTGAAGCCGTAGACCCGGGTCAAGTGGAAGCGGTGTCGGCAACAGGAGCGGGCCCGTTGCAGGTGATGTCCTTTGCCATTTTGCCTCAGGTGATGCCATTGGTGGTGAGCTATAGCCTTCTGCGATTTGAATCCAACGTGCGCAGTGCCACCATCCTTGGTTTTTGTGGCGCCGGAGGCATCGGCTTTCTCATGTTCGACAAGATCAACAGCTACCAGTACAGAGATGTCGCCACCATGATGATCATGGTGATTTTGACCGTCACCGCCCTGGACACCTTATGCGCCAAAATTCGAGCCCGATTTATATAAAAGGAAGCTCCATGGGACAAACGCCTTTGGTGACCACGGAAGAAATAATCGAAAAACGCCGTCGTTGGATGAGTGTGCTGGCTCAAGCAGAATCGGAAGACCTGCTTGCTTTTTGGGAGCGCTACCCTAACAAGCCCGATTACACGGTCCTTCAGGGTCCAGAATCCGGTCTGATCATGGTGCAGGCTCGTCTTGACGAGCGCAACGGCCGATTTTTCCTGGGTGAAGTTACCGTGACCAAATGCACAGTGACCCTTAGACAAGGCACCGTAGGCGTCTCCATGATTCTCGGACGTCGTCCACGTCATGCGGAAATCGCCGCCGTGCTTGATGCAGAACTTCAAGACTCCATGAAAAATCCACATCTTGTGGAAACTCTTGTGGAACCTCTCGCAAAACGCCGGCACGAAGCCGAACGGCGTGAGGCCGGACGTGTGGCCTCCACACGTGTGGATTTCATGACCATGGTGCGAGGAGAATGATGTCGACACAGTCTTTAGGCTGGAATGCTCAAGGGTGGGCTGCGATGGGTTTTACCGATTCCGTTTTCGAAAGCCAAGAGGCCTTTCGAACCATTCTGCACGCCATGGCGTACCCTGGGCAACGCACGTCATTGAAAGCACCGCCCAGGGTTCCTCAAGGGCTCCATCCGGCCGCCTGGGTCATCCTGTTTGCCTTGGGAGACTCTTCTGTCCGCCTGTGGATGGATCTTCCCAGGAATCACGAGGCTTTTCGGGCCGCTCAGCAAGTTTGCCGCGTTTCCGTGGTGTCCGATCCCGAATCGGCCGATTTTGTCCTGGTCACGCAGCCCTCGCAGTTGAAGCCTCCTTACGGCTTTTGCATCGGAACCGAGCTGGAACCCGAGCGAGGCGCATCCATTATAATGCAGGTTTCTTCTGTGGGCGTTTCCGAGCCGGGTTCAGAGGACTGCCAGTTTGTGCTTTCAGGTCCCGGCATTCCTGAGACATTGGAAGTCACTTTACAGGGATGTCCTTCCCATTTTTGGGAATGGAGATTGGGTTTGGAACACCTTTATCCACGAGGAGTGGACCTCTACTTTACCGAGAAAAACTCCCTGTTCTGCATTCCTCGTTCTGTCTGTCTCACACCGGCGAAAGGATTCTTATGTACGTCGCGGTAAAAGGAGGCGAACGAGCCATCGCCAACGCCCACCGCTTTCTTGCAGAAAAAAGGCGAGGGGACATCCGCATCCCAGAAATCGAGGTCAAGCAGATTCAGGAACAACTGAGTCTGGCCGTGGACAGAGTGATTGCGGAAGGATCCTTGTATGACCGAGAACTTGCCGCTTTGGCCGTCAAACAAGCTCAAGGGGACCTCACCGAGGCGGTTTTCCTCCTTCGAGCCTATCGTACCACGTTGCCTCGACTCGGTACGTCCGAGCCGGTGGACACAAACACCATGCGTTTTCTTCGACGCATCTCGGCTGCTTTCAAAGATTTGCCAGGTGGACAGGTTCTCGGCCCCACTTTCGACTACACCCATCGGCTTTTGGATTTTTCTCTGCTGGAACCCAAGGCCGTTCCGGAAAATGTGGTCTATTTGGCGGAACGCCATGTCCCGTTGTCTCCCCAAACTCCAAGGGTAACGAGCCTTCTTGAAAGAGAGGGTCTAATGGAAGGCAACTCAAGTGTCGAAGAGCCGCCTAGAGACATCACTCAGGAACCCCTAAATCTTCCAGCTCCCCGAAGCGCCCGTCTGCAAAGCCTTGCCAGAGGCGACGAAGGCTTTCTCGTGGGTATCGCCTATTCGGCTCAGAGGGGGTTCGGGTTTCGAAACCATCCCTTTGTGGGAGAAATCCGTATGGGCTATGTGCCCATCGAGGTCGAGCTGCCTGAGGTGGGTTTTCGTGTGATGGTGGGTCAGATCTTGGTCACCGAATGTGTCATGCTCAACCGATGCGATAAACTTCCCAACGGTTCTCCCGGTTTCGTCCAAGGCTATGGGCTTGTTTTTGGTGCCAACGAAAGAAAAGCCATGGCCATGGCGTTGGTGGATCGAGCCCTTCGATCAAGGGAACTGGGTGAAGAGGTGCGCCACCCGGCCCAAGACGAAGAATTTGTTCTAAGACATGGGGACAACGTGGAGGCTTCAGGATTTGTGCAGCACTTGAAATTGCCTCATTACGTGGATTTTCAGGCGGAACTGTGCCATGTGCGGGGTTGCCCTGCAAGGAGCCGCCACGCCTCAGAGGCTTCAAAACCACAGCAAGAGCTTCCCCAAACATAGGATTGGCGACATGGAAACTCCAGCTGTGTCTCCCGCATTCACAAACCTCGAAGTCGCTCGCTCTCAAAGGCCTTGGAAGGGGCTTCTCGGGTACAGTTATGCCTTTTTGGATGAAACGACAAAACGAATGATTCGAAGAACCATTTTGAAGGCCGTCGCCATTCCCGGGCATCAGATTCCTTTCGGCAGCCGTGAAATTCCCTTACCCTACGGCTGGGGCACGGGAGGCATCCAAATCACGGCGTCCCTCATCGGCCCAAAAGATATCCTGAAAGTGATCGATCAAGGTGCAGACGATACCACAAATGCCGTAAGTATTCGCCGGTTTTTTGAAAAAACGACCGGTATCAGCACCACCACCGTGACAGAAGAAGCGACGATTATTCAGACGCGACACCGAATTCCAGAAACACCTCTGCGAGAAGGGCAGATTCTTGTGTATCAGGTGCCTATTCCCGAACCTTTTCGGTTTTTGGAACCACGCGAAGAAGAATGCCGAACCTTGCACGCTCTGGAAGACTACGGTCTCATGTACGTAAAACTTTACGAGGACGTGGCCCGCACAGGCCGCATCGGCGTGGCTTTTGACTACCCTGTGCTGGTCCGCGGTCGTTATGTCATGAGTCCGTCACCCATCCCCAAATTTGACACACCTAAGATGCATCGCATGGCCGCTTTGCAATTGTTCGGAGCGGGCCGAGAAAAACGTCTTTATGCCGTACCGCCTTACACGGACGTGGAACCCTTAGAATTCGACGATGTGCCGTTTCAGCTGGAACGATGGACCGAACGATGCTCCGTTTGTGGAGCCACGGACCATTATCTTGATGAAATCATTGTGGACGATGCAGGAAACCGCATTTTTGTCTGTTCGGACACGGACGCGTGCCAAAAACGTAGAGCAAGGTTAACCCAAGGAAATTGAATGACCAAGGACCGGCTCATGTCTTTTGACGTCACTCACGACTTTGAACCGATTCTTCAGGCTCGGAAGCTTACTCACCTTTATGGTTCTCGGGTGGGATGTCAAGACGTGGACGTGGAAGTCATGCCTGGAGAGGTCTTAGCTGTGGTGGGGGAGTCGGGTTCGGGAAAAAGCACGCTGCTTCGATGCCTGTGCGGGCTCCAGTTTCCAACCATGGGACAAGTCCTCTATCGCCATCACCAAGAATGGCTGGATCTTTACCAAATCGACAATAGTCTGCGCCGACGTCTGCTTCGAACGGCCATCGGCGTGGTGTTCCAAAATCCCCAAGAAGGTCTTCGCATGCATGTAAGTGCCGGCGGAAACATCTCGGAAAGGCTCTTGGCGGAAGGAGAGCGTCGTTATGCCCAGTTACGCCGCACAGCCTGCTGGTGGATGGAACGGGTCGAGTTGGATGTCGATCGTGTGGATGACCTTCCAAGTACCTATTCAGGCGGCATGTTACAACGTCTTCAAATCGCCAAGAATCTGGCCACGAACCCACGAATTGTGTTCCTTGACGAGCCCACAAGTGGATTGGACGTTTCCGTTCAAGCCCGTTTTCTCGATGTGATGCGACGTCTTGTTCGGGAGTTGAAGTTGTCCGTGGTTATGGTCACTCATGACTTGGCGGTGGCCCGTGTGCTGGCTCATCGCCTCATGGTCATGGTACGCGGACAGGTCGTGGAACAAGGACTCATGGACCGCATCTTGGACGACCCGCAACACCCTTACACACAGCTGCTGGTGGCTTCGCGCCTTACAGCTTGATCGGACCGCAGGATTCCATGACACGTCAGTGGATGATTCGTTTAGAAAAAGCCACCAAATCCTTTACGCTTCATACCCAGGGCGGTGTTCGCCTTTCAGTTTTCTCCGACGTGGATCTGCAGGTTTTGCAAGGAGAAAGCGTGGCTATCAACGGCCCTTCAGGTGTGGGAAAGAGCACCCTCTTGCGCATGGTTTACGGAAACTACGCCGTGCAAAGGGGCCGAGTCCTTATTCGATATGGGAATGAAATCGTAGACATGACCAAAGCCGAGCCCTGGACTGTTTTGCATCTTCGTCGACATGTTATCGGGTATGTGAGCCAATTTCTACGAGTTATTCCAAGAGTCTCGACGCTCGATGTGGTGATGGAGCCGCTCCTCAGCCAAGGTGTTCCGGAAAAGGAGGCTCTGGAGCGTGCCGCAACGCTTTTGGACCGCCTGGGTTTTGCCCGAAAACTCTGGCAACTTTCTCCTACTACCTTTTCGGGAGGGGAACAGCAGCGTGTGAATATTGCTCGCGTCTTTGTGTGCGGCTACCCGATTCTGCTTTTGGACGAACCAACGGCATCCTTGGACCCAAGAAACCGCGAAATCGTACTTTCGCTCATTCATGAGGCTCGGGACAAGGGCGCGGCCATACTTGGAGTGTATCACGACCCGCTGGTTCAAAGGGAAGCGGCGGATCGTGTTATTCCCCTAGACCCCATGCCTTTACCCCAACAAGAAGAAAACAAAGGAGGTTTGAATGGATCTGTTCACCAAGAAACGTTTTGAAGCCCTGCTCCATAACACTCGAGAGAACTTGATCCGGTCTTTGGAGTCGCTGAGCGGTGCTGAAGAGGATCAGGTACGCCACGGCGAACCCATGGACGAAGCTGATGTGGCTCTTCTGGAACACCAAAGGGAAACCTTGCAACGAGTAAGGAATCGGTACCGGCAGCTGTACTGGGAAGTGGAAAACGCTCTCAAACGACTTCGAAACGGCGAGTACGGTTTCTGCGACCGCTGTGGTGATCCCATCAACCCGGAGCGCCTGGAAGTTCAGCCCACAGCCCGGCTTTGCATCGACTGCCAAAGAATGCTGGAAAAGAGCCACCGGTCCCGCCGGCAATTTGGAAGCACAACTCCGTGTGCTTCGACCTGCTTTGGCTTATGGCCTTTGGATTCAATAGCAAATCCTGTGTCCACCCAATGGCGCTATCCTGAGTGCACCAGTTGAAAACGGTTTCCTGCCCAGAAACGCGGGTCTGAAGCTCGGTCCTTGAGCAGGCGCGAAGCCTATCTTTCCAGGGAGAAGAGCCACTTCGATCTCCTGGGGACGAGTCTAGTCTCGCCCTACGACTACGCACACCGTGGCAGTTGGTGTTGGTTTTCGTCCTGGTAATGGGAGAGCCAACGACGGGCGTTTTCACGTCCCATGGCTTTTTCAAGGAGGGAAGGCTCCGCTCGTGCCAAGTCCACCACAATCAAGGCATCCAGAACATTGGAAAAGTGAGGGTCCACATTAAAGCCCAAAACCTTGCCCCCGAGCTTCAGGTAATGGCGTAAAAGAATCGGCACCGACCGCTCATTTTTCTCGATGGCCGTAATGATTTCCGAAAAGACGCCCAGATCTCCCACTTCCCGGCATAATAATTGAACATTCCAGGGAACCGACTGCATGAGCCTCCACGGTCGACGCGCTCGAACCCATCTTCCCCATTCCTCGTCGTAACAGTGTTCACGTAAGTACATATAGAGAAGGTATCTACTGAACACGTGATAAGCGTTGCTGATGCTTACCGGACCAAAAAGATAGCGATATGTTCCATGCATGGCCGCATAGCGGCCGATGCCTTTCCAGAGAAACCACAGGGAAGCATAGTTTTTTTGATATTCAGGCCGAACAAAGGACCTACCTAATTCGAGGCTCTGGACAAGAAGAGGTCTTAATCCCTGTTCATAGCGAAAGAGACTGGCGGTATAAAGGCCGGATATCCCCATCCGTGAAAGAATGACATCGACCCGACCGATTCGATAAGCTCCTACAACTTCGCGTGAGTCGGATTTCCACAAGAAAAGATGGTCATAATGCAGGTCAAAACGATCGAGATCTTCCGAGCGCCCTGTTCCTTCTCCCGCGGCCCGAAAGGCTATTTCACGAAGGCGCCCGATTTCACGAAGAACATTGGGAATAAGTGAGGCATTCGCCCAGTAAACCCGGTAGGATCCGCCGGTGCACAGGCAATGAGGCGACGGCAGATTGGCCACGTCCTTTTCAAGATCCGCTGCCGGAACCTTTTCCCGAATAGGAACCCTCCAGGTGATTCTTGGTTGGGAAACCTTAAGGGGGAAACGCCTCAAAATCTTTCTGCGTCGATTCCTTTCCGGTTGCAGCCCAAGAGCATAGGTTCTGGCTCTAAGATATTCTGTGATACCTTCCGGAGATTCCATATGGCAAAGCTCTTCAAAGGAAAACACAGGCCCAATGGTCATTTGAACCTGACGCCCTCTTTTGTTGTGTAACTCGCGGGGTAACAGCAAGGTTCGCAGTAACGGATGAAACAGTCCAAAAAAATGAAACCAGAAGCTGTTGACCCCTTCGAAATATATGGGAAGTACGCTGCAACGACTCCGAAGGACAAGCCGCCCCACGCTGGAACTCCACGGCGGATCGGTGATGCCTCGCTTTCGCACTTGAAAATGCGAAACGGTACCAGACGGAAAAACCAGCAAAGCACCTCCATCTCTCAGCCATTTGAGGCACTGAAGCATAGGTCTGACGTTTTGTTTTCGGGATTCTCCTTTTCCAAAGGGATTGACTCCCACGATAAGTGAAGCGATTTCCGGTATCTTGGAAAGAAGCTGATTTGCCATGATTTTCAAATCTTTTCGCACGGACAAAAGCACTGAAGCAGCCACCAGTCCTTCCAGACCTCCAAAGGGATGGTTGGCGACCACCAGGAGCGGTCCCTTGGAAGGAATGGAAATCTCGTCCCCATGAATAAGCACATCTATTTGGAGAGCTCGCAAGGCTTCTTCAAGAAAACGTTCCGGATTCAGAGATCGAGGCAATCGCTGATAGGTTTTTTCCAAAGGATGGAGCCCTGCCAATCTTTCAAGGCACTTGACAATCGGTTGCCAAAGAAGTTTGCTCTTTGGAGCCAACCGGTCTGCAGATGTTCTTTTCATAACCTTATCCTTTTGCAAGAGTATCCGTCGCGCACGCAGACACAAAATTTAAACGGCTTTGCGAAGACGCATTTCTTCACCGAAGGATGAGCCGCTGAACATCTGCCACAGCCTTTCAAAGGCCTTTTGGAATGAACGTCCTTCCATGGCCTTTCTGGCCTCCTTGCCCATGGTCACGCGCTTTTCTCGATGAAGACACATCCACTCCATATGCCTCAAAAGGCTTTCATCATCGTGGCCCTGAAAGATCCAGCCCGTCCGTCCAGGAACAATGTTTTCCTGAGGGCCACCGGCGTCGCTGACAATCACGGGTAATCCTGAAGCTTGAGCCTCCAGAACCACATTGCCAAACGTGTCCGTGGTGCTGGGAAAAACAAGAAAATCGCATGAGGCATAGGCTTCGGCGAGGGCTTCTTCAAAAAGATATCCCGTAAAAACCACATGCGTGCCTTTGAGAGCTTGTTCCATGGCTTCGCGATACGGGCCGTCGCCCACAACCACGAGAGCCGTCTTGGGATATTTTTCCTGCCATTTTTTAAAGGCGCGGATTAAGAGATCTAAGTTTTTTTCCTTAGAAAGCCGACCTACATAAAGCGCGGCCAACCTGTGGCCGATCCGATACTTTTCCCGAAAATGAAACGACCGCTTTTGAGGCGAAAAGAGTTCGATATCCACGCCTCTAGGATAGGTGGAAATTTTCTCAGCAGAAAGCCCGTGCGCAACCAGCTCCTCAGCCGTCGCCGCCGACGGAACATAAACATGATCCATCTGTTGGTAGTACCAAATGACAAATCGCCATGTAAGCGACGCAAGCCCTTCATCACCCGTCAAGCTTTGGACATACTGGGGAAAGGCTGTGTGGTAGGTTGCCACGATAGGCAAAGAAAGTGTGCGGGCGACAATCAAAGCCGCCAGACCCATGGGGCCTGGTGTTGCGGAATGAACTTGTGTAAAGTTTTCTTCGTAGCAATAAGACAATATCTTCAGAAGCGGTGGAATGTTCAGGGAGAGCTCAGGATATTCCGGCAAGGTGTAATGACCGATCGGTTGGAAATTGATAACCCCAACCGGAGAATCCTGACTCACTTTTTCGGACGTTAAAAGCACCAGGCGGTGGCCTAAACTTCGGGCCACTTGCAGTTGTTGGACCAGGGTTCGAGCCACACCGTTGACTTCGAAAACCGTGTCAGAAAAGTGAGCAACGGCCGCTTCATGATTGCCTTCGGCCGGAACCGTGGCAGGGCAGAGTTTTCGCGCAACTTCCTGGGCCAAGGCCACATCTTGTCGAAAATGGGAAAACGCGACGAAATAGGGTGCCACGAGGCTGTAAAGAGCGCCAGCCGACCCAAGGCTACCAAAAATGTCAAAAACATTGGCGTTTAACACCTGATGACCGATACGATTGGAAACTTCAACCAGAAGGGATTCACTGGCTTGCTCCACAAACTGATACCATACTTTTTCGGCCTTTGCCGCGGATATAGCCTTTGTCCCTTGCGCAAGGCTCATAAAGCGCAAATCTTTGGCCACAAGACCTTCCGACATTTTCCAGAAGGCTTTTATGGAAGGAAGATCCTGTTCTCGGTGATCTCGCCGGCGCCACAGGCGAGCGGATCGAGCCAGATCATAGACTCGAGTGGACCAGGATCGAAAAGACCCTTCGTGATGGATGTCCAGCACTCTTTCAAGGAACCTTAAAAGAAGATCCTTGTGTAGATGACGGGATAAACCGAACCGGTCCCGGTAATACTGATAAGCAATACCGTAAAGGTTGTGGGCCATGGTCAAGGGTGTCGCGGGTGTTCCCGCCACGGAAGGTTGTCCATGGCGAAGTTCTTCAAGGAACGAGGCCAGATCCTGCGCCGTGGACACCTGAGTCCACGTGCGGGCGATGTTCAGTGAGCTGTGGTCGTCGGAGCCCCCTATAAGGGCTTTCGGGCTCAGGTCTATGGGCACGGGAATGTGCTTATGTTTGTCCGCAAGAACGTTCAAAAGTTGATGGTTCACATGAGGCAGAAGGGCTTGGAGAACCTGGTTTTGAAAATCGTTTCGAGCCCCGTTCAGTTCAAAGATTCGGAAGAGAAGAAGCATTTTCTCAAGATGCTCGGCGCTAAGTTTTCCGTTCAGGCTGTAAAGGGGATGGGCCACCGCATGAATAATTCCCTGATCCCTCAGATAGCTTATAAGATCATAGATATTTTCACGATTTTTTCGAATGTCCTGATGCTGTTTTTCCGAAATATCGTACGCAAGGACGTGAATCTTGCACCCATCTTCCGGAAAATACGTAGTGATTTCTTCACTGATGAATACCCCAGGTAGATGGGCGATCTCTAAGACGCCGTCGATGGTGTTGTGATCTGTGATGGTGACAAGATCCATGCCTTTGCTTCTGGCAATACGATACACCTCTTTAGGCTGAGTAAAACTCTCTGGACATCCTAACTTTTGAAGAATCCACTGGGAAGGTCTTGTGGAGAATCTGGAATGCACATGTAGGTCCGCTTTCATCGGCTCACCTCCTTGAGTGGTTATCGATCCTGTCCATCTTTCCACAAGAAAGTGGCCGTGAAGCGACATGCCCGTGACAATTAAGTGAAACCATCGAAATCAGACTTTGCGACGATCGATGAAGTATGCATTTCCGGGTATTTTTTTGACGACACTTTTGACCTCGCTGGCCACCGAGGCCAAATGAGCGTAAGATTGAAAAACTCTTTCTTTGTTGGTGACGACAGCAATGGAAAGCGAAAGCAGGGGAAACGTGCGCACATGACCCTCCCGATCCAAACTCTCGTAGAAGCCTCGCTCGACAGACTGCGGGTCATGAAATTGTCCAATCCTTGCCTGGAATTCTTTTAGAATGTCCTCACACAACTGTTGCACGTCTGACGCCCGGACCACAAAGACAAAATCGTCACCTCCTATGTGTCCCACGAATCCACTCGTGTCCCATGCCATCACTCGATCTTTGAGCATCTGGCCAAGAAACCGAATGACCTGATCACCCTTTTCAAACCCAAACCTGTCATTGAAGGGCTTAAAAGAATCTAAATCCACATAAGCTACGGCAAACATCGTCCCTTGCTGAAGACGACGAGAAATTTCTTCCTTGATGAGATTATTTCCCGGAAGTCCTGTTAGCGGATTGGACTGAGAAGCACATAACAGGTTTTGCGCTGTCATGTGCTCCAGAATCCGGTGAATTTTGACAATTCCCACATAAGATCCATTCCGTGTAACAACCAAGGCATCGTAGATGGAGTTTTCATCCCGAGCGGTCACTTGACGAGAAGCCGCTTCGATAGGGGTGTCAGCTTCAAAAACCGAAACATCTTGCATGACCGTACGGACAGGTTTATCAGCGTATAAAGCGTATCCATATCTCCGACCCAGAAGGAAAAACAAATCGTTCTTCTTCACCAGGCCTACAGGCTTTCCGTTTTCTAACACCGGAATGGCCATAAGGGTCTCTTCTTTTTGAAATCGATCTTCGACGATCTTCACAAGGGTATTGACATCAACGGGCGTCACATAAGTCGTGAGGCATCCAAGCAGGTGGCCGGCACATGAAAAAGGCGAGAGACTCTGCGATTGAGATACTTTCAATATTTTATCTGCAGGATCCCTTATTAGATTTGCCGCTTCAACCTCCGGACGCCCCACATAGAACCCTTGCACCCAGTCAAACCGTATGTCTGATACCGCTTGCAGTTCTTCCCAGTGCTCGACCCCTTCAGCCACCACTGTGATTCCCACCTTATGGCAGAAATTCACGATGGCGTTGCACAGCAGCTGTTTTTTTGTGGAAAGATGCAGGCCTGATATTAAGTGCCTGTCCACCTTTACCAAGGATGGCTCTAAATCCAAGAGGCTTTTTAAACCTGCATAACCGGAACCAAGGTCATCGAGCGCTACCCTGTAGCCTCTTTGTTTCATCCATTGGATAAAGTCTCTGAGCCCATCGATGTGATTTAGACTTCTCCTCTCGGTAATCTCAAAAATAATTGGAATGGAAACTTTTAAAACTTCATCCGACAACAACCATTCAAAGTTTTGAACCCTTGTGTGATCTAGAACACTAGGAGACATATTGATGCATAGTGGAACCGATAGACTTAGCCGTTGACTTTTTTCAATGGCTTTGCGTTGGCACAGAAGTTCCAGCGCGTGAAGTAATCCCATGCGTTCAGCCGCTTCAAAAAGTTGCCCGGGAGTCTGTATATTTCCTTGATGCATCACCCTGCAAAGGGCCTCATAGGCGACGATATGCCCGGTTCTCAGATCAAAAATGGGCTGGAGGGCCATTTGAATGTTTTCTTCTTGTATAATCGCTTTCAATTCATGATAGGTTGGGGTCCTTTCCCACAGATGGGCCGCCAACAGTGGATTCTCGAGCGTGAATGACGTTTTTTTCATGGGAGTCTCCGTCCACACCTTTGACACGTCCTATGGTGTTAAAGACCAGGGAAAGCAAAGCATTTATGGGAACAGGCTTGATTAAGGCCTCTTGCACAATGCCTTTGTTTTTTGCCTTGACTAATTCATTATTTTTACACCCTGTAAGAATCACCACTGGTGTCGAGTGGCCCATGGAACGAATCCGTCGCGCAAACTGAATGCCGTCCATATCAGGCAGATAATAGTCTACCACGATCATGGCCACTGCATGCCCTTGCGTTTGCACAATTTCAACAGCTTCCAGCGCGCTTCCAACACCGCGCACGCACAAGCCCGACTCTTCAAGAACCTCACCAAGGCCTTCCAATACCAAAATGTCATCGTCAACCAGCAAAATAAAATCTTCTGATGGTTTTTCCATGCCCCCGCCATCTGGTCCCAAACCAGCCTTTTCCTTCAAGCCGAGGGCGTTTTGTCCAGATGGGTAGTCCGCTGGAGCCATTGGCTTCCCCAAGAACGGTGCCGCCTTTGGATCGTCGGCCAAGCCCCTGCCTTCCCGCAAACTGCGAGAAGACGAACCGACAGTCCGTCCCAGCCGATTTCCGCCATCCCCACAGGAGGGGGAATCACACATCTTTAGAAGGTTATACTCACCTTCCTCTGTTGAAGAAGCCGAGCTGTGGAGAAGCGGCAGAGCTGCTAGTTTCGGCCTGTCGCTTTTTGGCGGCCCTTTATCGAATCTCGCTATTTGGGAGGAAGTTAGTGCCGGAAGGTAAACGGAGAACTGCGTCCCCAAGCCCTGGCGGGATTCCACCTGGATTGTCCCTCCGTGTAAACGAACAATACTATGGGCGATAGAAAGCCCTAATCCCGATCCTCCTTTGTTTTTCTTCGTCGTAAAGTAGGGATCAAAAATTCGATCTAATATTTCCCGAGGAATCCCAGGGCCCGTGTCCCGAACACGCACGCAAAAGTACCGACCCGGTGTGAGTGATTCCACACGGCGTGGTCCATTCAGGCCAACATTCACTTCTTCCACGATGATGTCCAAAACGCCACCCCGAGATTCCATGGCCTGCCGAGCATTGGTCCATAAATTGAGAAAAACCCTTTGAAGCTCAGCCACCGCTCCCTGAATCCACCCGGATGTGACTCGAAAATCTGTTCGAAAAGCAATATTGGATGGCAAGCAGCCACCAAAAAGTTCAACCATTTTGCCAATAAGGACAACAAGATCAACAGGTTCTTGAGGGAGCACAGTTCCCTCGCTATAGAATCTGAGCTGCTCTAAAAGGTGACGCGCCTGGTGGCAGCCGTACAGAAGTTTTTGTAAATGCTGGACTCGTTTTTCTTCTTTATCGTCATTCGATAGGGCTAGTTCTCCATGGGCATAAATGATCGTCAAAATATTACTTAAATCATGTACAAAGCCTTGAGCCATTCTTTCCACGGCTTCCATCTTTTGCTTCTGGCGGAGTTGATATTCCAACTTTCGCCTTATTGTTTCCTCTTGTTTTCTTCGTCTAAGTTCTTCTTTCAGGTTCTGCTTCAAGGCAACTTGATGAAGAGCCATGGACCCGAGCTCTACATATTGCTCCAACAAGGCGATCTGAAAATTGGGAATAGCTTTGCCACCATCATGTTGCAGAATGCCAAGGCAGGCAACCGTCTGGCTGTGGTAAAAAACGGGAACACCAACGGCGGAATGCACTTGCCGAAGCAGCGGGTGTCTGTAACGAAGCGGCCACTTGTCATAATTCCCGATCACCACGGTGCTTCTATGTTTAAAAACTTGGCTCAAGAGGCCTCTTTTAAGCTGAATCACCGTCCCTTTCAGACCGTGAACCGGGCCACAGGCGTATTGAATGAGCGCATCTGGAGGTTTTTGAGGATGTGAACGGTAAACGGCCACAAACACACTCTCGGCTTCAGTCAATCGGAAGGCAACCTCTAAAAGGGCCTTATAAACTTCGTTGTTGTTTTGAGCCTCGATTAAGGATTTCACCGCTTCGTGAAAAACTCGCACCAAATCCACGTCCGAGAGTTCTGTGTTCTTTGCCAGCATCGGTGAATCCCAGCCTTATGAAGGACTTCGCCTTTTCGCTTCCCTTCCATGAAAGACTCTACCAGCTATCAAACCTTTGTCACGTCACGTATCCTGCTTTGTTCTTTAAGGTATAGAAGTTCTTCGTCCATGACGGTTTCATGACTTTTATTTGACATTTCACGATTCCATCTTGGTCAGGGTTTACAACGATCGTCGCCAAAAAGACACTCATTGAACATGCTTCTGTCAAATGCATCACGTAAGAGACTCACCGGCGATGACGTGAGGTTATTTGTGGTTGTAAAAGGAAATCGGATTTTAAACCTGGAGGCTCAATGATGACAAAAGGGGTGTTTAAACTAGCGCTTGCTTTTTTGCTGGTGGTTGTGACAGTGGCGATCTTGGGCGGCTTTGCTTGCTTAGCGACCTTTCAAGCTGCAAAAGCCCTCAAAGAGGTTGGGCATTTACAACTTCATGGCGGAGTCAGTTCGTCCCGCGTCCTGGCTGTGATGGGGGCGTTATCCGTCGCAGCTCTCTTATTGACTGTCTCTATCGGAGTTTTTGTGATTCGAAAGATGAGCGCCGTTTTGGAAAAGGCTTCTGGAGATTTGGGTCACCAAGCCGAACATGTGGCTTCGGTGGCTTCTCAGGTGGCTGCCACGAGCCAAGAGCTTGCTGAAGGCGCACTGCAGCAGGCTGCATCCTTGCAAGAAACCTCATCTGCTGTGGAAGAGATAGCCTCAATGACTCGGCAAAACGCCGACAACGCAGCGTACGCCGAAGAACTCATGAACCAAGTTGGCAGGACCGCAGACAACGCCAAGGTTAGCATGGCGGATCTTATGAAATCCATGGAGAGGATCGCTGAGGCAACGCAGAAAACTCAAAAAATAATCAAGACCATTGATGAGATCGCCTTTCAGACGCATATCTTGGCGCTTAACGCCACGGTAGAAGCGGCGCGAGCCGGGGAAGCCGGGGCCGGCTTTGGGGTGCTCGCCAATGAAGTGCGCAACCTTGCCCTGCGAACGACCCAAGCTGCAAAAGATACAGCCCGGATCATCGAGGGAACAGTGCTGAGTGTGAAACAAGGATCTGATCGCACAGCAGATAGTTTTCGCGCGTTTTCCACCGTTCACGAGATGGTGCTTAGGGCAAAGGAATTAGTCACAGAAATTGCCGCTGCCTCCTTTGAGCAAAGTGAAGGTATCAATCAAGTGAATAAATCCGTAGCGCACATTGATGGAGTCGTAGAAAAAAATACGGCTACGGCGCAGCAATGCGCAGCGGCCAGTGCCACACTCAAAGACCAGGCGGAGCGCATCCGGCTCAGCTTGGAAGATTTGGCGGCATTTGCGACCAGTCGGAATTCCAAACTTCAGTTTAAGATCTGGCCTCTATCCCACCATGGGACTATGAAGGTTTCATTGCCTTCTCCAACATGGACGGGAAGTCCTCTGCTCGAGAATGGCAACTCCTCTGGTAACCGTTCAAATGGCCAAAAGGATCGACATAAAATCAATTTTCCCACAATAAGAGAAAAAGTTCGAGCTGAAGACCCTGAAGACTTTTAGCGCAAAGAACGCGCCTTACGAAGAGTGTCTTAACACAAGTGTCACACATCTGCCATTCATTTGACACACATACAGAAAACAATTGAAAATCGTCAAAGAAGAACTCGGTGCCCCATGAGAAAGAGGGGGTCAATGAAAGTGTACGTGGGTTCAGCGATTGTTTTCACGGCCATAACAGCCATGGTGTTAGCACGTATCTTGGTCTTTCGAGACCACCACCCCAAAACGGATTTACTCATCAACTTGTTGAACAAGCTTTCCGCCAAACGCCCATGAGAAAAATTTATGTGCTGGACACGAATGTCGTTTTGCACAATCCTAACGCTGTTTTTTCCTTTGAGAACAATCAGATTGTGATCCCGCTGGCGGTCATAGAAGAGATTGACGATCAGAAAAAAAGGCAGGACGAAATTGGCAGAAACGCGAGATTTTTCTCGCATCTCCTGGACCAGCTCAGAAACGGCGGCTCTCTTTCCAGGGGTGTTCCACTATCCTCAGGCGGAGTTCTTCGAGTAGAGGTTAACCACACGAACGGTGTTGGACTTCCTCAGGAATGGTCCAGGGATAAGTACGATAACCGAATCTTGGCCTTGGCTCTTGCCTTGTCCCAGGAGAACACATCACCGGTCATTTTGGTGACGAAAGACCTTAACCTTCGCATCAAGGCCGACGTGTTGGGTGTTCGCGCTGAAGACTATCTATCCGATAAAGTGGACTACAATGAACTCTACACGGGTTTTCGAACCGTTTACCTAGATGGCGAGGACTTAAGCCGGTTTTACAAAGAACACGGCCTTCCAGTGCGTGAGGGTTTATCTCTTTTTCCTCACGAATTCGCCATCCTTAAGCATTCCTCGAACCCTTCTCAGTCCGCCCTGGCGCGTCATTTCAACGGACGTTTGCTCCCGCTTCAATATGCCGATGCCGTCATATGGGGTCTCAGGGCACGCAACAAAGAGCAAAAGTTTGCCTTGGAACTTTTGCTGGATGACTCGGTAAGAGTCGTCACTTTAGTGGGACGAGCCGGAACCGGCAAAACCCTTCTCTCCTTGGCTGCTGGACTGGAAAAGGTCGTGGAACAAAGGGTTTATCATCGTCTTCTTGTCACACGCCCTGTCGTGCCCGTCGGTGACGATCTTGGTTATTTGCCGGGCTCTCGAGAGGAAAAGCTTCGGCCGTGGATGCAGCCCATTTATGACAACCTGGAATTCCTGTTTCAGGAAGCCGAAGACCCCGCGGAACCCATTGAGCATCTTGTGCAGCGGGGTGTGCTTCAGATGGAAACTTTTACCTATATTCGAGGAAGAAGTATCCCCAACCAATTTATCGTCTGTGACGAAGCCCAAAATCTGACACCCGGCATGATCAAAACCCTCATCACGCGAGTGGGCAAGGGCACGAAGATCGTGTTTACCGGCGATCCGGAACAGATCGACCAGCCCTATTTAGACGCCGGCACCAACGGGCTGTCCACGGTGGTGGAAAGGTTCAAAACGGCGACTCTTGCAGGTCACGTCACCCTAAAGCAGGGTGAAAGATCCCAGGTTGCCGAAATGGGCGCCGCGCTACTTTGAAAAGAAAATGAATGAAAACCTTTGTGTCACTCATTTGTCACAAAGGCGCCATTGGGCCTTAACAATCGTGCGCTACAAAAGCCGCGATGAGAACAAAGGAAGGTACCCACGAAAAATGAAGTGCCCTCGATGCCAATGTGAAGCCCTGCACAGGTACGGTTTTTCCGAAGGCGGGAAACAGCGGTATCGGTGTCAGTGTTGCCAGTACCAATTCGTGGAAAGGCCTTCGCGAGCCATTATGGTGGAAAAACCCTCGTGCCCGCTGTGCGGGGCTATGATGCGGATTCACCACCGAACCAATAACAGGACGGCTTATCGTTGTTCTCAATATCCCCAGTGCCGTGGCTACATCTCAGTGCTTGATGGTGAAAGGCAAAAAGAATCGTAAAAGAGAGGCTTGCAGTCATGAGCTATGTCATTCACAAAATTCCGGGTCGTGTTCGCATCAAAGTCCCCACGATTCGTTACAGTCCTGGTGGCGCCGCCGTGGTCGCAGCATCCTTGAAGAGCCTACCCGGCGTCGGCGCAGTGTCTTGCAACCCGGTAACCGGATCCGTGGTTGTCACATACAATGAAGACATGATTTCCGTGGAAAAAATTGTCGGCACCCTCAAGGCTCAAGGCCATCTGAATGCGGCGCCCATGGGATTCGAGGCTTCTGTCAGTGAAAGCTTTACTCCTGCCAAGGCCGGTCAGATCATGGCAAAAGCCCTCCTGCAGGTGGCTTTGGATGCAGCCTTGAAGAACACACCTTTTTCTGTGCTGACACTTTTTATTTAGAATCTGTTCTCGCTTCCCATCCTCCAACAACCCCCTCACCCAAAGCCCAGGACGCCGAGGCGACCATCGGCGCATGGGCTTTTTCTTCATCGCCACTTGCCTTGGAAATGGACCGGGAAGGTTCATAAGAGGGAAGAGCAGTCGGCTGATCCTTTCGGGTCAGGGTGCTATTGATCCAAGCCGTGGCTGCCGTGCCCAAGCCAACGACGATCCAATCGAGCAGCCCCATGGTTGTGAGACGCAGAAAGCCTTTCAGTCCTGGGAAAAGGCCCGCCGATACCTGAGCCAGTAAAGAGCCGAGAATGGCTCCGTTGAGAAAGGGATTAGTAGCAAAAGACCGGCCATGACGAGGCTTAGTCTCATGGCGACACACCAAAGCGTGGGTCAATTGAGAAGAGGAAAGAAGATGAAAAGCCACGGTGCCGGCGTGCGTGGGGCCTCCTCGAAGGAGTCCATAGAAGGCGCCCAAAAGGGAGGCTCCAGCCATGACCGAAGCTTCCCGAAACATTCGTGTGAAATCCTTTTGATCAAAGAGGGGCGCATAGGCCTTTCGCGGGGGACGTTCAAGAATGTCCGGTTCCGGAGGATCCATGGAAAGAGCGATACCAGGCAAAATATCAGAAATAAGGTTGATCCAAAGGAGCTGCATGGCATTAAGTGGAGGGGATAGACCCGCGGTCAAAGCGCCGCTGAGCACGAGAATCTCACTCAGATTGCTTGACAAGAAAAAGTGAACGGATTTCTTGATATTGTTCTGAATGGTGCGCCCTTCTTCCAGGGCCGTGATAATTAAAATGAGATCGTCATTTTCCAAAACCACGTTGGCCACGTTCTGGGCCACCTGAGTTCCCTTGCGCCCCATGCAGACACCCACATCCGCAGCCTTAAGAGCAGGAGCATCATTGATGCCGTCTCCTGTCATACCGACGATTTTTCCCGATCTTTGCAGCATCTGAACGATCTGCAATTTGTGAGAGGGGCTGACTCGGGAAAACACATGAATTTCATCCGTAGTGAAGGAGGAATTTGCCGCCGGAGATCCACCATTGAACCTGGAAGCATCCACAATGCGTAAGGGCTTTCCTCCCGAACCGTCTAAAGCCTGCGCGACGGCCATAGCCGTTGGCTCTTGATCACCCGTCAGCATCACCACCTGAATTCCGGCTCGCCGCAGAGCCTGAAGGGTCTCAAAAGCACCGGGTTTGATAGGATCCGCCATACCTACAAGGCCGCACCATACCCAACCCTCCCCAGGGTTTTTTTCAAAACGTCGACCCTCCCCGTAAGCAAATCCCAGAACTCGAAGCCCTTTTGCGGATAACCGCTCATTTTCTTCAAGGATTTCCTGGCGCCTCTGCGCCGTCAGCATCACCCGTTCATCTTCAAAAATCTCGCTTTCACAAGAGGCCAAAACGGCTTCAGGACTGCCTTTGACCGTCAAAAGAGCTCCGTTGGGACCGTTTCCATGCAGGCTTGCCATGTAAGGCCTCGATTCGGAGCGCAGACACATCCATTGCCTGGGAAACTGATCTCGAATCTGAGGGAAGGGCACGCCGTTTTCCAAGGCCAAGTCGATCAAGGCTGTTTCCGTAGGGGAGCCATCCCATTGATGAATACCTTTGGGTGAGGTTTTCGAGATCTTGGTTTCGCTGCATAAACACGCAATTTCTAAAATCTTGCCAAGAGCCTTTTCTGTGAAGGGATCAATGCGCCGGCCATCAAGAAAGATTCGATTCTTAGAAACGGAGTAGTGAACTCCACCTGCGACAATTTCCTGAACGGTCATTCGGTTTTCAGTAAGCGTGCCTGTCTTGTCCACACACAAGACCTGGATGGCTCCCAAAGATTCCACTGCCGTAAGGTTTCGTATCAAGACACCTCGACGCCGCATACGCCGCACCGCCAAAGCAAAGGTAGCGGTGGCGGCGGAAGAAAGACCTTCGGGAATTGCTGCCGCTCCCAGGGAAAGACTGAGACGGGCCATGGCCAGTAAACCGTACCCTCGGGCTAGGCCTATGGCGAAACATAAGGCGCAAACCCCGAGACAGAGCCACACAAGCCGGCGCCCTAGGTTATCCAGCTGGCGTTCGATGGGAGCTTTCGGCGCTTCCGTTGTTTGAAGAAGTCGCTGAAGAAGCCCAATCTGCGTGTTTTCTCCTGTGGCCGTCACAACAGCCAAGCCGGAACCTCCAGTGACGACGGTCCCCCGGTACACCATGTTATTTCGATCGTGAACTGGAACCTCTTCCGAGAGAACAACCGTGGCCGATTTTTCGATAGGAACACTCTCTCCCGACAAAGCCGATTCATCCACAAAGAGATGATCCGCTTTCAGGAGTCGCCCGTCGGCGGGAATACTGGACCCGGCTTTCAGCACCATGATATCGCCGGGGACCAAATCCCGTCTGGGAATACTCAATTCCCGTCCCGACCGGATCACTTGAGCATTGGGTTCTTCCAGCTGGCGTAGCGCCGAAATGGCTTCGTCGGAACGTTTTTCCATGATAAAGCCCACAAGGGCGTTGGCGACCACAACACCTGAGATAATCACCGCATCAAGAAGACCTCCGGTGACCAAGGACACGGCACTGACCGCTCCCAGCAGAGCTACCGGCAAAGACATAAACTGCTTGGCAAAGAGGCGCCATGGTGAAACCCCAGGCGCGTCCATGACCTCGTTGGCCCCATGGAGGGCTTTTCTTGCACTCGCCTCTTCGTTAGACAATCCTTCTTCAGTGGAGTTCAATCGAGTTAAACAGGCTCGTGGCGTCAGACTATGCCAGGCATCTCCTCTACCGTGAACCAATGCTTCAAGCCGAGAAGCCAATCTTTCGAGAGGCCCTCGTCGCGGAGCGGATGCCGTCCGACACTGAGCTAAGGCCTCGGTACGGGTTTTCGTGCTTTCCGCGGAGGAAGGCTTAACGGGCGAATCCTTCTGGACCGTCGAGCACCTCGCGATGGTGCCCACGGCACCCTCCACCAGACGCACCACGTCATCCCAACTGGATAGAGGTCTCCCGTACTTGACAAGCACACTCCCCGTCAGGGGCCGTGCGTCGACGGACAAAACCCCGGTCTGAGCTCGGAGGTACTGGACAAGCTCATAAGCCAGATCAGGGCGGCCTTTCACCGTTGAAACGCGAAGGCGCACTCTTCCTTTGACGCGGTGATGAACCACGTAAACCATGAAACATCCTTGGAAGTGCTTTATAACCTGATCGTGTTCTTTTTCTAATCCACTTGGAGTTCAGACCAGGAACGAGAAGGTTCTGTGTGCTCTTGATAATCCGGTCCGCCATTGATTTCAGGCGGTGCCTCGGAAACCGTCGCGACAGGGGCTGGCGTGGATGAGTATTTTTCCACAAGGGCTTTGCTGAAAACTCCAAAAGCATACCAAAAGGCCGTATACCATGGAGGGGCCGTAATGTTTCCTCTAAGAATCTGAATGACGCCGATTCCCAAGCACGCCAAGAAACCAGCTTCGGTCAGGCCGACCTCCCCACCGGTCATGCTCTTGAGCTTTTTGCTTAGGCTCACAAAAGGCATCACGGCCCGCTGCACAGGGTGGAAAGCAGGGGCCTCTTCAAACCGAATGGCTGTCTTTTGGGCTAGCGCTTGGACAACGTGATCCAATGGAATGTCTTGCCCTTCAAAGAGCAAAGACCCTGTGACCGGGTTGGCATGAACCTTTTCCACTCCTGGAATATCCGCCACCACCTGCGCAATATCGACGTAAAAGGCCTCACCCATGGGTTTGGAACGCAATTTGATACGCACTCGGTTCTTGGTGCGATGCACCACGTCTGCATAATACGGCATGACTTTTCCTCAAAAGGGTCAAGAAGATGCTATGCGTTTTCGGAAGAAACCGGTTTGGGCTCCATTTCCGATTTGGCTTCAGCGGCCAGATCCTCAACGCTTTCCGCTACTTCCGCCACCAATTCACGGCCTTTGTTGTAGAGCAAAATTCCAGCCTTGATGCCCGTCTTCAACACAGGCCGAAGGACCGCTCCCACCACGGGCAACAGAACCGGGGCCACAATGGCCGCCGCCACTCCGTAAAGAAGACTCTTGGGAAGATCGATGTCATTGAGCTTCATGGCTGACCTCCTTTCATTGTTTGACAAAAGGATGCCCTCTTAAGTGTCTTGATTAAAGAAACCTAGCAACCGCCCACGACCTCTTCAAGAAGAACTTTCATTCGATACCCAATAAATTCTTCGATTTATCAACATGTTCTCTCAATTTCCTGGCATAATCGTTATTAAGTCGTGACACGGAGGGGCGGGCCCATGCTTTCTCAAGATATCCTTTCGCAAAGTCAGTTGCGTCATTGGATCCGGGGAAGAATTCGGCTGCACGCGCCACAGGTGAAGGGGAATCCCGAAAGGGCTCGAGCCCTAAAGGTTTTCTTCGAAAAGATAGACCAGGTGCGCCGGATTTCCGTTCGTCCTTGGAGCGGTTCGGTGATTCTGGAATTTACTTCCCACACAGCAACCCTCCATGAAATGGTGCGTGCAATAATGGAACATGCCGTGGAAAACCTTGACAAGTTTAAGCCTTGCGGGAAGTTTTCGACGCGGTCGGTCGCCCAGTTTTGCAACGATCAGCGCAATGGACACTCCAAAAGCCACAGGTCGCAGGGTGTGCATCTCGTTGCCTTGTGGGCCTTGGGAGGCCTTTTCATAAAAGACCCTTTGAAAAGGCTTCTTTGGGGATCGAGCCTAGGGCAAGGATTTTTTTCGCCTACGGGCATCGTGAGCTGCCTTGCTGCCATGATCCTATGGAAAAAACCGCCCAGCCCGGAACGACCTCATCATCGGCGGGTAAAAGCCTTTCTTCATACCGCAAGCGCTTTGGCTCTTGTGGGATCAAGGGCCGTGACCGCAGCGGAAATCCTTTTTCTTGGACACCTGGGATTTTGGTTAGAAACGAAAGCTGAAGAGAAGGCGCTCAGGTCTCTGGAGGACTGCTTTCCCTCTCTGCCTCCGTCTATGGACGTGCTGGAAGATAATCAAATTGATCGTCGAGATGTACGGGATGTGCGCGTCGGCGATGAGGTGGCTCCTCTTCTTGACGCCATCTGCTTAGATAAGACGGGAACGCTCACGGAAGGCTTGCTTTCTGTTCAGCACGTCTTTCCAAGGGCTCCGTGGATCCCCCCGGAAGATGTGGTGGTGCTGGCGGCATCCGCGGAAAAGGAGGCTCTTCACCCTGTGGAAACAGCCTTACGTCGGCATTGCCAAGCTATGGAACGACAAATTCCCAACTGCCAGGAACAGAAAATTTTCCCCGGATATGGCGTCCGTGCTCATATGGAAGGTCAAACTATTCTTGTGGGCAGCGCTTCTTTCATGAAGGATCAAGGAATCCCTATAAGTTACTTCGCGAAAAAAGCGGCTTATCATCGTCGATTAGGCGATCTCATTGTCTATGTGGCCAAGAACAACCGCCTAAAGGGTATGATCACTCTGAGGTCCCGACCTGTTGTCAATCTGGATCGCTTTCTGCATGATCTTCGCCGCCAGGGGTTTCGTGTGATTGACCTGCTGAGCGGAGACAGCTCCATAGCTCTTCGACGTTTTGCGGAAGGTTTGGCATTTGACGCCTGTCTTGGAGAGATGTCTCCGGAAGATAAATCCCGATGGGTGCAGGAGCGTCAAAAGCAAGGGTTTCGGTGCTTGATGGTTGGTGACGGCATCAACGACACGGCTGCTTTCAGCAAGGCCGAAGTCGCAGCAGCTCTGGGCCCCCACGGTGCTACCGCCGCTTTGGAAACGGCCGATGTGGTCGTAATGGACGGAAATGTGCGCAAAATTTTGCTTCTAAAAACCGTGGGCAACAGCATGCTTGACCGAGCCTGCTGGAACTTCACCATAGCCTTTCTAACCAGTATCACAGGGGCTTTCGTGGCCATGACGGGATGGGTCGGACCTGGCGTTGTCGGGCTTCTTCATTTGGGACACACGGCGGCTATTCTTGCCAATTCCGCCAGGAAGTTTCCCTTTCAACCTTGAAAAGCTAAGAGGGCCAAGCTCCAAGTCCACACTTCACTCTGGAAGGCTCAAAACTTCTTCCAGCAAATCTTTCCCGTTCTTTGCTTGCCACCTTAAGCACTGTCCCATAAAGTGGCTGGGGGGGTGCCGTGCGCCCTTAAGCGCATGTGGCCAGCATACGATCCTTGAATCATGGCGTCCGCTCGATTGCGCATGGCAGAATTTATC